>Ga0209541_10004412_pt1 | contig 24975 bp, 25 predicted proteins | sample RifCSPlowO2_01_FD_184027 | JGI IMG/M metagenome (GOLD analysis project Ga0209541, IMG submission 184027) | Groundwater microbial communities from Rifle, Colorado - Rifle CSP2_plank lowO2_0.1 (SPAdes) (version 2) | ecosystem: Environmental > Aquatic > Deep subsurface > Groundwater | place... | reverse complement strand
CGCTCCCCTGTTTTACTGATTTCGGCGTCTCCGTCCGGATTACCGCGGACGCGCTTTGAGAAAAAAACAGCGCGCCGGCAAAAATAAAGGCGTTCAGAACCTTCGGCATTTTAAGTCCTTTTCAATCTCCCCACACTCTAGCATAAAAAATAACCCCGCAATGCTATTGCGGGGCTTCAACATCTGGGTCAGTATTTTCCATACTTTCCATTTCTTTTCCGAAATCAGGAGGATTAACCAAAGATTTCATGTATTCTTCCGACTCTTCAAGGAACGGCACAGGCTCCGTATTCTGATACCAGTTGTCCAGCCCATACCGTATCATGGGACCTACGGTTCCGGCGCCGGTCGCGCGGTCTCCAAGAGTTTTTGAATAATCTTCAGGTCCGCCTATCCATCCGCCCAAAGTGATGTGCGGGGTAAAACAGATGAGCCATGCGTCAATGTATCTTTCGGTTGTTCCTGTTTTGCAAGCTGTCGGCTGCGCGAAACCCGCCAGCGTTCCGCGGGCCGTTCCGAATTTTACGACGCCTCTTAAAGCCTCAACCATTACTCCCGCCGTCACCTCGCTCATACCGCAGGATATCGTTACGGTCTCGTTTTTCTTCGTCTGCCGATTCCTGAAAATCAGAGACCCGCATTCTTTCTGCGTATCCCACGAAGTTTTCTCGAAATATTTCACGCCGGATGAATTGGTTATTTTGGAAATAATATAAGTCGGACGCAAAACACCTTTATTAGGAAAAACAGAATATGCTCTCACCATTTCCATGAGCGAAACGCCTGAAGCGCCTAAAGCGCTCGGCAAATGCGGGTCAATGGCGCTTTCAATGCCTAATTTTTTTGCCATAACAAGCACTCTTGGGTCTAAGACGCAATTTCCTATTTGCGCGGTCCAAACCGCCGGGCGGTTGATGGATTGCGCTATCGCAAAGCGCCTTGTGTAAGAAGCTCCGCCGAATTTTTTCTCGTCAAAATTCCTCGGCGACCAATATGTCCATGTCTTGGTAGCAGGGTCAAACTGGTCTTTGCAGGAAAGATGCGCGTTGGCAACATTTCGGTCCAGAAGCGTGCTATAGGATATGCCTTCGGATATCTCCTGCTCAAATTTTGATGCGTAAACAACCGGCTTAAAAGATGAACCGGTCTGACGCTTAGCATTTACGGCATGGTTGAATTTCCTTTTTTGGAAATCGCTCCCGCCGATCATCGCAAGTATAGCGCCGGACCCGTTCTCAACGGCAAGAAAAGCTCCTTCCGCATCAATGGCTTCCGCGCCGTATTTTTCCTTGTAAGTTTTAAGAGCCGATTCCACGCCTTCTTTGCCATATCTCTGCAGATTGGCATCAATAGTCGTTTCAACTCTCAAGCCGAACCAGGCGTCGTTATTGCCCGGCCTTACTTCATTGCCGACGCTCACGGTATTAAAAAATAAATCTTGTTCTTTTTTTAATATCCCGCGGATATAATCCATGGTATGCTCCGCCTGCCTGCATGACTTTGAGAAACTATCAGTGACCGCAATATTTTCTTTGACTGATTTCTGGTAATCTTGCTCGGAAATAACGCCTTCCTGATAAGCCTTGACCAGCGCATCATCTCTTTTGACTTTTGCAGTTTCAGGATGATTCTTGGGTGAATTAATCGCGGGCGACTTGATAATGCCCGACAAAATCGCGGCTTCTGAATCCGAAAGTTCCTGCGATGTTTTTCCGAAATAAAAACGCGACGCGGCTTCCACGCCGTAGCGCTTATGCCCCAGATACACTTCGTTCAGATACAGAGATAAAATTACATCTTTGGAAAAAGTCCCCACAAGCCTGCTTGCAAGTATTAATTCTTTGAATTTCCGCAAAAAACTTTTCTTTGAACGTTCGTCGGGAGACAAAAGCTGTTTAACAAGCTGCTGCGGTATTGTGGAGCCTCCTTCAACGATTTTGCCTTCCCGTATATCTTCAACTATCGCCCGGGCAATGGCCCTCACGTCTATCGCAAAGTCCCGTTCATAGAACCGCCTGTCCTCAACCGCAATGATAAAGCGGGCAACTTTCAGATTCCTGACATCAACATTTTTCGGTGAAATCACATCGCGCCACTCTTCGGCAACGCAGCCTATAATTTCCCCTTCGCGGCTCAAAAAATAAGCCGTCTGATAAGGCCTGTACTCGGAGAAAGTGCCAAAATCGGGCAAATTAAGCATCTTTGTCCAGATGCCCCAGCTGAATATCTGCATCCAGAAAAAATAGAATGAAACAAATAAAACGCCGGCGGGCCCAAGCACAAAGAGCCACACATACTTCAATCGCGTAAAAAAGCTCCCAATCCCCTCATCAGCTTTTTCATCGTATCCTCCTTAAATTTCAAAAAGACAAAATCTGCCTATATGCTACGTCTAAAACATCTCTTTGGCAACCAAATAAGCGAAATTTCCCCAAACCGCGAAAATTAGCAAAAAATATATTCAATTTGTCAATAGTGCTTGCTTGGGCGCTTTATTCTATACTCCAAAACAGAATGTGGTAAAAAAATTGAAAAGGAAAACAGTTAATCTGCTGATAGTTCTTTTTAATATTTTGTTTTTATTAATCTGGGGTGTGCTGGCATGGGGAGAATCTGAACTTTGGAGTTTCCTGTGGACATTTGACGCGGTTGGACATTTCGCGTTTTGTTTTGTTTGGGGATTCATATTCCTTTATTGGATAAAAACATATTGGCGAGGCGCATATGTCGTCGTACCTAAATGGGCGTGGGCTCTTACCATCATTGCATTCGTAACTACGGTAATTGAAGTTATAGTTTGGGAAATACTCATAGAATGGCTTTTGTGGGATTCTTGGCTCCAGCCGGCATATTTCCATTGGCTCGCGAAAGCTCAAAAAGGATCCGAAGATACAATACTCGATATCGTGGTGTCGCTACTTGGCGCGGTTTTTGCAATGTTAGCGTGGTGGGCAAGCAGAAAATTTTACGCCTGGAAATGGCCGAATGAAGATGTCGAGGAAGAAATTGAAGAGGCGCGGGAAAGAAATGAAGTATTTGCTGAAGAAATAAATGCCATGCAAAAAGAGCACAGAAAACAGGTCATCGCGAAAATCAAAGCTCCCTGGGAAAAACTTTTTACCCAGGAATAAAATAAAAAAGCCGGTCTCGGAGAGGCCGGTTTTTTATTGTTTCGCTAAATCCCCCCCGCCCTTATTCTGGTCTCGTCTTCCTGAAGTTTTTTCAGCGCGTCCTGCTTCTTTTTTATGTCTTCTATTGGGAGGGACTGAACGGACATTTTCTCAATATCCGCCCTTAAGCTCGCCTGCGCTTTTTGATTTTCTTCCAAAGCGCGCCCTCCGGATCCTTCCGGTAAAAATTCTTTTACGGCGTTTCCCGGCACCGGCGGTTTCGGCAGCGGCGACGCTTCCTTCTTTACTTCCACCGGCTTAGGAGCTTCCTCCACGCCAAATAGGGCTTCGTCCCATTTTTCCATATTTTTATTCAAATTAACTGGTAATTACTAAAGTATAACATCGCGCCGAACCAAATCAATTCTCCGGCCCGCCAAATTTCTGTTCTTTCGGCATATACTTTGATATTATCGCATAAAAGAATTAATATTGAAAATATCGCGGTCGTAGTTTAGTGGCAGAACGATTGCTTCCCAAGCAATAGGTGCGGGTCCGATTCCCGCCGACCGCACCAAAACAGAACTCAACGGCTTTTTCAAAACCAGAAGGTGGGACGCGCGAAGCGCGTGGTGGCTTGAAACTAAATCGTAACGCTCGTATCGTTCCGCCACTACCTCGCAGAGCCTCGGCAACCCCAAAAAGAAAAAAAGTTCCTTGCTTTTCAGATTTGCGCGCGTCTGATTTTTTCTTCTAAAAGGAAAAGAAAACTTTTTTGCCGGGTTCTTGCGAGGACGGACTGGATTTTTGGCGGCGACATTGTTCATAAATACATTATATGGCAGTTTGGAATATAACGCAATGGAATATTATACTACCAATATAATGCCTAGAGCAATCTACACAAAAGATCACAATGCAATCGTTGAACGCTTAAAAACAGCGCGTATTGAAGCTGGGTTTGGACAGGTTGAAGTTGCAAAGAAACTCGGAAAAACTCAATCTTACCTTTCAAAAATTGAATCTGGTCAGAGACGTTTTGATGTACTACAGTTGAAAAAATTTGCGAAGATTTATAAAAAGCCATTGGATTATTTTGTGAAATAACTATGTATAAATATCATCTACCAAAGCCAATAATAGTAAAACTTACCGACGAGCTCGGCTTTCGATTGCGGCAAAAAGCGGCTGAATATATTGCCGCAAATCAAAATAGAACTGGCGCAGAGCGAGGAAGTTCAGAGGAGCAGGGATTCGGTGCGCTTGCAGAAATGGTTATACGAAACAAACTAGGTATGCCGGAAATTAACCCCGAAGATCATCCGCTTGGATATGACATTTTACTTCCCTCTGGGATAAAAGTTGATGTTAAATGTCGTGGTGGCGCATTACCATTCAAAGAGGAATATGAAAGTAGCGATGGTATTGCAAGAGAAGCAAAGCATAATTTCTTTGCGCGACAGATGCATGACGAAAGACTGGACGCTGATATTTATGTTATGACTCACCTCGAAACTCCAAGCAAAAGAGAGCTTCCGGGTACGACCAGACAAAGAAAATGGGTACTTTACATCTGTGGCTGGGTGTCAAAAGAACGAGTAGCGAATGAAGGCGTTTATTTGCCACGCGGTTCTCTCACCGAACAAGGAAGAACATGGTTTACTTATCGCGGGCAAGAAATAGAGTATTATAACCGCAATCTCAACGGACTAGAGACGGTTGAGGATTTATTGAGCATTGATCCGCCAGACGTTGAGAAGGATAGAAACCATAAAGGCGATCTGAATCTAACCTCCGTTGATGCCGTGAGAATCGCCTACGACCTCATTGGTCGCGGTGTACTTTCGGAAAAACACCTTGCCTTTGTTCAGAAAGAAACTGGCCTAACTAAAATAGTAAAGCCGATTTTACACGCAAATCAATATTTCCACCTGCTGTACTGGCTCAAAGGAAAAGGTGCGCTGACTGACGGTGAAATTGAAAAAGCACGACAAGTTCTCCAAGAGGAGCCGTATAGCGGAATCTAAAATAGCTTTAGTTTGTTGCTCTCTGCCCTATATTGAGTTTCAGCTTCTTTGATACGCTTTTTGGAAACCTCGATATAATCCACTTTATGTTTCTTGAATAGATAAACATCTTGGTTTTTCTCAATTCCAATAAATTTTCTCCCCTCTAAAACTGCTGAAACAAGGAAGCTCCCACTGCCGCAAGTATTATCTAAAACAACCTCTCCTTCTTTTGTGAAGGTACGAATGAGATATCGGCCGAGCTCCACTGGTTTTTGTGTTGGATGATAAACTTCGCCTTCACTCTCGGCAGTTTTGAAATAGACAACATCAGTAGGATACCTCTCGCCATTGCTTTTTACCTCAACAGTTTTGAAATCGCCGTAACTTCCAGTGAATTGATCTTTCCTAAAACCCTTATTGTAAGGTTCGCCATAAGTCATCTGAGGATTATATGCTGGCTGACTTTTATAAAAAATGCAAACATCCTCATGTTTTCGGAGCGGTTGTTTTTTGGCATTGAGAAAATTTGTTGGTTTAGATTTTACCCAAGTGATTTTGTATTTAAACAGTCTCGGATTAGATAACATTAGGTTCGCCGTAAAGAGTCCTTGTCCCGTAAGAGCAATAACGCCCTTATCTTTTATAATGCGTTCGTAGTGGCTCCAAAGTTGGTCAGTGGAGATAACGCTGTCCCAGTGATTTTGTGTAGTGCCATACGGCAGATCACACAAAATCATATCTATTGATTTTGCTGGAATTTCTTTCATCACTTCCAGGCAATCTCCCTCAATAACTTTGTTTTCGAAGTGCTCAATAGCTTTACTGCTCTTTATTATTGTTGGTTTTAATTTTTCTACGCCAAAATTTTTGCGTAAATACCAAAGGCAATAAGTATTTACTTGTAATCCTTCCTGTTGCGCACGTTGCTCAAGTTCTATGTAGGAGTCTGTCCCAAGCAAATTTCTTAACTCATTACTCTCAAGTTTTGCAATATTTTTATATATATCTTTATTTCGCTCCCCAAACGCCAAAATAAACCCTTTTGCTTTAGGATTCGCTTCTTTGTAGTCAGGAAAATATACTGCTTTGAAAATCTGGTTACTTGCCATGCTTATATTATAGTATGATACCCAAAATTTCAAAAGGATAGTTTATCCACAAGAAGCTGGTATTGACTCCACAAGGGTTGTGGAGTAGTATTGAAATATGACGAAGAATCAGGAAAATCTCATACGGTTTATAGCCGACTACAGGGTTAAGTATGGCGCCTCACCTACGCTTCAGGAAATGGTCATGGGCATTCACGTTTCTGACCATAAATCTGTAAGTGGCATTATCTCCGCTCTTACAAAACAAGGATTTTTGGAGAAAGGTAGGCAAAAAACCAGATCAATTCTCTTGACCGATAAAGCATTTGAGTTGCTTGGGATTCCGCTTTTCCGCCGTCAACAACTAGAAGAATTTAATTACTCCCAACGACAAATGTCGCCCGCCAGCAGTGGCGTGGTTACCTCTCCCGCTCCGGATTATGTGGGACATGGCGAACAATCTATAAAAACTGACGGGACAAACTTATCCAATGATTTACGAACAGTCGTAGGAAATACCGTGGCCGGTATTGCAACCAAAATATATGCGAATGAAGAAGCGGGAGCAATTTTTAGCTGGGCATTGCTCTTGGGCGGACTAACGTGGGCAAACACCGGCATAATCGGAAACGGAACAAACGCACTTATTTGGACGGCAGTCGAAGCCGTAATAATTAAATTTTTGAGTAAAAAAATAACACTATGAGTCTTGGAATTAACACAACAACGCCGGAAGGAATAGTTTTAGCCGCAGACAGTCGGCAGTCATACCGTAACCAAAAAGGGATGAGCAGAATTGGATCTGATTCTGCGTCAAAGGTTTTCAAGATCAATGATCGTGCTGGTTTGATTGTGGCTGGATTGGTATTTCTCCCTGAAAATGGGGTATTAAAAAATATCAGCAGGTTTGTGGAAGAGTTTAAGAAAAGTATTGAGACGGAAAAAATAACTATCCTAGAAACCGCCCAAAAACTGAAAGATTTTTTTGAAGAAAAATATCAATACAAAGACCAGCTAAAAATTCTCCCTAATCAAATAAAAGCCGATTTGGAACGACAAGGTTGCCAAATTGTTGAGATTAAAGAAGAAAACGGCCATGTCAAATTTAAGTTCAAAGATCCTAAGGGAATCCAAAAGGAAGGGATAGCGGGCGTAGAGCAGTTACAGTTTATCGTCGCCGGTTACAATCAAGACGAGTCGCATCAAGTTGCGATGGTGTATATTCCAGGCAATGTCGAGCTCAAAAGAGATAGCACAAAACGAGGACAAGAATATGGTGCCAGTTGGATAGGTCAGATTGATGTGGTGTCAAGAATTGTTCTCGGTTTTGACGGACGCATTGGTAATTTGCCAGCTTTGCAAAAAATTGCTTCGGATATGGGAGCACAAGAAGTTCAAAAACAGTTGAGGAGCTTAGAATACGTCATTCAGTGGGGAACCATGACTTTGCAGGACGGCATTGATTTTAGCACCTTGGCAATCGGAACAACTACGGCCATTCAAAGATTTTCTGATGGTATCGCGGGCGACCCGGGTGATATGCCCGGCGTGGGTGGTTCGATTGACGTTGCCGTCATCACGCCGGAAAAGGGATTTGTATGGATTGCGAAGAAGAATTTGAAAGTCGGAGATAAAGAAGTGGATTTAGAAAAATAACGCCGCCAAAAATCCCGTCCGTCCCCGCAAGAACACGGCGGAAGGGGGGGTGTGGGGGGAATTCCGCCGTGTTCTTGAAAAAAATAGAGGCCAAGCCCGCCGCCCTGCTCATTGAGAGCAGAACCCAGCAAAAAAGTTTTCTTTTCCTTTTAGAAGAAAAAATCCGGCGCGCGCATATCAGGAAAAGCGAAGAAAACTTTTTTGCTGGGTGGCGAGTGGTAGCGAGCGGCGGCGGGCTGGCTTCCTTGGTCTGGTTTCGTTCAGGAGTTTCGGATAAAATGAGTTCGAGCCAAACTGTAAAGACACATTTGAACGAAGTGAAAATGACCGAGAGAAAAACAACTGCTTGTTTTTCGCGCAGGAATCGAAAAGTTTGAGCATATTGCGCAAAACCTTGTAAGCACGATGCGAAAACTATACTGCTCCTGTAAGGAGAGATACTCCTGCCAAGGGCAAAAGAATAACTTGGTCGGAAAATTGCCCCATCGCTTTTCCATTCTTTTTTGTTTTGCGCGGGATTTTTTTGAAAAGGTATGGGCGATTGGGCGGAGGGCTTGACTTATAGTTTAACATACGCTAAGCTCTTTACAAGTGGATAACACTTGTGTAAGGATAACACGTATATTACAATGGTTTAAAAATATGGACAAAATAACACCAACAAATGAACACCCGCGAGACCGCTTCAAGCGACTTGCCACCGCCCGAACAAATATAGTCCTAAAACGACTGAAAGTTTTAGGAAATTGTTCCAACCGAAATATTTATGAATATGACGAACAGGATATAGACAAGGTTTTTTCCGAAATTGAGCGCAAAGTTAAGGAAACCAAAGCAAAATTCCATTTTCCTAAAAAGCGAGAGTTCAAACTATAATCTTATGATGACACAACAGAAATTAAATAAGGAGATTCTTCAAAAGCTCATCAAAGCAACCACTCAAGAAGAAGTAACGGATTTAATCAAATCGCATCCGTTTTTTCAAAATTGTAAGTGGATGCCGTATGGAAATCAGGAGAACAATGCAGGGACGATAAAAGCCCAATCGCCCGACCCCGTCGGTGCATTAGTTGAGAAAATCACAAACGGCATTGATGCTCTCTTAAGCCGGATGTGCTGGGATAATAAAATTGATCCCGAGTCGCCATCTGCGCCACAAAGCCAAAATGATGCAATTAGAAAATTCTTTGGCGACAAGGTTGCAAATTTTGATCTATCAGATAAAGAAGTCCGAGAAATCGCACTAAAGACAGTTCGTATTATCGCTGAAGGAACGCCGGAGAAGCCAACAATTTCAGTTTTTGATTTTGGCGAAGGACAACACCCAAAAGATTTTCCAAAAACTTTTCTTTCCATTGGTGGTTCTAACAAAATAAAAATTAAATTTGCTCACGGTGTTTATAACCAAGGTGGCTCTGCCGCCTTGAAGTTTTGTGGCAACGGCTACCAACTTATCCTTTCGCGGCGTGCGCCAAACATTAGAAATGGTGCGGAGGACTTGTGGGGCTTTGCTCTTGTTCGCGAATGGTACGAACCCGGTTTTAAGGCGGAATCATACCAATACTGTGTCGTTGATGACGAAGTGCCGTCAATACCATATGAGCCGTTGAAAATCTTACCCGATGGAGATACTTTTGAAAGTGGAAGTTTTGTCCGCCTTTTTAGCTATACATTGAAAAATCCAAATTCTTCTATCACTGGCCAGCGCAATAGAGAATTCGCGCGAGAAATCAATAAGCGATATTTTTCAATGCCACTTCCCATCCAACTCAATGAGTTACGTTCACAATTACCCGGCTGGTCAGAAAAAAATAAAGTTACGAGAATTTACGGCCTTTGGCGGCTACTCAAAAAGCAGTTTGATGATAAAAAAATTATACGAACAGTCCTCCCTCTCAAGGCAGAGCTCGGTATTTTTGAATTAAGAACAATCGAGATTGCAGTTCTGAATGATGAGGGAGACACGGGACAGTCATATAAAAATCAACAGGAGAAAATTTTTCTTACCATAAACGGCCAATCGCAACACACAGAGACCGTGAATTTTCTAAAACATGACTGTCTTTTGCCCGACCTTGCGCCATACATGTTTGTTCATATTGATTTGTCCAACGCATCCTGGCAGGCAAATAAAGTTTTTCACACAGCAAGAAGTGGAGTTATTGATATTCCGGAGTATGCGGAATTCCATAAGCGATTGATTGATTCCATAAAAGGGGATGAAACATTGAAAGAGCTTAACAGTGAATACAAAGAACGGAAATTAAGAAATGCACAACCGGAAGACAAAGACCTTTCCCGCTATATCAGTCGGCTAGTAAAAGACAACCCATTTCTCGCCGAACTCTTAAACACAGGCGAAGAAGTCCCCACGGAAAAGCCAAAGGGACCAAAGAAAGAATATATCGGTGAATACATTCCAACAATGTTTGATATTGGAGAAAACGAAAAAGAAATACCGTACAACCGTTACGCACGATTGAGGATAAAAACCGATGCTGTCAATGATTATCTCACCCGTACAAAAGATAAGGGCGAGTTTAGTTGGACGCAATCAAAATTAGTTCAGATCAACCAATACTCCTTGAAAAACGGTTTTTTGCCAGTCCGCATTGAACCGGTAAAAGACGCAAAGCCGGGAGATGTGGACACGATAACTTTTGAATTGACGCGACCAAATCAAAAATCGCTTAATGCCGACTTAAAAATAACCATTGGTGAATTTGAGGAACCAAAGATAAATCCACCAACTCCTTCTAAGCCGCCGACCAAACAAGCTCTTAAACTTCCAGAGAGAAAATATATTCCCAAAGACGATTGGTCTAAAGAAAATTGGACTTCACCATCTGGAAAACGATGGACTGGTTTTGATATAGCAGATATAGCAGAAGACCAAGAAGGGATTACTGTCTATATCAACAAAGAACCCGATGTTCTTGCGGAGTTTCCTAAAAGAAATCAGAAGTATGCTTCCGGAGATATGATGTCAATGGTTCAAAAACGTTTTTTTGCAAGCATATACTTATATGCGATTGCCATGTTTTTTGAGATGAAAAACGAAACAGAGCAAAGAGATTGGGCAATCCCTAATTCTTTGAAAGCTATTAGCAAATTTATTTTAGATCTTGCCTTTACTAACAGAGCCGAGCAGATAGAGAAGGACTAGACTTTCTCCATCACAACGACATATTCAAATTCGTATGCGTGCGCATGTGTCTTAGACGGGTCATTTTTACCTGTGAATTTTCCACTTTCTAAATTACGCCACGGCGTGATTCTCTTGTTTGGAATTTCGCGCTTAATGAAAGCAACTTTTTTGAAACCAGCCGCTTGCATTTGCTCGGCCGCGACTTGAGCATTCAGAATTTCAACACCTCGCATTTTCGTATTGCCGATGATGGTACATGCCTTTCCTCCGGTTTTCAATATACGATACATTTCCGCAAAAACTCTTTTCATATCCAAAAAGTAGTTTGCGACATCAACGGCAAGCGGGCGCTCTACTTGAATCAAGTCGTCAACGATTTGTTTTGCTACCATGCTATTAAAATCGCCGTTTTTTTCCTCTTTTGAACTCGTGCCGACAAAATTTCTGCGGAAATCAATAAAACCATTACTGAAATGATGCCACTTTTTGAAATGTTTTGGATCATCGCCAAACCAAAGCAACGAAAGCTGATGAAGGTCAGCGTATTCGTATGAAGTAACATAGGGCGGTGAGGTGATAATAAGGTCAATAGCTTCTGTTTCAATCGGGAGTTTCTTCGTGGAATCCCTGCGATACATTTTTGCGGGGGTGTTGATGTATCCGGATTGAGCAAGGGTAGAATAAAATCGCTCATTCTTCTTTATCATTGAATCAAGATGTCGCAAAAATGTTTCCTTAGGAATTGGTAAAATCTTATCCCTATCGATTGTTGGTTTAGTGTCTCTCATCATCCAACGAGAGCAGTTTTTTAGATTGTGAGAAAAAGAGCAGAGGAAAAAGCGGCGGACATTATGATTTTTAATTTTCTTGATCGCAAAATAAATTTTGCCCAGTTCTTGAATTGTTGGTTCATCAAACCAGTAGCTAATGCGCTGGTGGTGGTTGTACGAAACTGACGGAGCATTTTCGTAATACTTCAAAAATTTATTTCTACTGTTTTCAAGCGTTTTCGGATTGATAGCGGTTGTTTTGGTTTGTGTGATAAGTTTTGCAACCGGATTTATATCAAAACCAATGCTCTTGTGTCCCAACATTTTTGCTTCAACCAAAGTCGTACCGCATCCCCCGAACGGATCGCAAACAACCTGTGTACCGCTTGGAGCGTAGTCTTCAATCAGTTTTCGGACAATTTGCGGAATGAACTTTGCCGGATAGCGATGATAATCGTGAGTGAAAGCGGTTGTTTGCGACCGTCCGGCATCGCGAAAAGACCACTCCTCGCGTGGTCTAAGATTTATAAATGTTTTCTTAATGTATTCTGTGGTAGGCATTTATACTTCCATTATACTACCTAGCCGGAATCTACACAAAATTATTTCTAAGGAACTATTAATGTATTTACTTGTGCATAACTAGTTCTTGACAGCAAAGTAAACTATGTATATCATACTATACATAGCTGTAAATACATAAAATATGCCTAAAAACCCGGCCAAATACCTTGCAACACTTGGTATACATAGCTTGAAAGACACACTCACTACCTATAACCCATGGTGGAAAACAAAGACTTTTCCCTTGGAAACCCCCGAATTCAAGAGAGATGCTTTTGATCAAGCGTTGCGGTATACGGAGGCGAATCACGGCTTAGCTCTACTCATCAACGGCCCTCGACGAGTCGGTAAGACCACAATGATCAACCAAATTATTAAGCATCTCATTGAAGAGAAGAAAATACGCGTTAACCATATTCTCTTTTTTTCACTAGATGATCCGCTTATCCAACAATTACCGTCGAGAGATCAAGGAACTCTTTTTGAAGCCTTACTCGCGCAATGGGCGCAAGTTGCGGGTACGGCATTGCGTACCTCCACTAATACGCTATATTGCTTTCTTGATGAAGTACAAAGATTGCCTCGCTGGGAACTTTATATAAAGCGTTACATAGACCTTCGTTATCCGATCAGATTTATTATTTCCGGTTCAGCCTCTCACACCATATTCAGAAAATCACTTGAAAGTTTACTTGGTCGTTTAGTGGATATCGCTTTGCCACCGTTTACTTTCTGCGAGTATGTCAGGTTTCATCATCCGGAACATAAAGAATTTTTAGCTACTTTTACCAGTGAGACATTTGACATTGGTGATACCTCATCGCTGAAAAAGTTTTTTAAATCCTTTTCAGCAAAAAGCTCAACTGAAAATATACAGCGATGGAACCTCTATGCGGAAGAATACGCTACAGCGGGGGGCTTCCCGCAGCTGTGGGAAATGCAGGGAGCTGCGGAGCGGGCTTCGTTTGTTGATCATCAATTCGTTGAGCGTGTCACACTTGAGGATTTACGTCTGGTCAAAGAGATTCGCCGACCGGAAATTTTTCATCAATTTTTACGTTATGCGTTTGCTCGAACTGGACAAGAATACAATCTTGAAGAACTTGCGACACTTATTCACACAACACGAGTAACATTGACTGAGGCTCTACCGCTTTTATTACAAACGGAGCTCATCCGTAAAGTTGAACGCTTCACGGGAAAGCCGGTGCGTTTGAGATCAACTCACGCCAAACTCTATGCCGCTGATCCGATGCTCATGCAGGCGATTACTAAAGTTACAACTTCTCTGGCGGGGCAAGATCGGGGCAGAATTGCAGAAACATTGGTGCACAATGTAATTCGTTTGTTTCCGGGTATCTCCGATGTTTCCTATTTCCGTGAGCCACGGGGTGAAAGTGAAATTGATTTTGTTGTGCGAATTGGAAGTAGAATGGTGCCGATTGAGGTTTGTTATCAATCTAACATCGACGCAAAACATCGCAAGACAGTGCAAGAATTTGTTAGCAAACATTCCAGAGATGGCGACTTTGGAATTATTGTTACAAAAGATTTCTATAATATTTCTCTGCCTTTGGTAGAAATTCCGCTGCCTTTTTTCCTATTGACGGCGTAAAGCGCATTTACCTTTGAGCCTCGTTCGACTAGACTCGCCACGTATCGGACATTTCCGCGCCACAAGAGCACTTCCTTTTTCTAAAGTGGGGTACCACTAAGAAAAATTGGTCACCGGGGTGAGAAGCGAATACTTTAACTATCACCTAAATTTGCGATAGGAATTATGTGTGATAGGTGCTCTTTGTTTCAAGTTTTTACCATCCCGCGCTTGGGTTGGCGTATTGGACGGAAGAAAAGCGGCGGAAAATTTCGGATAGGGCTTCTTGATTGTTGGTGATCACAAGATACTTGCGGTCAATGAAAGCATAAGCCAAGTCAATTTGGCCGTCTTTTTCGGCGATGCGGGCATCATGATTTTGGATGTATTTATCGGCGAAAGAATCATTACTTATTAAATTATTACTGGGAAAAATCGCTTTCAGGTCGTAGGTCAAGCTTTTTTCCCATTTCAACATTTCAGAAAACACATAAGTGTAGGATTTGGATTTGAAAACAAGAATCGGGGAATTGTCCGTCCCGCCGAAACTAAGGAGCATAAAATCTTTTTCCAGATAATCTTTCAGGCCTTGCGGCATTTGGGCGCCAAGCATAAAGAAAAACTCGTCTTTGGTCAGGCTTGTTTTTCGTTCGCCGCTTATTTTGACAACGGATATTTCCGAGAGCGTCCCGTCGCCTTCTCCTCCATCTAGCGCGCTTTTCAAATCTCTTTTGAAAACTTCCCTTTTGTCTTGGCTGGCGATAATTTCAATTTTTTGGTCGGTTAAAATCGGCCCCTGCTTTATTTGAATAAAATTATCGGCGACATTGCTTCTTTTAAGCAGAGGCTTGACAAAGCCGAAGTAACCGCCGGCGGAAACAAGTAAAACGATAAAAAAAATTATGACCGCTTTTTTAAGCCACGGAAAACTTCCCTCTTCTTCCGGATTTTCAAAACTTAACCCGCGCACTTTCGCTTCTTCGGCGGCGATATCAAGGATGGAAAAATTTTTCTCTTTGGTGTAGTTGGCGATATCATCCTCAAAGGTGCGGATTCCTTTTACCGAGTTGCCGTTTTCCTCATTTGTTGTTGAATTTTCCTCGGCCATAGTTGGGGTCCAATTGCTTGATAGAAAGGTTTACTCTTCCCTTCTCGTCAATGCTTATAATCTTGGCTTTCACCGTGTCTCCCAAGTTTACCACATCGGTAACTTTGTTGACTCTAAACGGCGCCAGTTCGGAAATATGGACCAAGCCTTCCTGCATCGGGCCTATTTCCACCATCGCTCCGAAGTCAAACAACCTTGTTACCGGCCCGCTGACCAGTTCGTCCACGACATATTCGTGAGTAAGCCCTTCAATTATTTTCTTGGCTTCATCGGCTTCTTTGAGGTTTTTGCCGGTGATGTAGACGCTTCCGTCCTGCTCTATGTCAATTTCCGCGCCGGTTTTATCTATGATGCTGTTTATCATTTTTCCTCCCGGTCCGATTACCTCCCGTATCTTATCCGGATTTATCATCATTTTTATAATTCTGGGAGCGGTCGGAGAAAGTTCTTTTCTCGGTTCGGGTATGGCCTTGAGCATCACGGCCAAAATTTCATCTCGGACGATTTTAGCCTGCGCGAAAGCTTCTTTCAGGGCGGCCAAGGGAATACCGCCAACTTTTATGTCCAGCTGGATGGCCGTGATTCCGTCTTTGGTTCCGGCGCACTTGAAGTCCATATCGCCGAAATGGTCTTCAAAACCCTGAATGTCGGTCAAAACCCGGTATTCTTTGTCGTTTCTCATCATTAACCCCATGGAAATTCCAGCCACCGGATTCTTAATCGGCACGCCGGCGTCCATCAAAGCCAGCGTTGAAGCGCAAATTGAACCTTGAGAGGTGGAGCCGTTGGATGCCATCGCTTCAGAAACGACTCTGATTGTGTAAGGAAAGTCGCTTTTCGGCGGTAAAACGGGCAATAAAGCTTTTTCCACCAGCGCGCCATGGCCGATTTCTCTTCGCCCGGGACTGCCCATTCTGCCCGTCTCGCCGACGGAAAACGGCGGGAAATTGTAGTGATGCATAAAATGCTTGATCGTTTGCACCTCCATTCCTTCAATAAGCTGGGCGTCCTGCGGCCCGCCGAGAGTAACCGTGGAAAGAATATGGGTGTTGCCGCGGTAAAACACCGCCGAGCCGTGAAGCGCGGGCAATAAGTCCACGCTGGCGCGCAGACTTCTCACTTCGTCCAACTTTCGGCCGTCCTGTCTTTTTTCCTGGCCATTCGGCGCGTCTATGACTTTATTGCGCACCAATTCGTCCACGCCGTCTTCAAAAATTTCGTCAGCGAAAGCTAAAAATTCTTCGTTGGCTTGGGACTTAAGCAATTCCTCCCATTCTTTTTTCAAAGGGTCAATGTTTGGCTTTTTTCTTTCTTGTCCGTCTTTGGCGGGGAGATACAAAACCGCTTCCAGTTTTGGCAAGATATTTTTCTCAAACAACGTCACGGCTTCTTTCGGCTTGTCTTTTATTTCTATTTTTATTTTTTCCTTGCCGATTTCCTTGATGATTTTTTTCTGGAATTCTTCCATTTTGGCGATTTCTTCCAGCGCGCCTTCAATGCTCTTGACGGCGATTTCTTCTGCGATTTCTTTAGCTCCAGCTTCTACCATATTAACCTTGCCGTCTTTGCCGCAAACCGCAATGTCCATCGCTGATTTTTCTCTCTCTTCGTAGGTGGGGTTGAAAACGAATTGACCGTCCACTTGTCCGACTCTGGCCGCGCCCACCGGTCCGCCCCACGGTATGTCGGAGATTCCCAAAGCCAAAGATGCGGCGATGACAGCCGGTATGTCGGAGTCGTTTTTGCCGTCCACCGACAAGGCTAAAACGACAACCTGGATTTCATTTCTCAACCGCCTGTCAAACAGCGGTCTGATCGTCCGGTCTATGATTCTGGCCGTAAGAATGGCTTCTTCTGAAGGGCGGCCTTCCCTTTTGATGAATCGGCTGCCCATTATTTTCCCCGCCGCGTAAAACTTTTCTTCGTAATCAACAGTCAAAGGAAAAAAGTCTATCCCTTCTCTTTTATTTTTTGATATCACCGCCGTAGCGAAGACAACCGTCTCGCCGTAGCGGACAAGAACGGAGCCGTTGGCCTGGTCGGCCAAATCGGAAATTTCCGCCTTCAATTTTTTTCCGCAATAATCAGTTTCGTATGTTTTTGTTTGCATATTCCAGTTTATCCTTTAATTAAAAATTTCTTAGGTTCATCGCTCAAGTCTACAAATTCATCGGCCGATTCCTTAAGTTTGGCCGAGGCGGATTTGCCGAAAGCGAAAACTTCCACTCTCCGTCCTTGATTTTTAAGGTATTCCACGAGAGGCACATAGTCGCCGTCTCCGCTGGCCACTATCACCACATCCACTATCTCCGAGGTTTTGATGGCGTCAACGGCCAAACCAACGTCCCAATCGGCTTTTTTCATCCCGCCATAATATTCCTGCAAATCTTTCACCCGCATTTCTATCCCAAGCTTGGTGAGCGCTTCAAAGAACGGCTTTTCTTCGCCGGTCTTCGTCCGCACCACATAAGCAAAAGCCCGCACCAACTGTCTTTCGCCGACCGCCGCCGTCAAAAGTTCTTTGAAATTAACTCTTTTTTGAAACAGCGCGCGGGCGGAATGATAAAGATTCTGAACGTCTATCAAAACCGCAACTCGCTGATTTTTGTATTGCGCCGAATTAAATATGGAAGTCATTATCGTTTAAATTATTTCTTTTTGAGGTCAAGCTTGCCAGCTAGAGTGTTGTGCCTTCTCTTGTTTTTCTTGGCCAGGTAATTCATCAGAGTTTTTCTGTCGGCCACCATCTTCAACAAGCCCCTTCGGGAGTGGTTGTCTTTGGGGTGAGATTTTAAATGCTTGACCAGCTGTTCAATCTGCCCGCTTATAAGAGCGACTTGGACATCCGGAGAGCCGGTGTCGGTCTTATGAACCTTGAATTCTTCAATGATTTTGGCTTTTTTCTTGATAGTTAACATTTGCCCGTAATCATATCAGAAACGGCTTATTTTTGCAAATTTTAGGAATTTTTGGAGTTAGGGAAAAATTTTGTAAATATCTTTTCTGTGTTTGACCCTCATAAAAACAACGGATTGGTCTTCTTTTTTGAAACCAATTCTATAGTCTCCGGTTCTTATCCTGAAATAATTTTTGAATCCCCTGATGAGCTTAATGTCTATTTGTCTAATTTCCGTCAGATTTTTGGCAATTAAAAAATCTTCCGAGCAAATTTTTCTTACGTCCGCCTTTGTGTTCTTGGGGAGTTTTTTAAAATCTTTAATAAAACTCGGTTTAAAGAAAATATCCATCAGCGGAGATTTGCTTTTGCTTTTTTAAGCGAGATATTCGGCTCTTTTTCTGTAATACTCATTAATTGCCCTAGATATTTATTTTCAATAAACTCCATCAAGTCATCCAGAATAGCCGCTTTTGTTTGAAGCCGTTCAATTTCTTTTTTGTTTATTTCTTTTTCTTCTCTATTTATAGTTAACATTTGCCCGTAATCATATCAGAAACGCCCATTTTTTGCAAATAAAAAACCAGAAACGCAAACAATTAGCGTTTCTGGTTTAATGTCTTCAACTGAGATGCTTTTTTATCTTTTCAGCCAAAATTTTTATAAAATGAAGCGCGCTCCAACTTGAAGACAAAAGATGAGGAATGAGTTTTTTTTCTATGTCCATTATTTGTTGTTGACATAACTTCCATGTCTTATCACCGCAATTAGAAAAAATTCTAATGTCTTTAAAAAATGTCATGAGCAGGCTTGTATATCCCATGTATACCGTTTGCCTTTCGTCCCACTTCAAATCAAGGACTTTTTTTAGGGTGTCTAATGTCTTGTCTAAGGTGATGGGTAATCCATCAGTACCCATCAATTTTTCAAATGATTTATCTAAAACACCTTTAATGTCGCTTGCCCAGTATTGAGGATTAGGGTGATAGTGACTTATGTTCACATGTTCTACGTTGGCAATATCAGCCAAGCCCAGAATAACCGCAGTTAAGAAGAATTCTTCATCTATTGGTAAATAATCTTTTCCGTTATTAGAACAATAATAAACTAAAGCCTCAACCATCTGCCATTTAAAATTCCTGTCTTTTTCACATTTCAACTTATACTTGCTTTTTTCCACAGCTCCGACTTTGGTCGTTTCCATAATAACCTCCTTCTAAATAAAAGTTTTAAAGATACTAATCAGATTTAAAATCAGAATAGCACGGCGTGTACAGATATTCAAGCGTTTTTAATTTTAGGAATTTTTAAGTATTTCTTTCACTACCGCTCTGTCGTCAAAAGGGATTTTTTTACCGTTGGTAAAATCGGGTATTATACAAATTTTACAGCATTTCTTCTAATTGTTCCTCGCTGATATTCGCATCTTTCATAATACTTTTTAAAATTTTTGGGTGAAGTATTTTGCCTGCATGAAAAGGGACGGTAATCCGTTTCCCTTCGGTGTTTTTATAAATTTTATGACTGCCGCTTTGACGAGCAAGATAAAATCCGAGTTTTTCGAGAATGATGATTATTTCTTTCGCAGTTATTTTTGGCAAACCACCAGACATATAAATTAAACAGTCGCCTCTATGGTAGACAAGCTTATTGAATCAAAATTGGGCAAATTTTCTTTTGATTTCACCAAATCTTCAACATGAAGATTGACAGCGTCTTTAATGTTTTCCATCGCCTCTTCGTAAGTGTCGCCTTGGGAATAACACCCTTGGAGTTTTGGGCAAAAAGCGAAATAACCATCTTTGTCTTGCTCTATAATGATTGGAAAATTGTATTTTTTCATAACACCATAAATTATATAAAATAACAAAATTAAAGTCAAATTTTACTTTAGGAATTTTGGAGTTTTTTAAGCGCTTCTCTTGCCACTTGTCTGTCATCAAAGGGGATTTTTTTACCACCCTTGACCATCATCGTTGTTTCGCTTCCCTTGCCGGTGATTATCACAATATCCCCTTCTTTGGCCAGATTAATTCCTTTTTGTATCGCTTCTTTTCTATCCAACACTTTATGGACTTTTGACCTGCCTGTCCGGCAGGCAGGCTTTACACTTTCTACTAACGAAAATCCTGTTTCAATTTGTTCCAAAATTGAAATTGGTTTTTCGTCATACGGGTCTTCGTTCGTTAAAATTATTTCATCGCAATATCTTTCGGCGATTTTGCCGTATTCCGGCCTTTTCCATTTATCTCGGCCGCCGCCAGTCGCCCCAAAAATACAAATGAGCTTCGCTCTAGCTGACAATTTTGGCTTTAAACTGCCATACACCGCTTCCATAGAATCGGGCGTGTGAGCGTAATCTACAATAACTTTGAATTTTTGCCCCTCTTTAATTAGTTCCATCCGGCCGGGCAAACTTTCAATGTTTTCTAAAATCTTTCCGGATTTTTCCGCGTCAATTCCGTAAATTTCCGCCGTCTTAACGGCCGCCGCCGCATTGGCGACATTGAAGTCGCCCCATAATTTTAATTTAATATTTTTATAATCCCCCGCCCGCAATGCTTCCGCTTGCGAGGCGGGCAGGCCCGCCGAATAAGTTATTTTGTTTTTGGCGGGAACATTATAAAATTCTTGAAAATATTTATCGTCTTTGTTTATAATGTGATTATTTTTCACATATTCAAAAAATTTCAGTTTGTATTTTTTATAATTTTCAAAAGAGCCGTGCGCTTCTATGTGTTCCGGCGCCAGTTTGGTGAAAACCGCCGTATCAAAGTTTATAAACCGGTGTCTGTTTTGCAAAACTCCCTGCGAACTGACTTCCAGAACTACGAACTGGCAACCGACTTTTACCGCTTTGGCCAGAAAAGATTGGATGGCAAATCGTCCCGGCATGGTCATTTTCAGGCTGTTGGGCCATTCTTTTTCGGCGATTTTGAATTGAATGGTGGAAATAGCCGCCGTTTTATAGCCAACTTCTTCCAAAATCCGGCTTAGGAAATAAACGGTGGACGACTTCCCTTTCGTGCCGGTTACGCCTATTACTTTTATTTTACGCGAAGGAAAACCGTAAACTAGCGCCGCCAAATACGCCAGCGTCAAATGATACATTGGCTGGAAAAATTCAAAAACCGGCTTGGGAATTATCTTGCGACCAAAATTTCTTACGAGCGAAGCGAGTGTAGAAATTGGAAGTACTCTTGTGGTGCGGCCTAAATTTAAAAATTTCTCCATTTAATTATTGGGATTTGAAACAGTTTGTTTGTTTAATTATAAATGCTGTGATTGCCGATGTTTATAAAAGCAACTTCATTTTTATCAAGAAACTCAAACATTATTCTATGAGATCCCGAAACAGAAAATGACCAATAATTATTGTATTTGCCCTTTAATTTGTGGGTTTTTAGCCTTTTATCAAAAGGGTTGTTTCTGAAAATTGCTTCTTTTTGCCTAGTTTTATTCTTTAAATAATCAGAGAGTTTTTTATATTCTTTTTCAAACTTAGAAGTGGTGTATATTTTCATGGAAACTTAACCCAGCTCGGACAGTGACTTTATTTTTTTTAACCTACCTTCTTTTTTTTCTTTTTTGTATATCTTTATCGCTTCATCAGTATCTATTTCTTCTTCGTTTACTTTTTGGATGTTTTTTTGATAAAGCAAAAATTCACTATACTCCTTTTTGGAAATAATAATTGGTTCCCTCTCGCCAACAATGTTTTGTCTTATCTTCACCCTTTTTTCTAAAGTTTCCATAATAAAAGTATAGATCACTGTCTTAAAATTTCAATAAAAAACGCTGGTCTGGGAATTGCTTTACACCCTGAATTTATATGGCATATTCTAGATTTTAGCATTGATTTGCTAGTCTAGAGCCTAACACAATTATTCTAATGATAACACAATTATATCTTGCGACCTAATTTTCTTAGCGGTACTCCGCCTTAGAAAATGGAAGCACTCTTGTGGTGCTGGATGGGAGAATCGCCTATTGCATAGGCAGGCGGTTTTCTGCCTCATAAATTCGGCAAAGAAAACCCTTTCGATTCTCCACGCAAGCCAAGCAGTTGGCTTGCTCATCCCTTGCTTCGCTGCGGGATAGGAGAATCGAACTCCTGACCTCAGTTTGGAAAACTGATGTTATACCATTTAACTAATCCCGCCTACGCGAAGTTTATCCCGCATCAAGCCTGCTCTATTGCGGGGCTTCGGCGGGCAAGCCCGCTTTATCGTAGCCTGAAAAATCAGCCCCTACTCTTCCCCGCCGCATCCGCCGCAGGCTCCGCACGCATCCGAATCCGGATCAAATTTATGCTCCGCGTCTTCAGTTGTTTCTTCTTCTGTTTTCTTTTTTTCTTCGTCTGCCATATTTTTTAAAATTTTATTAAAATTAATAATTATTTGACCTTTTAAACAAATCTTTCAACCCTTTATTTATACAACCAATCAAGCAAAAGTCAAAAGCAAAAAAGTAAGGGGTGATGGAAACATCACCCCTTTTTGTTTTTGTTAATCACTTTAAGTCCTTGATTATATCATCAACAATTCCTGTTGATTTAATGTTTTTCTTTTTGTTTTCAAGAATAAATCGGATGTATTTCGCAGCTGTTCCTTGCGAAAGAACGACACATCCGCCAATTCTATTAACCGGAAAACTTCGTATGCCCTTTCCTAGATCGTTCAAAACTGTCTTCCACCCTCTTATTATCCCATGTTTTTTTAAAAAAGCGGACAGCTGTTTCCCTGTCCAGCCTTTTCTGCTAAGCCTTTTCTGTAAACTATTCCTCATTTTTCTCAATCCTTTCTTGAATTTTTTAGAAAAAGAAAGGGCACCCACAAGATGCCCCTTAAAAACTATATTCTGTATTGGTTTTTTGATGACTACTTTAATAACCACGCATCTGCTTGACGATAGAATCGTCTTCGGTGTGAACAAAATGGTGCCTTTTTGCATTGTTGTAGACATAGAGAGAATTAGCACCCCCCTCACCGTGCTGTGAAAACTCTTTCTCCACCTCCACCTCTTCCTCTTCTCTAAAAAATTCAGACATTTCATCTAAAACACGAAGACAACCAACAATATTAGGTATTTCCCCATTCCTTTCTTTTCCCTAAAAAATTTAAAATAAGAACCAACACAATTATTATTTTTATTTCAAAAAACTGCTTCATTCTGCAAAGGATTATACCTCAAAAAATTATCCTGTCAATCACCCAATAGCTTTTTATGAAAATTAGGATAAAATAACGGCAATACGGGGTGTCGTATATTGGTAGTACGCCTGCTTTGGGAGCAGGTAGGCCGAGTTCGATTCTCGGCACCCCGATTTTAGTTTGGTTTCATGCTTGTCCGCCCTGCCTGCCGGCGAGGCAGGCGACGAGGAGGATGAAACCTATATAATTATATTCTCCGTAAACCTAAACTTCGCCTTTTTGTTCTCCAAATCCAAAAAAACGGCTAAAACATCAATTTGCCACTCTGTTTCATATGAAACTTTCTTATCCAGTAAATAAGTCTGAATTACTCTAGATAATCTCTTGAGTTTCTGATAATGAACATTTTCTTCTGGTCTATGCCCACTTGTTTCATATGAAACAATGCTTTTAACCTCTATAAAACGAAAAACCTTGTCTTTTACCGCCACAATGTCTATTTCTCCCCATTTTTTGCTGTAATTTCTATCTAAAATCCTAAAACCATGTTTCACGAGAAACCTACAAGCCATATTTTCTCCAAGGGCGCCTATTTTCTTTTTATGTTTTGGATCATTGGTAGTTTTATCCATATTTTTCTAAAAAACGGCTAAAAATAAGGGTATTTTAATGGACATTTTTATCGTCCTTTAACGAAACTTAATGGACAGGCTGTTTTATGTCTTTTAAGGTAATGGACAATGTCCTTTTGCTTGATTTTGTGGCTGTGTATATAACTTGTGAATAGTGTGGATAACTTTTAGACCTTATCGGACGGTTACGGTCAGGAGTTATCCACAGTCCATAAGCTGTCCTTTGTCTTTTTATTTTTGCCCTTAATGCCTCCGGAGGGACTCGAACCCCCAACAACGGTTTCGAAGACCGTCATGATATCCATTTCACCACGGAGGCGTTTTAGAAACTCTATCTAATTTAACACAAAAATGCTAAAATATATAGTCAATGCGAGAAAAAATCAAAAAAATTCCTCCCTTGGTAAAAAATATCGCCGACACTATTATTAAAAACGGTTTTGAAGCCTATTTTGTTGGTGGTTGCGTCCGCAGTCTGGCGTTGCATATGAAACCGAAAGACTGGGACATTACAACTAACGCCAAGCCGGAAGAAATCCAAAAACTTTTTCCCCATTCCGTTTACGAAAATAAATACGGCACCGTTGGCGTTATAAACGACACAGACGATGAAACTTTGAAGGTGGTGGAGGTAACTCCTTATCGCTTAGAATCCGGCTATTCCGACAAGCGCCGACCGGATGAGGTGCGTTTCACATCAAACATTGAAGAAGACTTGAAAAGGCGCGACTTTACCGTCAACGCTATGGCTTTGGCCTTGCCTCGCCGGCAGACGGGCGATGAGGCGGGATATGAACTTATTGACCTTTTTGGCGGGCAAAATGATTTGGAAAAGAAAATAATAAGGGCAGTGGGCGATCCGAACAATCGTTTCAACGAAGACGCTTTGCGTATCTTGCGCGCCATCAGGCTCGCCGCCGAACTCGGCTTTGAAATAGAGCCAGCGACAAAGAAGGCTATTGAGAAACACGCCGGGCATCTTAAAGAAATCGCCCAAGAAAGAATTCACGACGAATTTGTGAAGGTCATAATGAGCGTTAGGGCGAAAGAGGGAATTGAGCTTATGCGCGAAACTGGGATGCTGAAATACATTATGCCGGAACTGGAGGAGGGAATCTGCGTGGAGCAAAACAAAGCGCATAGTTTTACCGTTTGGGAACATAATCTTAAAAGCTTGGAACACGCCGTGTCTAAAAAATGGTCATTGGAAATAAGGCTGGCGGCTCTGCTTCACGATGTCGCCAAGC
>Ga0209541_10004411_pt1 | contig 24976 bp, 26 predicted proteins | sample RifCSPlowO2_01_FD_184027 | JGI IMG/M metagenome (GOLD analysis project Ga0209541, IMG submission 184027) | Groundwater microbial communities from Rifle, Colorado - Rifle CSP2_plank lowO2_0.1 (SPAdes) (version 2) | ecosystem: Environmental > Aquatic > Deep subsurface > Groundwater | place... | reverse complement strand
TTCTGCTTTCTCTCTTCCTATCTCTAATTGAGAAGTATAGAAAGGAAAACTTGTTTTTGTTTCAAAAGCAAGTTCATTTTTTTCCCTACCTTGAAAATTGGCTCTTTGTCCAGTTTGAATTGCTCCACTTTCTTTTAATCTTTCTATAACTGGTTTTAATGGAACAAAGTTAAAATCAATATATTCCAGATGACCTCTTATCGCTTCATTATTGGAATCAACATTATAAACCCTGAATAATTCTCTTAAATATACGTCCTTTGCTCCACATTCTTGAGCAAAGTCAAGGTATCTTAAAACGTCATCTGTGGTTTCAAGTCCTCCTTTTTGCAAAGTTGCACAAAGTCTTAATGGCATACCTATATCAGATAAATGCTTACCAATAATGCGCGGATTTCCTGCATCTATTCCAAAAATTCTATTATTCTTTTCAGAATCGTAATGGTGTGAACTTAAATTGACATAATGCAAACCACCTTCTTTTAACTTTTGGGCTAGTGTTTTCCCATCAGATTCTTTTAACAATCTAGAACCATTAGTGTACATTGCTATCAAATCCCAATCAGGATATTTTGATAATTCTTCTAACGTAGAAATCACTCTACTCGGCCTAAGAGTAGGCTCTCCACCAGTAATTATAACTTTTCTTCCACCTAAATCATGGTATTCACTAATATAATCAGCAACTCCACTAGTAAAAGGATCTTGTTCTCCAGTAGGTATTTTCCATGTAATTTCTTGAATACACATTTGGCATCTTGCATTACATTCGGAATTTACCATTACATCTATTTGCTCCGGTACGGTTGGTTTTTTCTCTACCATGTTGTGTCTCCTTAGTAGTTATTACTCAGAGTATAATATAAATACTTCCCCCCTTGCTGTGGGTGGCAAATACGAAGTTTTATAAAGTTCAGAGAGATATAGAAGAGTATGGAAACTGAAACACTGGAGAAAATAGGTTTAACCAAAAATGAGAGCATTGTATACTTAACCTTAGTTAAATCTGGAACAATAAAGACCGCAGAGATTCTCAAGAAATCGGGACTAAACTCAGGGAGAATTTATGACACCTTAGAATCATTGAAACATAAAGGCTTAATCTCAGAATCCAACATTAACGGAGTTAAACATTTTACCGCATCCCCTCCAAACCAATTAAAAGAATATTTTCAGCAAAGATTAAACCAACTAAAACAAGAAGAACCAATAATTGAAGAAGCTATACCTCAATTAAATCTTATCAGAAATACCTCTATTGAGAGTTCAAGGGCTACAATTTACACGGGGTTAAGGGGATTAAAAACTGCTGTTGATGAAGCATTTGAAAAGGTAGGAAAAGATGGAGAAATCTTAGCTATGGGGGTTACCTCATTAAAAGATGAAAAAATAAATAGATTTTGGATTAATTGGTCACCTAAAAGGATAAGTAAAAAAATTGTCGCAAAGCATTTGTTTTCTGAAAAAAGCGAATTCTATGATGAATTTAAGAAGATGAAATATACAGAAGCAAGATTTTTGGAGGGTATTACTCCTGTAACAATTGACATATTTGGAACTAAAACAGTTTTAATTATGAATTACAAAGAGCCAATTTCTTGCATTTTAATTCAGGACGAAAATACTGTTCAATCTTTCAGGCAATTTTTCTATCAGTTATGGAAAATTGCTAAATAAATTTCTTGCGTAGCAAGACTATCTGTCCCGAAGGGACGCGGGCAACTTCTCCTGTCAAGGGTGGGCGGTTGGGGGACTGAAAGCACTTACAATTACGCCTAACCCTTGTTATGCGATGGTGAGGAGCGGTAGCGACGAAAGCGCAGCGTCCCCTTTAGCGTTTGGGTTCAGGCACAGTATTAGATGAATTTTTCCAAATAAATTATGTCTTCTCCGTCTGGGACGCCGGATATATTTTTAGTCTTCAGACATTTTCTAATTTTAAATCCGAAGCGGTAATAAAATGGAATTGCTGCGGCGTTAGACCAATGCACCCACAAAGAAATCTCTTTTACATTTTCTTTTTTTAAGATATTGAGTAATGCGCCCATTAACTTTGAACCAATTTTTTTACTACGTAATCCTTCTAGAACTACAATATCATTTATTTCAACTTTTTTATTTTTTTTAGAAACGGCTGAAACAGCACCAATAATTTTAGAATCTTGCTCATAAACTAAATTTAGAGATGGATATTTTATCAGTCCATCCTCTGTCCAAGCCCAGATATCTTTTTTCTTTGCAAATATATTTGCGTCTTGATATAGGTGAGTTACTTGACTTAAGTCGAAAAAATTCATCTTTCTAATACTCATAATAAAGTTTATTATTTTCAGGATTATATACTTTGCGCTTAATAGTGCCTGAACCCCCAAATGTCGTATAACGAGGTTATATTCCCGAGGCTTCAAGCGAGCCGCCTAGAATGGATTATTAGAACGTGCGGCGAGCGTGCCTCGGTCGAGTACCGCAGACCGCAGTTGAGGAACGGAGAAGTCGCAAATGAGCTTGGATGGTGGGTACGTCAGTTTGTCGTCGTTTGATTAGTGGGGGAGTTCTTACCGTAGGATCTTGTTAATGTTTTTAAAAAAGAAAGAAGCATTGTTAAGTGATTCCTGAGCCGGTTCTTTGTTTGCTTGAGGTAATTTTTGGTAGGTAAATTCGCCTCGTTTTCGTTTTTCCATTGAGAAAATTCCTAAAAGAGCATCAGCACGGACAACCATTTTTTGATAGATTTTAAGCAGTTCCATATCCAATTTTCCCGTGCTGACTAAATACTTCTCAAATGCTTCCAGCGTTTTCTTATGGACTTATGGAGCTTCTGTTTTAATACCGTTCTTAATCAAAATGGCTTTTGCTGAATAGAAAATGGAATAGTAAGAATGGCCAATCACTGGGCTGTAAAAAGTGAAATCTTTCTCAAGTTTAAATTGTTCTTTTTGAAGTATTGGATTGTTGGAAACATCAAATAGCATTTGTGCTACTACCAGTTCGTTCTCTGCTCTTTGAAGATATAGTTCTGCTTCATCACTCATTTTTTCTTCCTCTTATTAGATTGCAGTACTCAATAAAACCATAATAAATAAAGCTGTTTTTATAAATCTGCTTGCCTATATTTTCATATTCAGCTTTTAACATTTCCAAAAACTCACTTCTAGTAAAAATGTGGTAATCTACAGCTTTTATTTCTCTTCTTTTTACAGTTTCAAAAAATGGTGCTATTTCTTTTTTTATTTGTTCAGATTCAACAATAACAGCTATATCTAAATCTGACTTCTCAGTTGCTTTGTTTTTAGCATAGCTCCCAAAGACAATTAAAATAAAGAAATTGGTTTGTTTTGAGATTCTTTTCTGAATTTCTGAGAGTATTTCTTTTGGAAACTTTCTTTTCTGAATTTCTAGATCATTAATGAGGTTTAGATAAGATAAAGTTGGGTTATTATTGAGGTTTAGAGAATATGTAGTTACATCACCTGTTGCTTTTGTGTTTACTAAATCTTGCTCTTTGAACTGTTTAAGCGCAATCTGAACGATATTATTTGATTTTTGTTTGCTTTCTTCTTTAATTTGTTTAAAAGTCAAACTAGCAAAAATGTCTTTCTTGAAGACTCCGAAAAGGGCTAATTGTTGTTTGGTGAGCATTTTACCTACTTTTGGGTATTGTTTTACCTATAAATAGGTTAATTATATAAAAATGTTTCCCAATATAGTACCTACTTACAAGTTACTAATTATAAGAAAGCTTTTGAGAATCTCATAAATGAAGGAAGAATAACTGTTGATAGAGTTAAATCTCTTGAAGCTCAAATAGCCGAAGTACGACAGAGATCAGATGAGGAATTCAAAGATTTAGATAGTGAAGTTTGTTCCTCATTGGGCGGTATAATAGAAAGAGGGATTATTGGCTATGCTCAAAATTTAATCTATTTTGGTCATGAATCTGGGAGAGTGTTGAATGAGACAATACCTCATCTTGATTCAAATCTTTTTGATCTTACGATGAGATATATTGCAAGAAATGGTCAACAAACAATGTTCGGAGTAAAACTTATTTTAGGAGATGTTTGTGAATTTTATGAAACTTATGCAAATAATGAAGGAAATCTTAGAGAAACTGCTTTTGGGGAGCATGAAGAAACTTATCATGATAACTTTCCTCATTTACCATTTCCATCTCTTTATGCAAAGAGAATGTCTGAAGGAAAAACTGAAATAATTGAGGTAGATGGGAAACCTATGCTTAAAATTTACAGAGGTCTGTCTGTTCCAGAAAGAGATACTTATTCTGAAGGTGATAACAGAGAAAGAAATGCGGGAACTATAGATTTAACGAATCCTGGAGTAGATTGGACGCCAATACAAGCATTTGCTGAAGGTTATCAAGGGGGAAAAGGGAATAGCATTCTTCTTTCTGCTTTAGTTCCATTGGATGACGAGGAAATTCTTAGGGAATCAATTGATAATAGTACTCTTGATGATTCATGGAGAGGAGAACATGATGCTCCATTAGAAAAGTTAACTGATTGTTTGATTGTTGTAGTTTCTGAATCTTGTTACCATTTGATGAAGGATTTGAGGTTAGAATCTACCGATGCTTCATTTGAAAGAAGATAAGTAAAAGTTTTCTCGTTTTTAGTTGGTAGGAACTCCCCCACGTTTTTGTTTAGTGAAAGTTAATAGTCGTAGTTAGGGGTGGGTGGTCGGGGGTAAAGCTCATTTGCGATTGAATATAACGGTTGTTATGCGACCCCCACTTTAGCGAGCGAGGGTAACATTTCGTTAATAGATAATGAGCGAGCGGAGTGGGGGCAAGCACCGCAGTGCGCAGAGTTTTTTATTTGCCGGTTTGTGCAATAAAAAATTTGGGAGAGTAACGCAGAAGCTTTGATGCTTTGAGTAACGCAACCGCATAGCAACCGTTATGCGTAGCGAGGCTTTGATGGCGAGTGGAGTTTTTTATTTGCTGAAAATCCATTGGTGCTGTAGTTTTTGCCAACGCTTTAAATCTTAGTTTTCCTACGAAGTAGACTAGAGTTTCATTAGGGGGGAGTTCCTTTCCATCATCGAACGCTAGCGTTACGTTGAAAACAAGAAAAAGATGCGACAGGAAAACCCTATAAGTTTATAATATTGTTAATTTTTGATATTAAAATGGTTAAAAAGAAGGTAGAACCTTGTTTTATCTCTGGTTATGGGGAGAATGAAAAGTTTAGACTATCATGGGGTAGTTTAGAAAATCCAAGTCATAATAAATTGTTAATGGAGATTGATGAAGAAGAATTGATGAACTTAGAGAAAAAAAGATTAGGTATTTCTCCCAACAAATTAGTTTTTATTGGAATGGCTAATTTATCGAAATATTATTGGTGTGGATGGCAGTATTATCTAAAAGCAAAAAGAGAAGAAGTTATTTTTTTTGCATCATATTTTGCTGATCGTTTAGGGTATTCTAAAGAATTAGGTTTATTGAAGAACATTCCAAAAACACCTAGAGCAATTTTAAGAATTGGGGATAATATTCGGAACAGTCAAATTCAAGAATTGCTAAGTAAAACGATTAGATCTAAAATTTCTAAAAATATTAAGAAGAAGATAAGTCAATCTTTAAAGGAAGAGACAGATCCACTTTCTAAAGGCCGTTATTATGAAACGTTACATGGAGAAAATTATCCAACAATCAGATGGAATTTTAGATATAAAGATATTGTACTAGTTGGAGTTCCAGATGGGATTACGGATGATTTTGTCTACGAATTTAAATATACCCGTAAAAATAGTTATATTAAGCAAACATTGATTACTGCTGCATGTCAGGCAGATGTGTATGGTTATTATTTTCAACGTCCAAAACGCAGAATCCAAATTTTTTGTGAAGAAGAAGATAAAATTCACACATTTATTGATGATATTGATAAACAAAAAGTAATTGATTTATTAGAAAAGTGGATTGATATGATTAATGGGAATCTTCCAATGAAACCTCTGTCTTGGAAATGCAATAAATGTGAATTTAGGGGAGAATGTGTTCTTCTAAAAGATAATAAAAACGCAGAATAGAGATATTTATAGTTTTGGTTTTGATATAAATTTAGATATAATCACAAATGGGTATAATTATTTCAAATTTGTAATGTTTACTTTTTACCAAAGCTCCACAAAGATTTATTCTTTATGTTCTCAATTATTCCCTCAAACTGACTATTTAAATGCGTTTGTAGTTCATCAATCTTTTTGTTAGTTTTAACAAAAGCTAACTCTAATTTTTTAACATCTGACTTTAATTCAGAAATTTGTTCATCAACATTAATCGCGTTTGTTTTAGAATTAGTGTCTATTATCTTTTTAATGCCTTTTTCAATTGAAGAACTCAAGTGTTCTTCTGAATGTAGATAAGATTCTTTTATCTCTGAAAGGTGTTCATCTATTTTGGAAGTTGCTATTTTCGTGTGTTCTTCAATATTCTTTAATGTTCTCTTAGATAAATTATCCATCGAACTTATTTTTTCATCTATTTTTGAGTGTAAATCAACCCCTAGTGTAGTTAAAGAATTGTTAAATTCAGATATTTGCGCATCTATTTTTACTAGATCTATCTTTGAAATATTTTCAATTATCTTTGATGACTTTTTGGATAATTCTTCTGTTTCTTTGATAAAAATAAGTAATCTTTTGCTTAATTCAGATAATTCTTCTTTAGCATCTTTATGTTTTTCCATCTCGCGATGTAAGCTAGCTAGCTTTTCAACAAGTTCTTTTGCGTGCTCATTTATATCTAAAAATTCATTATCATAATATTGTTTTGCTCCCATTTTCATACCTCCTTTAAAATCTGTTTAACATCTTGATAAACTTTTTCTAATAACCATATTTTTGGTGAATACATTTCTATTTTTTCTTTTTGACTTTCTAACAATAAAGTTTTAGTAAAATCTTTGCTATTTAGATTAACCAAAAGCTGATATACTAATTGGTTCCCATAATTAGGATTATTTTTAATGGTTTTGATTAAAACCCACGAGATAATACTATAAATTTCTGTTCTAGGAAAATTCTGATCCTGCAATGACTTAATAAACGTTTCAAAGTTATTCAAAACCATTTTGAAATTAGAATTGAAAATAGATTCGGTATAAGCTACAAGAAGTCCTAATCCGGGTTGTCCAGATTTTTCTTCGAGATATCTTTTAGCTTGGAGTCCAATCTCTTCAAAATCAACAGGGTGTTCGACTGAATCTCTACTAATTGTTCCTTCGTCAACAATTTTCTTAACTTCATCGATACCAAAATGGGGCGAATTAATAATATAATCTAACTCTTCAACATAAGTTCTCTTAAGAAATTTTTCAATTTTATTGGAGATTATTGTATTTTGATCTTTATTGGTAAGTGCTTCTTCAACAATATCCATCATGTTCTTTATGGCTTGTCTTCTTCCTTTTTCATAATGTTCATATATAAAATTAAGAAGATGTTTACTAACTATTATAATAAAGTCGTAAATTGATCGATTATTTAAGTATACTTCTATTTTGATGATGTCTTCTTGAGCCCTGTGACCAAGATACTTCTGAACATATTTGCGATAATTCTCCAATATCTCTTCTTTTGAAATACCCGTAACTCTTAAGTCAAAAACAGGTGGTGATGGTTGAGGGGAATAATCAATTTCATAATCTGATGCAATAATCCCTAAAATAGCTAGCCGGAATATGGCTTTCTGCTTTGTTAACAAAGAGTGATCATTTCCTTCTTCATCTTTTTTCTTCTCTAAATTCATCTCCTCAAATGTCTTTTTTTCATTATGCTCTACATTTAAATCCCCCAGCAGGGATAATATTTTTTCTATAGAATCTATCTCTTCAGTTTTACCTTTGAACGAGTTGATATGAAAATATAACATTCTAGAAATATCGTCAGCAGAAACTCTTTTAATAGATAATATTTTTTCTCGTACTTGGTCATAATGAGTTATTCCTTGCAATAACTCGGAGTATAATCCATTGTTAGAATAAACAACAAAACACTCTGCGTCTCTTCCATCCCTACCAGCACGTCCTGCTTCTTGATAAAATGCCTCTATGGAAGGGGGCATGTTTATATGTATAACATATCTAATATTTGGTTTATCAATACCCATACCATAACCTTTCGTTGCAATCATTAGAGGGAATTTATTGCTTTGGAAATCCTCTGCATTTTTTCTTTTTTCTTCATTGTTTAATTCTCTGTCTCCATGATATGGTTTAGAGATATTACCAAATAAGCCATCATTGTTTATTCCTTCATGATAGGACATAACTCCAAATTCATTCCTCTGGCCCCACAGATTCAGTTTTCCAGTGAATGGACAAAATATAATTCCAGAAATAGTGTCATTACCATTTATTTTTTTAATGTCTTCAAAATTTCTGTTGAATTTCAGGGGAAGTATATCCTTTAGAATGTTCTTAACTTCTATATATTTCTGTTTAGACTCTGTTTTTTTAATATTGAAATGCAATTCTTTCCTTTTGAAAGTAGTAGGAGTAATAATCGCATGTTTATCTGTTATATCTAAATCTTTTTGAATATCAATTAAAGTATTATCTGAAGCAGTTCCAGTTAAAGCTACTACTGTGGGTATATCTCCATTCTCCGACTTAGAATATTTTCTAGCATTAGTGCCCAATGTTAGATATGCTGGTCTGAAATCATGACCCCACTCTGACACACAATGTGCCTCATCAATTACAATCAATGAAATGGAACATTTTTTAGTCAAATCAGATAACATCTCTTTGAATGACCTGATTAGAAATCTTTCTGGACAGACATATATTAGAAAATAATGCAATTCCCTGATATCATTTAGAACATGCACCCTCTCATGAATATCTAAATCACTATGAATGGCAATACTTCTCGATATGCCTCGTTTATTCAAATTAATTACTTGATCATCCATCAACGCTTTAATTGGTTCTATGACTAAAGTTATACCTGGAAGTAATAATGTGGCTAATTGAAAAACCAATGATTTACCTGCCCCAGTAGGTAGCAGTGTTATTGTATCTTTTCCTAAAATGATTCGTTTAATAGATTCATATTGTCCTTCTCTAAAAGCTTTTTTTACCAGTTTCCCATTTTCGTATATATTCTTAAATGCAAACAAATACTCTAAAAAGTATTCTAATTGCAATTCGTTTGGTTCTGTTATTATTTTTAGAGGAGGATACTTTTTCAATGGTGTTAATATTTTATGCGGAAACGAGATATCTTGAATAATACATTTTGGTATTGGTGACTTTAGATTCTCATTATAGGTTATAATCAAATTTGCAGTACTTATTTCCTCACTGATGGATAGGTTTTTGTTTTCCAAAACTATTCCATATAACTCCTGTAAATTCTTAAGTAAATCTAGCAAATCAGTAAGGGCTTTGGAGAATATTAAGTTTGATTCTTTCGAGGAATAACCATTTATAAAATCACCATCAAAACAGATATTAAATTTTTTATCTAAACATATCACTCCTTCAAACAGAAGTTCTAAAATAGATATTTGTATTTGATGCGCTAGTTTAAATGCGTTTAAATATTTGTCAGCAGATGTAGGTGATTTTAAAAAGTCTATATTTTGGTTAGTAACTATTTTCTTTAGATATTCCAAATCTTTACCGCTCCTATTTTTGACATCATTATTATCTATCCTAACAATTTCGTAATTACTACGTCGCAATACATCATCTCTTTGATTATCTCTTGATTTAGTATGAAAATGGGAATCTTTATGATTTGGGTCGTTGTCATCTAATTCTACAATTATTCTTTTGTTTGGAAGAGTTATAAGAAAATCTGCTCTTTGTGTTGAATCTTTAGAATTAATATTGCCTAAACTATGAAATTCTACTTGTGGTAATATAACTGTTTTGAATCCTACTCCTAAGATTTCAGATAAAACATTTTCATAAAAGTCTTTTTCTATTGGACTATCAAACTGGAAAGTAGATTCTTTTTCGTTCTTGAATATATTAAAGTGCCAATTATTACTGAAACAATCTTTATATTTAAATGCATCATTAAACGCGGATTCCAGCCGAGGAGATAAAAATGTTAGCTCACCTCTTGTTAAAATCTTGTAAGCTATTCCAAAAATGGTTTTTAAGTTTGAATTGATGTCTCTCTTTAGTGATTTGGGAAAATCAATTCTCCATTGACCAGTATACCCATATAACTGTTTGTTTTCTGGTATAGAACACAACCTAGGCCACGCTAATGTTTGATAAAATCTCACATCTAAATCTTCTTGTCTTTCTCTTGCTCTCAGTTCTCTTAAATGTGTATTATTCACTTATAATCCCCTTAGTTTTTCATTTATCATTATTTCTAATCATCATTTTCTAATCATGGTCTCTAAACTCAGGATAAAATCAGTTATCAGTAAACAAAGTAATATTTTTGTTAAGCTAGCCCAAAACCCCAAGAATTTCAAATATTTTAAAATATATATAAATCTTGTCCCCCAGTTATAGTGTCTGTCAAATAATGTCACTATTTCGTTTCGTCCCTACGTTGTTTTTAGTCGTTTCGGAACTCCCCCTCGTCAGCGTTGGCAAAAATTTAGTTTATCATCCGTTATGTCTAGTTGTAGTCAATTAGTCAGTTGTTTTACTTGATAAACGAAAGCATCAATGATCAGATTTTCAGCGTAGCCCGTAGCTTTCTGGACAGAGTGTGCTCGAGCTTTGATGAGAGAGCGAAAACGACATCGAGAAAGTCGATAGAGGCAAATAAAAAATTACGCATAATGATGTTAAGTCTGGGGGACTTTAGCGACCGAAAGTAAATCTCGCCTTTCGCCGCAAGGCGAAACAATATATCAAATAGTGAGGGAGCGTAGTCCCCCCGAGTAGCGCAGACCGCAGTCGAGCAACGCAGAGTTTGTTGATCACCGTACGTAAAGGAGTTGGCGCATAGCTCGTTAAGGAGTTGGGGGCAGTTAGTTAAAATTCTCTGAAAGTTTTAAATAGTTCTTGGTTAAGTTCATTAAAGATGGTTGCTGAGAAAAAAGAGAAGGATGTTGAAGCCTATTCCATGAGCGGTATGGTTAAGTTGAAAGGTTTTATCAAGAATGGGTTAGACACTAGCACCATCATTAATATCATTATTAATTTTGATTCAGAATTTTTGGAATTCCAACAGCGAGGATTTACTTTTCCACCAAATCTGTTCTTCTATCATGAGATTTCATGGTCAGAAACTATTGGGGTATTGATTAATGAGCATAAGTTTACCAAAGAGGAGGCAGTTACTTCATTAAAGAAGTTAATTGCTAAATTCAATCTTCAAAGAATTGTCAGATTTGATTCCGATGAATTGTTTGAAAATTTAGTAGAAGAAGCAAATCAAAGAGTGGTTCAAAAGCCCAATAATTCTCATTTGAAAATCGGAGACAACGACATCATTATCATTGGCGGATTTTTACGGGATAAGATTAATTTTGTTCATTCTGGGGATGAGGGATTCTTGAAAACGTGCGAAGAATTGGGTGTTAATATTATACTTCTTCCGCAGCGCGATTTTGAGAAAGAAAAAGAAATTAAAAGTTGGATGAAGAAAGGCCGAAAAAGTTAATTGTAGAGGTTGACGTATTTTTTATAGGCTTCTTTTCTGCTTACTGTGTTATCCCAATTCTTGGCTCTGAATTCTTGAAGTGCTTTAAGGGTTTTTTGGCTTTGTTCTGGGGTTGCTTTTGTGCCATAAATAAGCCTGAATTTAAATGATTCAATCATGGATTTGGAAACTTCCATTACTTGATCTAAGAGATGTTTTTCCATTTGATTGAAATGCTTAAGATTTATAGTTGCTTGTTCTGCCATTTTTTAGTATAAGTGCTTAAACTTTAAAAAGCTTATCTCTTTATTTTCAATCCCTTGCTTGTTTCCAAAGAATGTCAAATATTGTTTATAATTTGTAACTAAATGTTTATCTTTTATAAGTGTTGCGATGGGCTTTTCCAGATGAAATACTCTTTCACAAGATATTTAAACGGCCTGCCCAAAGTGTATTTTGTAGAATGCGGTTTCAATGGGGGGATTATAATGGAATATGAATCTTTAGTATGTCACAATAACTGGGGGATTGATGAATGGTACTTTAAGAGCGATTGGATCAACCATTTCTCAGATCCTGATGGTAACTATAAGCATGGTTCTGATTCAAATCTCATGAAACAAAAAAAGGTTGACTTTAATGAAGGACAACAAGTAAGAATTAAATGGCCTGATGATTCTGAGTCGGTTGAAGTAGTAGCATTAGTCCCTTATAATGGTGGTGGCTCTGACCATGGTAAAAGTTTTTCAACAAAAGGAAAAAATCCTGCTATTGCTACAAAAGTTCAGGGATTAGAACTTCTAGTAACTGGCAAACAGTTTGAAAAGCTTAAATTTGCCCGTGATGATTTAACAACCGGTCAAGAATATTTGAGATTATCAGCCGAAATAGACAGGAGCAGGAAGGAGTATGCAGAAAAACATGGAGCGTAGAGTGTTCATTAACTGCCCTCAACTCCGTTTCATAGATTTTTTACGTTTTCGTTAGTGCGCCAACTCTGTAATTCATAATTTTTAGCGTTAGCAACAGCGTCTTTAGGTGATGAACGAATTAGACTTAACGGTGTTAAGTCTGGGGGATTTTAGCGACCGAAAGTAAATCTCGTCTTTCGCCGCAAGGCGAAACAATATCAGATAGTGAGGGGGCGTAGTCCCCCCGAGTAGCGCAGACCGCAGTTGAGCAACGCAGAGTTTTTGCGTTACCGATACTTTTGGGGTTGCCGTAGTTTTCTCTAATGGAGTTAAGTAAAGTAGTCGTGTGGGGGAATCGGAAGTTTTCGTAGTAATCTTTTTAATGTTAAGTCTATTTTTAGTAGATAAATATGGTTAGTTACTCTCATTCAAAGTTAGGAACGTTTCAGCAGTGCAGGTACAAGTACAAATTACAGTACATCGATAAAGTCAAAGTTGATGTTCCAGATACGGTTGAAACATTTATGGGTAAGCTTGTTCACGAGACTTTAGAAAAACTCTACAAAGATTTAAAGTATCAAAAGTTAAATAGTAAGGAAGAGTTATTGGCTTTCTTTGAAAGTTTATGGAATGAACAGTGGACAGATAACGTGCTTATTGTTAAGAAAGAGTATACTTCTGAAAATTACAAAGAGATGGGCAAGAAGTTCATTGTTGAATATTTTGATCATTACAAACCATTCGACCAGTGGAAAACTATCGGTTTGGAAACCCAAGACTTCTTAGATTTAGAAAATAATCATCAATATCATGTTAGAATTGATCGTTTAGCTTGTGATAAAGAGGGGAATTATTATGTTTGCGATTACAAAACAAACAATTCGCTAAAACCACAAGAAGAATTAGATGAAGACCGACAATTAGCCATGTATTCTTTATGGGTAAAACAAAAATTCCCTGACGCTCAGAAAGTAAAGCTTGTTTGGTACTTCTTAGCTTTTGATAAAGAAATGGTTTCAGAACGAAGTGATGATCAACTTGTGGGATTAAAGAAAAGTACAGAAGAACTCATCTCTGAAATTGAAAACTGCCAAGCATTTCCTACAAACGTAGATGCCCTTTGTAACTGGTGCAAATTTAAAGCACTTTGCCCGGTATGGAAGCATGAAATTGAATTAGAGCAAAAGACACCAGAGCAATTCAAAGATGATGACGGTCTAAAAATGGTTGATGAGCTTACTAAATTGGAAGAACAAGAAAAAGAGAATGGCTCAAAAATTGAAGAATTAAGAGAGAAGATCATTCGTTTCGCCCAGCAGAAAGATATTGAAATAGTCTGGGGAACTGAGAAGAAAGCTTCTGTAAAACCATTTGATAAGATAGAATATCCAAAAACAGAAGAGTTTACTAAACTATTAAAGATAAAAGGCTTGGACGTATTTACCCTGAATTATTCTAAATTATTGTCAAAAATAACCAAACGAGAAGTTGATACCGAGATTTTGGAAAAAGTCAAGACTGAGCAGGGATGGATGGTTAGATTAAGCAAGAGGTGGTAAAAATGCTTGAAAGGTATAATGCTGTAAGAGAAATAATTTTTTCTCAGAAAGATACACTCAAATTTACACCAGAAGACGAAAAATTAATTCTTAAACTATGGGATGCTTATTGGAAGAAAACGAAAGGCAATTTATGGGGAGATCCACAAGTTCTGGCCGCTGCCGTATTATGGCGTTATTCATCTGATAATTATTTGTGGGAAAATGATAAAATATGGACTCAGAAAAGTCTAGCTGAAATATTTAATGCTAGAGGTAAAACAATAGGGAACAACGCTTCGGAAATTCGTGATCTTTTGAAAATAAAATTATGGGATGACCGTTTTTGCCGAAAATCTGTTGCAGAGAGTAATCCAATGAAAAGTATGGCAATGCTACCCAGTGGTTTTATTGTGCCGAAAGAGATGGCTTTAGAGAAAGGATTGCCATTTGCTCCTCTTAAGAAAGATAAAGAAGATTATTATTATGACGGCTGTGACTGGTTGGATGTCGGACAAGATAAAAAAGCGGTTTATTGTTTTAAGAAAGCGTTGGAAATGGATGATGAATATGTAGAATCTTGGAATGGGTTAGGAACAGTGTATTTTGAAGATAATTTTAACAAAGCTAAGGAGTATTTTGAAAAAGCATATGATTTAACGGTTAAGAAGTTCAAAGGAGTATGGTTAAACAAATTGCCTTGGGAAATTATGGAAAACAGACAGTATTTGCGAGCAATTCATTACATGGGATTGGTATATTGGCGAGAAGGGAATAATGATTCTGCGATGGAAATGTTTAAGTTGATGCTAAAGCTAAATCCAAATGATAATCAAGGAGCGAGATATTTAATAGCTTCATTATATGCAAAACAGAGATGGGAAGATGTTGATGATGAAGACAGGGAAAAAGAAGAGAAATTACTAGAAGAACAAAATACAAAATATAAGTTCTGGGAATGGAAAGAGAAATAAGTATCACCATCCAGTGGCCCAAAAAGTTTATATAGTTGCTCATTTGTAACCATTTGTATTCATTTAAAGAGGGGTTAAGATGAGTCAAAAGAACGTTACTTTAAGTCTTGATGAAAACACTTACGAAAAGTATAGAGAATTCTGTAAGAAAAATGCCGTCGCACTTTCCCGAAGTATAGAAATGTTTATGGAAGATAAAATAAAAAATGGAGGAAAATAAGATGTTGGTTTCGGTTCAAGAAGCGTCTAATTGGGCCAGCGAATATATTGGAAGAACCGTTACACCAACTAATATTACTTATTTAGTCCAATATGGTAAAATTCACAAGTATCCTGATGAATCTAGAAAAGTTAGAGTGAATAAAGAAGAATTACAAGAATATTACGATAAATATGTAATTAGGAAACAAGACTCTTGGAAAAATAAACTTGGAAAAGATTTAGATTGGGGGCTTTCTTTCGATCATTTAAGAGAGGTAGATACCACTAAACACGTTCACCGCTTACACCCCTATAAAGGGAAGTTTATTCCTCAATTAGTTGAATATTTTTTAGATGAGAATATTAATCATCTAAAAAAAGAAATATTTTTTCATAAAGGGGATACTGTATTAGATCCTTTTATGGGTAGTGGGACAACATTAGTTCAAGCTTCAGAATTAGGATTAAATTCCATTGGGATAGATGTTTCTGGGTTCAATTGCCTCATTTCTAGTGTGAAGTTAGATACATATGATATTTTTCAATTGAATTTTAAGCTAAAGAATGCTCTTGACAAATTATGGCAGTTTAGCGAATCAACATTTGACGATTCTTTTGATATACAACTTAAAGAGCGTTTATCAGATTTCAATAAGAAATATTTTCCTGCAGAGTTCAAGCATTGGATAAGAGAAGGGAAAGTTAAAGAAAAAGAATATGCTGAAGATAAAATAAGACAATTTCTTAAAGAAAATAAAGAATTCTTTGAAAAAAATGGAACGAAAGATAAATCTCATCTCGCTAATGAAAAAGAGATGTCCAGCTTTCTCACAAAATGGTTTTCCAAGAGAATCAAACAAGAATTATTTTATTATCTTAAATTAATTGAGAAAGTAGATGATGAAAAAACTAGGAATATAATGAAAATTGTCTTAAGCAGAACCGCTCGTTCTTGTCGTTCCACAACTCATTCTGATCTTGCAACTTTAAAAGAGCCACAAGTTGGACCTTATTATTGCCGTAAACATGGAAAAATTTGTACTCCCATTAACACAGTATTGCCTCATTTAAGAAAAAATAGTTATGACACAGTTAGTAGAATTAAAGAGTTTGAAAGATTGAGAAAAGATAGTTATAACGAAGTAATTCATGGCGATTCCAGAGAAGTTAATATTTTTGAACAGACAAAAAATAAAGAATTTCACAATTTACTTCTAAAAAAGAAGATAGACGGAGTATTTTCTTCTCCCCCCTATGTAGGTCAAATTGATTACCATGAACAGCATGCTTATGCATATGAATTATTTGAGATAGCAAGAAAAGACAATTTAGAAATAGGGCCTTTGTATAAAGGGCAAGGAAAGCAGGCAGTAGAAGAATATGTTGAAGGAATAAGTAAAGTTCTTCTTAATATTGGTAAATTTGTAAAAGATAAAGGAAATTTCTTTATTGTTGCTAACGATAAATATGATTTGTACCCCAGAATCGCAGAAAAAAGTGGCTTAAAGATAGTTAATAAGTTTAAGCGACCAGTTTTAAATAGGACGGAAAGAGATAGACAACCATATGCGGAGATTATATTTCATATGAGAAAAGCATAATTTTTTTTAAATGAGCAAAGTGACTATATTTACAATAGTAGCATTCTTTATCGCATTATTTAGTTTTTTAGTTTATGATTATATTGAAGGAACTATTCAAGACACAATGGTTGATGTAACAGGTCAAGTCGTTAAAGACACAAACATTGATGACAGTTCGAAAGGTTCTTTATTAGGAACATTATCGACGATTAAAATGATTGGAATATTTGGTACGATTGGAGGGGTAATTCTATTAATTAAAAAATTTTTTTAAAGCTATTTTTTAGCTATCTCTTTTGTTTTCTCTCTTAATTCTTCCCCTACTTCTTGGAAAATTTCGATAAATTCATTGTAAATATTTTCCCCTGCAACAAAGTTCCAAAAATCTTGACCTACCATTAACTGGCTAGAATCATACATATTACCTTTGGTCCAACGATTGTAAGGTTCTGGATGATAGGGGTTATAGGGTAAGCCTAAAGCAGTTATAATTGGGGTATTTTTATTAGTGCTTAATCTTAATCCAATCCACCTTAATAACTTCTTTTTTAGTGCAACAAATTCTTTAATATTCGGTTTTGGAGAAGTGATATCAAAATAAACTTCAGTACCATCTGTTTTTTTGATAAAGACGTCAACTCTTTTATCGGGGTCTTCTAATGGTTTTCCTAGTTGTATTGATTTTTTAATCTCCTCAAATTCAACTTTCATATCTGGGCTTCTTTTTCCTGCTCTTAAGTCCATATCCATTTTACTGATAATCGCTTCCGTTTTTTCATCTATTTCTCCTAATATGTCATATTGTGTATGAGCTTCATAACCTGCACCTTCTGCAAGAATTTTTACTAATTGTTCATAAATAGACATCCCAAAACTAGTATAGAATGAATGAACAATTGTATGTGTTAATATTTGTTCTTTGGTGAAAATTGCTTGAAAAAATGGTTTGTATTCTGTTTCAGCATTATAATTATCAATTTTCGACAAAATAACGTTTTTTACAAGCTCTTTTATCTTTTCTCTAGTTTTTTTATTCATCAGAACTTAAAGATAAGCTCTTTCTTTTTAAATTCTTGGATAAATATTTCGTTTCCGATTTCCCCATCGTCGTCCATTAGAAATTTTTTTGTTTATGCGGTGTTATAGAAAGTTGCGTTAGCAATTACGTCGTTTTAAGCATAGGCAAAGGCAACCCCGTTAAGAAGTCGAGGCTCGCTTTCAAAAAGTAGCGCAAAAATTAGACTTAACGGTTGTTATGTTTGGTGGGGGTTAGGGAGCGAAGGTAAAATTTCGTTAATAGATAGTAAGCGACCGTCCCCACCCGAGCACCGCAACCGCAGTGAGGAGCACAGAGTTGGATTCTCACGGTCGTAGTTTTTAGCGGTAGCGTGCATAGAGTTACGAGTGGGGCGTCAGTTTACACGTTGACTGGTTCTGAGAAATGGGTCGCCATTGTAGAAAGTTATTTAAATCACATAGCATACATGTTCGTTATGTGGGTTGCCAAGATTAAGTTAAAGCATGACTGTATTATTGGAAATAGATGCAAGAAGTTTAAAGTAATGATGCAGTCTTTAGACCTCAACGAGGAGAGGAAAGATGGTAATGTTCTGACTTCTTCCATTCATCAGTTGATTGGGGAAGAGAAAAGCGTAAAGAAATTAATTGCTGATTTAAAGAGAGACAAAAGAACGGAATACTTAGAATTTAATGGCCAAACATTGTTTTTGGTTGAAAGTGCCAAAAAAAAGCCCGTTTCCCAATTCTCTAGGAAGATGTTTTTTGTTAAACCAGTAGTGATAGATGTAGGAGGATATGAATATTGGGAAATTGCTTCGCATCAGAAAGAAGAATTAATGAATTTTATTAATAGAATTAAACCATTGGTGGACGAATATGAATTGTTAAGTTTGAAAAATACGCCTCTGCAAAATGTTTATTTTCCTAAAGTAATGCCAAAATTGACAACTTTACAAAAGATGGCATTGGAACTGGCAATAAAAGAAGGGTATTATGAGACGCCGAAGAAAACAAATCTTAGGGCCTTAGCAAAATTAAGTAAAGTTGCTTTGGCGACGTATCAAAAACATCTTCAGAAAGCAGAATCAAAGGTAATCCCTGATGTTCTTTCATTCTTGAAATAGGCATACATGTTCGCTAAAAATATTAAATAAGATATAGTTGCTACTTCAAAGTTATGGTCTTATTAAGAGCAAAGTGCTGGGAGCAGGACTTTTGGAATCTTTCTAGTAGAACATATATCGCAAGAACGATATGTTATCCACTTGGAGAATCTGCAAGAGATGTTCTCAAGAAGTGGCAGGAGAAAGGACGTTTTGAAGATATAAAAGAGGAGTATGGTGGTGTTGTTTCAGAAGAAAGACAAATAGAACTTGCTAAGCTAAATCTCTACGAGTTACTTGATGTTCTCTTCTTTCAGAACAGGATGGCTTCTACTTTACAGATATTCCCAGAGAGCAGAACAAAAGCAATGAGTGATCTTGAGGTAGTTGTAGTTAAAGTTTTAGAAAACGTCCCTACAGAAAGTGAGATTGTATCGGGAAAGTCAAAAGAACTCAGAGAGGTATATCAGGGAGAAAAAGGGCTTTATGTACCATCCCAACATCAATTCGAGAAACATGGCAAGGAGTACACTGTTGATGTAAAGATTGATTTAGAAGGTACGGAGATTGGGAAATTTTTCTTTGTTGCTGACCATCCCGGCTCTGGAAGCCCTGTTGTGTATTTCGACCATCAGATGATTTACAATAATGCACCAAAAGAAGCTAATACCTATCTTATCGGTGGTATGAAACGCATTATAGTGGGTAATGAACTTAAGCCGTATCCTAGTTACGAAGGAGAGATTAGACGTTTCATGTGGTCTCCAATTTGTGCCAATACAAGAATAGCCCCAATAAATCCGTCAGAACATACTCAAAATTATGAAGGCTTTTGTGTTGTACCAGTAAAGTATTTTACGGTTGATGATAATGTTCTTCAGGATATTGCGAAAGAACAGAGAAAATAATTAATGGCGACACAGTTAGAGGTTTTATTTTCATAATCTTATTTGACAGCAGATTTTACAAAGCCCCACTCGTAGAATAAGTTTACGTGAGAATCCAATTAAACATAATACATGTTATGTCTCCCGACGACTGAAAGGAGGAGAGCGTAGCGGGGCAAAATCCGAAGGGTTTTGAGTTCAGAATTCGGGCATCATTAATATTGACTTAAAAGTAGTAAAATAACAGAAAGATTTATAAAGATTTGATTTATTCTTTATTCAATGTCAGAAGAAAATGCAAACAATTACGAGAATGTTTTCCGTTCACCTAGATGGATGGTTTATACAAATCAAGCTACTAATTTAGGAAAATATGCCGGAATTGTTACTGGAGTTGCAGGTGTTATCGGAGAAGATTTGGATCTTTTTAAAATTGGACTTGGAGCAGCAATTTATGTAATATCTGCGGGAGCAAACCAACTCTCAAGATTGCAACATAATACAAATGCATTTTCTGAATTAGAAAAAAATATAGTTAAAGAATTGAAAAAATAAATCTTTCGGTTTCTATCTTTTAGCCCGAATTCTGAATTAGACATAACTCTTTATATCCCTAAAGTGCAATATTTACGGGATATATGCCCCCAAAGGGCAAAATTAGATGTCCCATAACCTGAAAAAATATTCCTACTACCTAGCACTCAAAAGCTAACTACTAGGCATTTTTTCTTGATTCTTTGTCCAGTGGCATTACGGCTTAATCTTTCATAATTCTCTAGTTTTAGCTGTTTTAGTAAGAGCCACTCCCGCACTGGACAAGTACGGACAGAGTATATAAGCAGGTTTTGAGAAAGAAAGATAATATGGGCATAACTTTAAAATTCGAAAATGTAGAAAGTAAGATTCTTCTTTTAAGAAATATACAGGTTCTTTTAGATAGTGATGTGGCAGAGTTATATAAGGTAAAAACTCGCGATATTAACAAAGCTGTTAAAAACAATCCCGATAAATTCCCCCAAGGATACATTCTAGAACTTTCACAGCAAGAACTGGCCGGATTGCGGTGGAAATTTTCCACCACAAAACTGTCTAAGACAAGGGTGTTTCCCAAAGCGTTCACCGAGAAAGGATTGTATATGCTGGCAACAATTCTCAAAAGCGAGCCAGCAACACAAACCACTCTGGCAATTATCGAAACCTTTGCTCGTTTAAAAAATCTCACTAAAAATATTAAATCATTATCTCTTACTAAAGAAGAAGAAAGTAAAAAAAATCTGCTCCAGCAAAGCAGTGAACTTATGAGTGACTTGTTTGGCGAAGCTCTTTCTGAAAGTGAAACTTCAATTGAATTGAATTTTGCCGTACTCAAGCTAAAGCATACAATTAAGAAAAAAAATGAGGATAAAAAAAGAGAAAATGTTCATTTCTGAATTAATTCGTAAAGAAGGACTGCGTCAAGGTTTACGACCAAGAACTATTCAAACCTATCAATTATGCACTAATCAATTCTTCCGTCACTGTAAAAAAGATCCTGTTTATGTAACCAAAATAGATATTCAAGAATATCTCGACTATCTCCTAGAAAAGAACGCTCCCGGAAATACTCTTAATGTTCATCTCAATGCTCTTAAATTCTTCTATGAGCAAATTCTTCATCGTAAATTAACTGTAAATATTAAATTCAGCAAGACTCCTCAAAAACTTCCAGATTTTCTCACTCAAGAAGAAATTTTTGCACTAATTAACGCCATCCACAATCCTAAACATTCTTTAATGATCTGTTTGCTTTATTCTTCGGGTATGAGGATTAGTGAATTACTAAACTTGAAAGTAAAAGATTTGGAATTGAGCCAAAATCATGGTTGGGTAAGAAATGGCAAAGGGGGGAAAGACCGGCCGTTTATTATCGCTCAATCATTGAAAGAAGAATTGCAAATTTGGGTAAAAGATAAAAACGTAGATGGATGGATCTTTACCGGTTGGAATAATTCTCCTTACAATGATTCTTCCGTTAGAGAGATTCTCAAGAAAGCGGCTAAGGAGGCAACAATCACCAAAAAAGTCCACCCTCATATGTTACGACATTCTTTTGCCACTCACTTGCTTGAAAATGGTTATGCTGTTACCGATGTTCAACCGTTGTTAGGACATTCACGATTGGAAACCACTTTGGTTTATACTCATTTGGCCCGACCAAAATTATTGCAAGTACAAAGCCCCTTGGATAAATTGAGAGGTGAAAATTATGGCTCCAATTGTTAAACATCCCTTCCAGAAATGGGAAGTTTCCATCATTAAAATAGAAGCAGCAGGTGTCAAGTATAAAGTAACTCGAAGATTAGCTGAATTATCAGTGGCTGAAACTAAATTTTTTACTGATTTGAAAGAAGCAAAGCAACAATTTGAAGAATGGTTAAAGTGATCTCTTTACCTTCAACTTCAAACTACTAATCAAATGAGGATCATCATGACTATAAATATCGGGAATGTTCAAATTAAGTATTCGTTTCTGCAGATACAATTCTGGAAATCTCTTAGCCAATTCATGTCTCTGCTCTTCTTCCATTACCATAACTACATCGGCCCAAGAAAGTTCTTTCTTACTTATGGGCTTACTGCAAAACAATCCGGCCGATTTAGTCTCGAATTTTCCCCTGAAAATTTCTTCGGCAGTCTTACTTCTATTCTGATTTTGATTACAAACAAAAAGTACTTTCATATTTACAATATGGCGGAGGTATTTAAAAATTGTTCGTCCCAGAATTAATCTCTATATCCTCGAAAACCATTTAAAGACCACTCTCTCCAGAAAGACCATGATCCGCAACTTCATCCCTAGACTGTACCAGCAAACTATCCTAGGTACAGCTGCTGCTAAAAATACGTTAGTAGTCCTTCCTACCGGACTGGGAAAAACTGCCATTGCTTTCTTACTTGCTGCTCAACGTCTTCATCACTATCCTTCTTCTAAAATATTGATGCTCTCTCCTACAAAACCTTTGTGTGAACAGCACGTCACTTCTTTTCAAAAACATCTGGAAATTCCGGCGGAAAGAGTAGTTCTATTTACTGGAGATATCAATCCCGATAAACGGGCGGAGTTATGGAAAGATGCCCAAATTATCATCTCTACCCCCCAAGGTTTAGAGAATGATATCATCAATAAACGTATCAAATTAGATGAAGTTTCTCTGCTAATTTTTGATGAAGCACATCATGCTACGGGAGATTATGCGTATGTTTGGATTGCTCAGCAATATGAAAAAACTTCTAAATTCAGTCGTATTTTAGCCCTTACCGCTTCTCCCGGCAGTGAGATGGAAACAGTTAAAGAAATCTGCCAGAATTTACACATTGAAAAAGTAGAGGTAAGAACAGAAAAAGATCCAGATGTAAAACCATACATACAACCTTTGGAATTCAACTGGGTGAAAGTAGATTTTCCTCCGGAATTCAAACAAATTCAAAAAGTTTTGCAAGAGTGTTTCAAAAACAAATTGATTGAAGCTCAAAATTTAGGTTTCTGCAATAGTGCAACTATGAGAAAAGGTGAACTTCTGGGTTTACAAAAAGAATTACACTTTAAATTAGCGTCAGGGGAAAGGGATTTTGAAATGATGCGTTCAGTTTCTCTAATAGCCGAAGCTCTGAAGATAGAACATGCCATAGAATTATTAGAATCACAAGGAATTCAACAAGTATATGATTATCTTCATAAGATTCAGCAAGAAGCTCTGACTTCAAAAATAAAAGCAACTCAAAATTTATCCATTGATGCTAATTTTAAAGCGGCATTGTTCTTATCTGAAGAGCTGGTGTCCAAAGGAATTCAACATCCCAAGATAATTAAGCTCAAAGAATTGATTGCGGCTCAATTTGAACAAAATCCTGCCGCTAAAATAATAATTTTTACACAATTTCGTGATTCTGCTGCAGAAATTGTTAAAACTATTGATGAATTGAAGATCAAAAATAATATTTTTGTAGGCCAAGCCAAAAAGAAAGGGGTGGGTTTCTCCCAAAAGCAACAGAAAGAAATTCTGGATCGTTTTAGAGTGGGCGAATTTAATATTCTTATCGCTACCTCTGTTGCTGAAGAAGGGTTGGATATTCCTAAAGTAGATAATGTTCTTTTTTATGAACCAGTTCCCAGTGCCATTAGATCTATTCAACGTCGAGGAAGAACGGGAAGATTGGAAGAAGGAGCAGTTACAATTTTGATTACTACTGGCACGAGGGACGAGGCGTATAGATGGAGTGCACATCATAAAGAAAAACGCATGTATCGGCAGTTGGATGAATTAAAGAAAGGGTTGGCGTTGCAAATACAGCATAGTGAGCGAGATAGTAATGGGAGTCATAATAACAGTTATAATAACAGTATTAACGCTCATAATAATCACAATAATGACCCCGGCAATTCTACTCTACAAAAATTTATTCCTTCAGAACAAATGGTGGCTATTCTTGCCGACCATCGTGAGAAAGACAATAAAGTAGTCAAAGAGTTAATCGATTTAGGAATTTCAGTTAAAACTCAACAATTAGAAATAGCTGATTATCTCGTTTCAGGAAAAGTTGCCGTAGAATTGAAAAAGATACCCGATTTTGTTGCTTCCATCATCGACGGAAGATTATTAGATCAAGTTCGGAGTTTAAAGCAGCATTTTGACAAAGCAGTTTTGGTAGTAGAAGGAGAAGAAGATATTTATTCTGTTCGTAAAGTACATCCTAATGCTATCAGGGGTATGTTATCATCTATAGTACTTGATTTTGGCGTACCCGTATTGTATACTAAAAATCCTCGCGATACTGCCGGATTATTGGCAGTCATGGCCAGGCGGGAACAGGAACGAGATCGAGATTTCTCGTTACATCAAGGAAAACCCCATTCCATTCAAGATAAGCAGGAATTTATTGTTTCTTCTTTTCCGGACGTAGGTTTGCAGAAAGCTAAGAAGTTATTAACTCATTTTGGTTCATTGAAGAAAGTGGTTAACGCTCGTAAAGAAGAATTGGTGGCTATTGAAGGAATTGGAGAGAAGACTGCGGATAAATTGTTGAAGTTGTTTGAGGAAGAGTATGGAAAAAAGTAGTTCTTCATGGCTTGGATAATTTCCACATTACCTCAAAATAATTCTTAAACGAATCTGCCACTTTTTTATTTTGT
>Ga0209541_10004401_pt1 | contig 25011 bp, 25 predicted proteins | sample RifCSPlowO2_01_FD_184027 | JGI IMG/M metagenome (GOLD analysis project Ga0209541, IMG submission 184027) | Groundwater microbial communities from Rifle, Colorado - Rifle CSP2_plank lowO2_0.1 (SPAdes) (version 2) | ecosystem: Environmental > Aquatic > Deep subsurface > Groundwater | place... | reverse complement strand
TATTCCTCTGGGCATAATGTTTTTGTTCATTTACCCATTATACCAGTGAAATGAGATTACAAGATTTGGGGGACAGGGCTCTTCTCTGAAATTGTCTGATAAAGCTCACCAGTCTTCACTCCAAGCGAAAAAAACCAGTTAATAAAATTTTAACAGAATTTTTAATTTTTGTCAATTGTCGGGACGCCGCGAATTGAACGCGGTCTACCACTACCCGAAAGTGGCGTACTACCGGCATACTCCGTCCCGTAAATTATTTTTTTCCCGTTGTTCCGAATCCTCCTCGGGTTTGGCTTTTCATTTTTGAAACCTCCTTCCAGTCGGCTTTTGTAAATTTTACGAATATCCCCTGGGCAATTCTTATCCCCCTCTCAACGGTTACGGGCTTGTTTGTAAAATTAAGCAAGGCTATTTTGTATTCGTCTTCATCGCCTCTAAAATCCGAATCGCCGATGCCGATGCCGTTTGCCGGCATAAGGCCCATCTTGTGGGTTGAACTTCTGGCGGCCAAAATAAAAAAATGATTTTTGGGCGTTTCAATAGCTATGTTTAAAGGCACATAACCGACAGTAGCCGGCCCGATGATAATTGTTTCTCTTGCTGTTAAATCAAATCCCGCCGCTCCGGCGGTTTTGTATTCCGGCAACGGTAAATTTTTATCGAACCTTTTTATTTTGATTTTTTTAGACATAATATTTCCTCATTCTTTCTTTTTCTTCCTCTTCGACGGCTTTTTTAATTTTTTCTAAGGACTTTTTTAATTCTTCCGGAGATTTTTTATCCAGTTCGTGAATTCTTTTTTGAAGATATTCTTTTTTATTTTTTATCGGATCATCAAGAATTTCAGCTAAAAGAAAGTTTAAGATAAGGCCGATTTTCGGTCCAGGCTTAATTTTTAGCTCCTTCATTATGTCTTCACCGTCGAATTTAAGCATTTTAACAGAGATAGGATCATGGGAAATCTTGTCAATTATATATTTCATATGGCGGAGCTTATAAGGTACGGCTTTTGGCCGGCCGGAACCGATGCGATCAGCTTCACGAACTTTAATAAGATCTTCCATGCTTTCTGATCCGACATTGACGAGTAATCTTCTTATCGATGATTCCGTTACTTCTCCGACGTTATAATAAAATAAGTGGTAGCGGACAAGCTTGGTAACTTTCTCCGACAAGTTGTTGGGAAATTTTAAACGCTCCATTATTTTAGCCGTCATTTTCCCTCCGATAACATCATGGCCATAAAAAGTGGAATATTTTCCTTCTCCTCTTTTGGTGCGAGGTTTGCCAATGTCGTGGAAAAGGGCGCCAAACCGGACGGCAAGAGAATATTTTTTCTCGACAGTATATTTTAGCGCCCGGGTATTGTGCTCCCAGACGGAATAAATATGGTGGAGATTTTGACCAACCCCTATTCCCTCTCTTAATTCCGGCACGATATATTGGAGAAGTCCGGTTTCTTCAAGAAGTAAAATGCCGTCATAAGCATTGTCCGATTCAATAATTTTTATAAATTCGTCCCGAACCCGCTCTTTTGATATGGCTATTAACCAATTGGCGTTTTGTTTTACGGCTTTGAGCGTCCTTTCTTCTATTTTAAAACCGAGAACCGTAGCAAAACGAATTGCCCTCAATAATCTTAGCGCATCTTCCGAAAATCTGTCTTCGGCCTCACCGACTGTTCTAATTGTTTTTAATTTAATGTCCGCTTGTCCGCCAAAGGGATCTGTTATCTCGCCGCTTGAATTCATAGCAACAGCATTAACCGTAAAGTCGCGCCGGCCAAGATCATCTTCTAGCTTGGAAACAAACTCAATTTCTTCAGGATGGCGTTTATCTGCATATTTACCTTCGATTCTATATGGCGTTATTTCAATAATTGCCAGGTCCGGTTTGTCAGAGCCGGTCTTTACCCCTACCGTCCCAAAAGTATTTTCATAAATATGTTCGGGAAATATTCTTTGAATATCTTCCGGTTTGGCGTTTGTGGTAATGTCCCAATCGTTTGGCTCTTTTCCCATTAACAAATCCCGGACGCAACCGCCGACAACATAGCCCTCATAGCCGGCTTTTTGTAATTCTATTAATATATTTTTTATTTTTATGGGCAATATCATAATTTTTCATTTTTCATTTTAAACTTTTAATTTCTGATGTGCCCTCGCTCCGAGTCGAACGGAGATCAGCGGCTTAGGAGTCCGCTGTTCTATCCCTTGAACTACGAGGGCAGTTAATGACGAGAATTAAATTTCATCTTGAAATTCTAACATTTTTATGGTATCTTTTCAATAAAATTCGGGCCTGTAGCTCAACTGGTTAGAGCGCGTCGATGGCATCGACGAGGTTGTCGGTTCGAGACCGATCAGGTCCACTAGACAAGAAATTACAAGCGAGGCGGCATCTGTGGATTTAAAAACTTGAAATTGTTTAATTCAGAATTTCGGTTCGAAATTTTTGGCCGAAATGCGCCTGAACCATTTCAAATATAGACCGCCAAGTTAAGTTAGATGCAGGTAAACCTCATATTGTACTTGTAGCTGGACAGCTAGTTTCGGATTTATGTATTATGCGGTAGAGTAGAATAGACTAGATTTACCAAAGGAAAGAGTACCTTGAAAAACTTAATGCTGGCAGCGCTGATCATACTTTTTGGAAATATTGCGCAGGCAAAAACTTTTGAGATATTGACCCCCAAAGTTCATCGGGGAAATATCGCTGTAATTAAAATTTATCCCCAATTTCAGACTCAAGCCGAGGGTCGGCCAATTTGCATTGCCGTAAAATGGGACGGTCCCGATAAGCCTGGCCAGGAGTATCAGCCCAATAATCAGGGCGAAATTTTTATTGGAATTGAGACTGACAAAAAACCTGATAAATATGTCGTGATTAGAATAGAATGCGGCCGCGGCATTCAACTGGATTTTGGTTATGAAGAGCTTGAAATCGTTGAAAAAAATTTTCCGATAAGGAAAAGGGGGCATTTTAAACCTACGAAAAAATGGGCCGATGAAAGAGAAATAATTAAAAATGCTTTTGCTGACGGAAATTATTTTGAAAAATATTTTAAAGATGAATTCATAAAACCGCTTGACAGGATACCCCTTGATCAAAGCCGGGCAATTGGAGACATAAGCTTACTCGGTAAATTTGGAGCCGGTCATGGTGGCGTCGATCTGATAACCCTTAACCCAAAAACTAAGAATTATAAAAGGCCGGTTAGGGCAATAAACTCCGGGAGAATAGCATTAATAGCTAAAAATTTTTCCACGGAAGGCAATATGGTAATTATAGACCACGGTTCAGGAATTTTTTCGGTCTATATGCATCTTTTTAATTTCAACGCAGTAAAAGTAGGCGAACAAATTAAAAAAGGCGATGTTATTGGTATATCTGGCCAAAGCGGCAGAGTTGGAGGTCCCCACCTTCATTTTGCTGTTAAGGTGAGCAATAGTTACGTCGATCCTTTTGGATTTATTGAAACAGCGAACAGGTACCTCAATTAAAAGCCGAAAAAATTCGGCTTTTAATATGGCTTTTTTAATCAACCCTTGTCTATTATTGTAATCCGCAGACTTTGCAAGATTGGCAGTCGAGTTTTATCGGAATCGCCAATACGCCCAAAACTAATGCGGCCCAAAACCATCGCTCACCATTATAACTAAAAGCTATACCGACTAGAAAAGAAAATACACCCAAACCCCACAATGTTTTCCAAAGAATACATTTAATATGTTTCCTGTCCACGCTTCAAAATAAAAAGTAAAAATAAAAAAGTAGACATGTAACTCCTTGTTTTTAGATTTTAATTTTTAATTTATTTTTTTGTATTTCAAGCACTCGACCACATATGCTTGATTATACCATTTTCAATTTTTCTTGTTATGAAATTTCTGATGGACTTCTCGAAGTTGCTTGTCGGTTACATGGGTGTAAATCTGAGTAGTAGTAACTGAAGCATGGCCAAGCATAGCCTGAACAGAGCGAATATCAGCGCCATTCCTAAGAAGATCAGTAGCAAAGGAGTGTCGCAAAGTGTGAGGCGATATTTTTTTCCCCACTATTCCGGCTTTTATTGAATATTTTTTTATGATTCTCTGGATGCTTCGGGGAGTCAAGCGGAGATTTTCATATTTAGAAAAATTTTGATTCTTGGGAATCCGTATAAAAAGAGCTTCGTCGGCATCAGATCGTTTTGAAAGATATTCTTGGATGTTTTTTTTAGCTTCATCGGAAAGAAAAACCAATCTTATCTTCCCACCCTTGCCTCTTATTGCCAGCTCCCCTCTTTTAACATCTATTTCATCTCGATTCAGGGAACATAGTTCTGAAACCCTCATCCCACTGCTAAAAAGTGTAGTTAAAATCGCCCTATTCCGGAAAGCGTCAAGAGAATCTCCTCTGGCAGAGTTGATCAATCTTGTCAGTTCATCTAACTCAAGAAATGTGACTTGCCTGTCTTCCTGCTTGCCCAATTCCACCCTTTCAGCTGAAACGGTTTTTACTCCCACCCTAGCCAGATATTTAAGAAAATTACGCAAAGCAATGACATGATAATTCTGAGTTATTTTCTTAAGCGGCCGCTCTTTTGTATCCCGTAAACGATTCAAGTGCAAACGATATTGGCGAATCAGTTCTTCATCAAGCTGGCTTATATTCTTTATTTTTGAGAAATTTAAAAACCTATCCAAATACCGCCCATAATTCTCCAGCGTTTTCTGGGCTTTGTTTTTTTCTATCTCGAGATATTCCAAATATCTAATTTTGAGGTCTTTAATATCATCACTTCGCATAATGTAATTATAGCAAGTCATTTAAATTTGTAAAAAAATTGGCCTTATGTTACAATTTAAGGGTTGTTTTTATTTGTAAATTCGCATTACATTTTATGTTAACTCCCCAACAAAAATCAAAAATACTGACCCAATTCAGGGTTCATGATAAAGATACCGGTTCTCCTGAAGCCCAGATTGCTTTATTTAGCGAAGAAATTGAGCGATTAGCCAAACATCTAAAAAAGCACGGCAAAGACAACAGCTCTCGGATGGGCCTTTTGAAAATGGTTGCAAAAAGGAAGAGATTGCTCGATTATCTCAAAAGAGAAAATCCTAAAAGGCACCTCTCTTTAATGAAAAAGCTGGGTTTAAAATAATGATTCAGAAACCCATAAGACCGATTGAAGATTTTACATCAGAGCTTACAAAATACCAAAAAGTAGGTGTTTTTGTCGATGCTCAAAACATGTATCATTCGGCAAAAAATTTATACAAGGCACGGGTTGATTTTAGCCAAATTTTACAAATAGCGGTTGATAACAGACAGTTAATAAGAGCTTTTGCCTATGCCATAAAAACGGAGAGCGGAGAAGAAAAAGCATTTCTTGAGGCTCTTAAAAAGGCCGGTTTTGAATTAAAAGTAAAAGATCTTCAAATCTTCCCCGGCGGGATGAAAAAGGGCGACTGGGATGTTGGTATCGCCATAGACGCAGTGATTCTGGCCGATAAAATAGATGTTGCCGTTTTAGTTGAAGGAGATGGTGATTTTGTGCCATTAGTGGATTACCTTAAAACCAACAAAGGAGTGAAAGTCGAGGTTGTCTCTTTTGGCAGGAGCACTTCCGCCAAACTGATCGAAACAGCGGATAAATTTATTGACCTGGAAGAAGTTACCGACAAAGTTATATTAAGAACAAAAAAAATTAACAACTGAACGAACAATAAAGCGGGTGAGGAACAGGATAAATGGGGCTTTGCCCAGCACTTTCTTGAAAATCTTAGAAAGTGCTGGGCAGAATCTCGTTACTCATTCAGCTTAGTTATTCGCTCGCTTTTATGGCAATAAAAAGATACGAAGAGGAATTTGCGGGAAAACCGTTGAAAGTTGAGATTGGCAGATTAGCCAACCTGGCCAACGGTTCGGTTTATGTTCAATATGGCAACACGGCCATATTGGTAACTGCTGTGATATCTTCGGGAATCAGGTCGGGAATTGATTATATGCCCCTGTCTGTAGATTATGAGGAGAGGTATTATGCGGCCGGTAAAATAAAGGGATCAAAGTGGATAAAACGCGAAGGCCGGCCGTCTGATGAAGCTATTTTGAGCGGCCGCCTAATTGACCGCTCTCTTCGTCCTCGGTTTGATCATCGTATCCGCAATGATATTCAGGTTGTAGCTACGGTTTTATCTTTTGACGGTCAAAATGACCCGGATATGCCGGCTCTTTTTGGCGCATCATTGGCCCTTATGATATCTGATATTCCTTTCAATGGTCCGGTTGCAAGCGCCAGAGTCGGCCGTGTTGACGGTAAATTTATTCTTAATCCGACCTACTCTGAACGGAAGCAAAGCGACTTTGATATTGTCGTTGCCGGAACATCCAATCGAATAAATATGATTGAAGCTGGCGCTTCGATTATTCCAGAAAAAGATATTTCGGACGCAATTGATTCAGGTTTTAAAGATCTTCAAAAATTAATTTTCTTTCAACAAAAAATAGCCAATGATATAAAACCAACAAAAAGACAACTGATTCTTGAGGAAACTGAACCCGAACTTAAAAAAACTGTAGCTGAATTTTTAGCTTCCCGGCTTGAAAAAGTAATTTATACTAAGGTGAAACAGGAATATGTAGCTGGCATAGCCAAAATAAAACAGGAACTCTCGGAATATATCAAGAAAGCATATAAAGATTCTTCTGATCTAGACAAAAAGGTTCATGAAGCCGGACATCTTTTTGAGGAAGAAATAAATTTAATTGTCCACCAAAATATCATTGACTCCGAAAAAAGACCCGATTTTAGAAAACTTGACGAGATAAGGGAACTTAATGTCGATATTGCCGTTCTCCCCCACTCTCATGGTTCCGGTCTTTTTCAAAGAGGCACCACTCAAGTTCTTTCGATTTTAACCTTAGCCGCGCCGGGAATGGAACAGTGGATAGAAACAATGGAGATAGATTTAACTAAAAAAAGGTTCATGCATCATTATTCTTTCCCGCCCTATAGCGTCGGTGAAATCGGCCGGATGGGAAACTTTGGACGTCGCGATATAGGTCATGGAGCATTAGCTGAAAGAGCGTTAATTCCGGTTATTCCCAATAAGGAAGATTTTCCCTATACGATAAGAATGGTTTCTGAAACTCTGGCCTCTAACGGTTCTTCTTCGATGGGTGCAGTTTGCGGTTCTTCTCTGGCCTTAATGGATGGAGGAGTGCCAATTTCTTCAGCCGTGGCCGGAATAGCTATGGGAGTTATATTTGACCAACAACCCGCTTCGCCAAAGCTCCAGCGAGGTGAGCCAACAGCCAACAACCAACAGCCAAAATACAAAATATTGACTGACATTCAGGGTCCGGAAGATCACCACGGCGATATGGATTTTAAGGTTGCCGGCACAAAAGACGGTGTTACGGCCATGCAGATGGATGTTAAAGTCGAAGGTATTACAGTCGAAGTTCTTGAGGGAGTCCTGTCTCAAGCCAGGAAGGCTCGATTAGAAATTCTGGATAAAATGAACTCGAATATTGCTAAACCGCGACCGGATCTGTCTCCCCTGGCTCCTCGCGTCAAAACTATCAAGATAGATCCGGCTAAGATCGGTGCAGTCATAGGCAAGGGCGGAGAAACAATAAATAAAATAATTGAGGAAACTGGAGCTGAAATAGATATTGAAGATGACGGCTCGATCTTTATTACCTGTGTTTCTGCTGATGGCATGGAGCGGGCAATTAAAATGATTGAAGAGCTAACCTTCGAAGCAAAGCCGGGAGATGAATTTGATGGTAAGGTGACGAGACTATTAGATTTTGGAGCTATGGTAGAATATCTGCCCGGCCGGGAAGGACTGGTTCATGTTTCGGAAATATCTCAAGAGAGGATTCGCCGTCCTTCAGACGTTCTTCGAATAGGTCAAAGCGTCCATATAAAAGTGAAAAACATAGACGAATATGGTAGAATTAACTTGACAATGAAGCCATAGCTACTAGTTTTAGTGGTCCTAGTTTTAGACTAGTCACTAGTAACTAGTCACTAGTGACTAGTCTGATGGACGAAAAATCTCTTACTATAGGCGACATCCTTGATCAGCTAACAAAATCCTCTGTCATTCAGAGTCCCGAAGTTAAAGTTTCTCAATCTCGGCAAGTACCAACTGTTTCGATGCCGTCCTCTCCACTTGATGCTACAAGAAGTAGTGCTGTTAAGCTACCCCAACTTGGCATAAAAGCGCCCGAACAAAAATCCGGTCTCGGTATTCCCTCGATTAGATCAGAAGATCAGAAAATAACGGCAGCTAAACCAGGATTATCCATAAGAACAATGAAAGACGACCTAGTTAGAATAAAACAAGGATTAACACCCTTGAGTTTTCAGACTCAAAAGGAAATAATCTCCGCCGCTAAAGATAAACTATTACCAAGACAATCCGGCTTACCGGAGATTTCTGTGGCATTGCCTAAAGTTTCTGCTACCCTACCCGAGATTAAGCCGTTTTTTATAGATAAAAATAATCTACCCCCGATTCCTGTTCCGTCCGGAAGACCGGCGCACATTCATGAGGAAACCCAAATTGCCGACTTGGGATTGCCGATTCCAAAGAAAAAAGTATCAAAACCAGAAGAAGAAAAAGTCGAATACGGGGTAATCGCCAGAGTTGTAAGTAGCGGGATGACAACGGGTATTGCCACGACTGTTGTTGTAGCAATAATCTCTTATGCGCTTATTTACTACTTCTTTATTAGAGAAGACGGGACAATAGTGGCTACTCCTACTCCAGTTTTGAGTCCAACGCCACCCGTGATTCAAATTAATGAGCTGGAAACTATTTTTCAAGATGTTTCTGTATCGGTTTTCCAAATCTCAAAAGCCCCGGAACAAACCTTATCAGACCTAAGGTCTTTTATCACAAAAGCATCTTTAGCTAAAAAAGAATTCAGAAGGATTAATTTTCAAATTTTGCCGGATAAAACAAAACCTATTTTTAGCGATTTAATTACTAGACTGTCGGTTAACTATCCCAGTGATCTTAAAAACTGGATAAAAGAAAGTGGCACCATCCTGGTCTATGGCCAGGAAGAAAGTTTCGATAATCAAAATGAGCCCGGTAAAAGATTAGTCCTAATTGTTGAGATTAAAGATACCAACAAAGTAGCAGAAATAATGAAAAATTGGGAGCCGACTATAGCCAACGATCTAAAATCTATTTTTGAGCTGGATGCGCTAAAGCAGACTACTGTTAACTTTTTAGACAATGAACGTCAAGGTATCAAGATCAGGTATAAAAACTTTCCGCTTCCCGATAAAAGCATAGATTATGCCATTGTTTCTTCTCTAACTGGAAAGTATTACCTTGTTTTAACCAACTCAAGGGAATCGATGTTTTCTCCAATAGATAAAATACGTGGATTATAATGGAATTAATGATAGTATAATTGTCACTAATCTGTGGATAGGTGACACAATTCTTATTTTGGTGGCAAACATTTTGGTGACAAATGTCACCAAAATGTTTAAAATTACTAGGAAAAACACTAATTTTTATAATTTTGGTGACACTAATTTTTTGGTGACAAGTTATCCACAATTAAATCCTTGACTTTTTGTCACTATGGCACTAATATTAATTTAGATCTTTATTTTGCTGGCACTTATTAATATTTTAATACTTGTTGGCTGATCTTTATTGACCTCTGGCGAAATGGGTATTTCTAGTTCTAAACATGGAGTATCTATTTTGCCAGAGGTCTTCAAGGCCGCGGGCTCCAGCTTACCCACTTAGGGTTTTTCATGGGCATCCCGGCCTTTTGTTTTGCATTTTAATTTTTTACATGATATTCTTTTTTCCATGGACAGAGATGAACTTCAAAAATTAACAGACAACCTAAAAAAGGAATTAATTTCAATAGATAGCGAGTTGTCTGTCATTGCTTCTAAAAATCCCCTGGTTAAGGACGATTTTGATGTTAAAGTTGAAGATTTGGGTCCTTCGACTGAAGATGCGGCTCAAGAAGCCGGAGAATTGGATAGATTACAAGCATTAGTGGATACTCTTGAGAGAAGAAGAAAAGAAATTGTTAGTATTTTAGAGAAAATAAAAAATGGAATATATGAAAAATAGGTTTTAATCTTTCCAGGAGGGGGATTAAATCGTTTGTCTGTTTCAATTTTTTCAGCCGCTCTTAGCGGAATTGATGCTAAAATTATCGAGGTTGAAGTGGATTCTAGCCCCGGAATCCACTCTTTTAATATTGTTGGTTTAGCTGATAAAGCCGTTCAGGAATCTAAAGAAAGAATAGGGTCAGCTATTAAAAATAGCGGATTCTTACCGCCTAAATCAAAAACCAAGAAAGTAACTGTTAATCTGGCTCCGGCTGATATCAAAAAAGAAGGACCGGCCTATGATTTACCCATTGCCCTTGGTTATCTTTTTGAAACCGGACAAATTAAGTTTGATTCCGTTGGGAGACTGATAACGGGCGAGCTGTCATTAGATGGTCGACTTAAACCCACATCGGGGATTTTAGCTATGGCCATATTGGCGGCTAATCTGGGATTTGAAGAAATTATTGTTCCGCAAGTTAATTCTAAAGAGGCCGCTAGCATAGGTAAAATAAGGGTTATTGGGGCAGATAGCCTAGCTAATGTCGTAAATCATCTTAACAGAACAACCGTCATTTCCCCTACTACGTCTGATCATTCTCTAAAAATCGATCTTTATCCGGAATCTTTTATTTCCATAAAAGGCCAAGAACTGGCTAAGAGAGCTCTGATTGTAGCTGCCGCCGGAGCCCATAACGTATTTATGTCCGGTCCTCCCGGAGCTGGAAAAACTATCCTGGCTAAAGCATTAACTGATATTCTCCCGCCTCTTTCTTTTGGCGAAGCAATAGAAGTAACCAAAATATATAGCGCCTCCGGTCTTATTGATAGTCTGGCTCCTTTGTCTTTTTCGAGACCATTCAGGAACCCTCACCATACAACTTCTGCCGTTGCCATAGTCGGTGGCGGAAAACTTCCAAAACCTGGCGAAATAAGCTTAGCCCATCGAGGAGTTCTTTTTCTGGATGAGTTGCCAGAATTTCCAAGAAATGTGTTAGAAGCCCTTAGGCAACCATTGGAAGATGGCCTAGTTACCGTTTCTAGGGTTGCCGGATCTGTTAAACTACCCGCAAAATTCATGCTTGTCGGAGCCATGAATCCTTGCCCTTGCGGCAATTATGGCAGTCAAACAGCTGAGTGCATCTGCATGCCGTTTAGCATTCTTAAATACAGAAAAAAGGTTTCCGGTCCCCTTCTGGACAGAATAGATATACAGATAAATGTTCCGCGCGAAACAATAACCGCAGAAGCACGAAATGAGACGGAAGAAGAGAAAAAAGAAAGAGAAAAAACAAAGGAAATTATGAAAATTAAAGGGAAAATAGCTAAGGCCAGAGAGGTTCAATTGGCAAGATTCAAGGATATGGACATTTTTAGCAATTCAGAGATGAGCTATAAGAATGTTGAGAAGCTGTGTCTAGCTGAAAAAAGTGCCGTAAATATGCTTAAAAACACCATAAATAAAAGGGGATTATCTCTGCGAACTTATCACCGGACGCTCAAGGTAGCCCGTACCTGTGCTGATCTTGAAGGGGCTGAAACAGTTAAAGAAAGCCATGTTTTAGAAGCGTTGGGTTTTAGAATGAATGAGAAGATGCTTACGGAACTTGGATAAAGATGAATAGAGACAGATTTTCTCTACCTATTCGGATGTTCCGCGCGGAACAAAAATAAAAAAGCGCCATTTTTAGCGCTTTTGCCATGTATCTACCACTCTTTCGTGATACTCAACTAATATCAGCCAATCCCAGGCGTATCGAGGGTCATTTTTATATATTTCAAACTTTTTCTTAGCTTCTTTGTCTTCAAGTGCGGTAAATAAACCAACAATGTGTTCTGCAATATCATGTCTGGATGCGATAACTTTGTAATTTTTATTTACTGGTTTATTGAGCAGATCATCTTCTATCTGACTTAGCATTTGGGGTTGCCCGTTTTTGCTTTGTTTTCAAGTCTAAGAGAAATAACGCATCCCATCAGATTTTCTGCTGAAATTCCATATATTTTGCCAACTTTTTGGTATGTTTGGTATATTTCTTCGGAAATTTCTATTTCAAGATACTTTCGAGGGTTTCTCTGTTTTTCGGCTTTTTTCTGGACCATAAATAATCTTCTTAAATTAAGGAACTAATCGCAGGCAAAAGTTAACAGATAATAATACAAAAGTCAATGTTCCGTGCGGAACATTTTAGATTAGAATAGAACGAGCATAGCCATTCTCATTTTGAATCCCTAGATTCGAATCTGGGGCAAGTGAGGAGACTATACCCTGAGGAGGAAATACGGAGGCAAAATTAGCCTAGTAATTTTGCCAGCTCGTAGTCTAGCGGCGCTTTAACCCACTAAGTCTTTGTAGTACTTAAGATTCGGTTTTCGCTTAAAGAAACTGAATGTAGTCCGAGTCAGGGTACGGTCTCTCTGAAGAAGATTTATTGATGAGGTAAGGTGGATAAAAAATGAGAAGGGTAAAAGCAAACTAGTACCTGGCCAGAGGATTACGAGCGCCATGAACCTCGAAGTGCAAATGACAGCCCGTAGAACGCCCCGTAGAGCCCATTAGAGCGATCATTTGGCCCCTTTGGGCATATTCCCCTATTGAGATCAAAAGTTTTGTAGCGTGGGCATATAACGTCTCTGTGCCGTTTGAATGAATCAGCTTAACAAATTTGCCGAATCCCCCATTATATCCGGTTCCATCAGCTATGGCGACAGATCCGTTAGCGGCGGCATAAATAGGCGTTCCGCATGAATTTGCTATATCTACGCCGTTGCGACCATGAATTCTGCCCCAGTTATAGCCATTGGCAGGCTGCATGAAATAATCACTGAGATTAGGTAAATAGCCAAATCTTTTTACAGTTGCATTATTAGTTATTGAGGCCACATATGTTGATTTTATCTGTCCATCCGGAACAATAATTTCACCCCCCACCTGAAGTTCTCCGCTCTGTGGAAGACTGTTGAACTCTATTATTTTACTCTCTTCAGCGCTATATTTTTTAGCAATAGAAGCAATAGTATCGTTTTTCTTTACCCAATGAATAACTCCTGAAACCGGAGGTATTTTTAGTGTTTGGCCGGGTGAAATGCTGTCAGCATCTTTAAGTTGATTTGCCCATATAAGCGAATTAACGCTTACCCCATAATCTGAAGCTATGAATGATAACAGGTCGCCCGTTTGTACGGTATATTCGGTTATCTGATTTCTCTTAAAACCACCGGTTTCCATATAGTCAGTACTTATCGGGCTATGGGCCATTAAAGAATTCTCATTAACGGGATTTGGCGTTATTTCTGTTTCTTGTCCTCCTCGGCCTAAATTATCGGTATTTAAAGCAGCCAAAGTACTTATATCGGCTAACTGGGCTGGTATTTGAGTATAATCAGCAAAAGAGACAGATGTCTCCTCAACATATTCCTCAATCAGATTAGCAAAAATAGTCGGCTGGCCTTCGCCAGTGGATCCTTTAAGCATCAACATAAAAAATACAAGAACTAATGTTCCCCAAAACCAAAAAAAATCACTTTTGGCAAAGCTGGCTATTTTTTTTACTCTTAATACTCTTCCGACAGTTCTAAAAAGAGATTCTCTGTAATTTTTATAATAAGCGCTAATATGATTAAAGGTTAAAATTCTATATTTTAAGCCTAAAAATGACAACTACAACCGTAAAAAGCAAAAATTCTCGCAACGAGAATGACAGAATTAAAGTAGCATTTTAGGTTTACTTGTGTCAATATATCTTGTCAACACCCATAAACCTACAACTAACAACTTATGCTATGACTACTCGATCTGAATTTGGAACCTGGGCTGAATATTACGTCGCACAATACCTTGAATCAAAAGGTTATACAGTTATTGAGAAAAACTACAGGAAAAAATGGGGAGAAATAGATATTATCGCTCAAAAAGAGGGGATTTTGATTTTTGTCGAAGTTAAGGCAAACAAAAAAGAAATTCCTGGTTTCGAGCCGGAAAACAGGATAAATCCCGAGAAGTTGAGAAGATTAAACCGAGCTATTCAAACCTATATAGTTTCGAAAAAATACCCCGATGATCAAAAACAACAAATTGATGTTATCTCACTTACTCTTGACCGAGACAGGGGAGTGGCTAAAATAAAACACTTTAAGAATATTGAAGTTTAATCGCGGGCCCATCCTCATTTTTTGATCTACTTTATTTCTTCGGACAAATGCTTGAATTGACCTCAATTCGGTTAACAAATTTGAGCCTCGTCGCAAAACCTTCCCTCAAATTTGTTGAATAACCGAATTATCAGTCAATTCAAGCATTGTGTTGCCCTCGAAAAAAGACGGTCTGCAAAATGAGGGTGGGCCCGCTCCAGTTTTTTTAATTAAAAAATGAGCCAAGCTCTATTAAATTTATCTCTATCCGCAGTCAAGGAAATGGCCGAAAACTAAAAAGGATTTACTCAATAATCACGAGGTCGAGCGCCGAGTCCCGCCTTGACGGGATGAGGAGGCAAGCGAGGGTAACCTGTGATTATTGACCTGCCTGTCGACAGGCAGATAGGTAAACCCTTAATTAGTTGGAGGATATTGACACAGACGAGGACCGGAGAGAAATTTGATCGAGGTTGGTGATAACCCTTATTTTACCTAGCTTTTCTTGCTATTTACAAAGTATCTAAAATTTGATATAATGTAAACACACAGTTGAGACTGTAGTTTGACAAGTCATGCCCCCACTAAAAGGGTCAGAGGAGAAGAGAAAATGAGAAAAACATTTGTTGTTGTTGCCATCTTCGTGACGGCCCTCATGGCCATCCCGGAGACTACTGCGGCCCAAAACCGCAGCTACGGTGGCTACGGTATTGTCGGATACCAGGAGGCGGTTATGATCGCCTCTGCTCGGCGACAGTGCCGTCAGATGAGACAGATGGGGATCGATTCGTTGCACTGTCAGCAGTTGGGGATTTTTCCCAACAACAGACAGATGGGGGTTTACAACCCCTATGGCTGGCGAACCCAGAACTTCCAACCCCCTTATGGACCCATGCTACAGTACCCCTTCCAGGGTCAGTACATGGGGTCATTGGGACGAGTAGTTCCTAACGCCGGGAGTCCGTATTTTGATGCCTTGGTGGTACCCTGCCAGGTTTTATCTGGCAGACAAAGAAAACAGAAGTTCATTGCCAAGGTTGTAACTGGTTTCATCGGAGGATTGGCCGCTGGCATGGCAACTGATCATCCTAAGACCGGAATAGCCATTGGTACCGGTTTGGGTACAGCGTGGGCACTAGCAGATGACTCGAATTTCTGTGAAGTGCCTCAACCGACGCAATTGCCGGTCCAACAGACCGAGCAGTTCGGACAGTCGACGGCAGCCATATTACCGCCGGAGAGGGTCTCCACTCCATCCGTGGAGCAGGCATCAATAATGGTTCCGCAGCCTGTCGCCAGTCTGGCAGTCGATCCTTTGGCCAACATTACTTGGCTGACGGTTAACACCACTGACTTTTGGGCAGTAGTGACTGACCCGAACAGGCCAGTGGGAGATCCGGAAAAGGTAAAGCTAATTTCCAAAGGGGGATCGTTGAACCTTCACGATCCGGCTGGGGAACAGTCATACACCGTGGTTCTTCTTGAACCCGGTCGAGGCAAGTCGAATCAAGTTCCGGGCGAGATTCGTCCGTCAGAAGATTTATCGGGCTGGGAAATCATAGCTCGATAAGAGAGAAGATAAGGAGAAAAAATGGCAGACCAGACTCAACAGCCAAATCCGGCGCCGGTAGACCCGGCGCTAAAGTCAGCAACTCCAGCCACCGATCTACCGCTACAACCCAAGCGGTCTCGATGGCGATTACGGCGACCCAAACCGGCAAATCCGCCGGTACCAACTCGGCAAGCAAGAGGAACGAGAACCTCACCGCCGGCTCGACTGGCCTACATCCGTCATGCCACGCCTGGCAATGACGATGACCTGATCCGTGCCAAGGCCCTCATAACCTTTTGGAAGGTCATGGTGGTAGTGGGCGGAGTAGCCATACTGTTTCTGATCTTCTTGGGGGGTCAGTATGTGGCTCGTCAGCAGACGACTGTTCCACCACCTGGACAGCCTCTTCCTGTCCCTGTGACAGCTCCAAACACCGGTGACTGCTCCAATTTCAGTAGCAACCCCGTCACCGTCCCTGCTCCACAGATAATCGTGGTGCCAGTGCCACAGCCAGTGCAACAGGTGGCTTTTCCACCAGTAGCACCACCAGCACCGGTGGCCACTCAACCACCACAGGTTGAGGTTCGACCACTTACGGACGCCGAACATCGAAACGAAGTGCTCAAAGAGCGCCTACGCCGACGGTACAGCATTCAGTAAGAATCCTCTTTCGTTTTTTTCCAACGCACTTTCGTCCGTCTCCTGACGGATCCCGAAAGTGCGTTTTCATTTACAAAAAATAGTTGCCGCTCCTTCTTTACCTTTTCTTTAACCCCCTGCTTATAAAAAATGCAATTGCATTTTTTATAAGCAGGGGGTACTATTTAAGTACCATTTAAGAGGGCATTATTTATACGCAAAAAAATACTATTTATTTATAAAATTTATATATAAACATCACATTATAAAATCGCACTTCATAAGACAGAAAAAATTGCGAAACACTTGTTTTTCACTCGAAAAAATCCTCAATGTACTTATAGTACATCTGCGGTTTTTTCTCGCTCCAAAACGGCGCGTTTCATCAATTTTTTCTGTTTCTAGGTGCGATTTTATAATGTGATGTCTACAAATGGCCAGAGCAAGTATTAAAAATTCATTTTCCCATAAATTGCTTAAATCCATAGTAATAGGAGGGGTTGTTTTAATTGCCGTCACCAATCCATATTTTGGGATTAAGGCGATAGAAGCATTACAAAAAGATTTGGAAAGAAAAAAATGGCGGCAAATAAAAAACTCTCTTTACTACTTAAGGAGCAGGGGAGCAATAGAAGCAATCCAAATGCCTGACGGTAGTTTTACGGTAACGGCTACGGCGACGGGAAAGAAAATTGCAGAAAAGTATGATTTAGAAAATATGAGAATTGAAAGACCTGATCGGTGGGACGGCTATTGGAGAATTCTCTCTTTTGATATTCCGGCCAATAAAAAGTTGGCCCGCCAAACACTATTAGGCAAACTCAAAGATCTAGGTTTTATTATGCTCCAGAAAAGCATTTGGATTCATCCGTTTGACTGCCAAAAGGAGTTAGCAGTTATATCAAAAGCTTTTGAAGTTGAGCCATATGTAAATTTTATTGTTGCCAAAGAGCTAGATAAAAGTTACAAAGTGCGGAAAGAATTTGAAACCAAAAATCAGATTCAATTGGATTCAATTGAACTGAAGCGAAGTTAATAAACTGCTTGTAAATTCTGCAATTACTTTTTTTATAAACAGCTATGGGGCAATGGGACAGATAACGGATATAATGGACGATGAGGCGCGATGGATAAGTAGACGAAAAAATGATAAAATATATTACCAAAAGTCCGACAGAAACAAGAAAATTAGCTGAAGTTTTAATAAAAAAATTCTTAAAGTATAATACAGAAAAAGCAATCATAATTGCCCTGGAAGGGGAGTTGGGAGCTGGCAAAACAACATTTGTGAAAGGTTTGGCTAAAGCATTAAAGATCAAAGCAAAAGTAAAAAGCCCGACCTTTACTCTTATAAAAAGCCACAAGCTACAAGCCACAAGCTACAAGTTTTTATACCACCTTGATTGTTACCGCATAAAAGATCATAGGGATTTAACTATTCTGGGAATAAAGGAAATTTTAAATGATCCTAAAAATATAGTCATAATCGAATGGTCGGATAGAGTAAAAAAAATACTGCCCAAAAATCACATAAAAATCCACATAGATCACATTAATAAAAACACAAGAAAAATATGCGTAAACTGATTCTAATTGATTCCAATGCCTTGGTTCATCGAGCATTCCATGCCCTTCCGCCAACCCTTACTTCGCCAAAAGGAGTTTTGACTAACGCCGTTTACGGTTTTACTTCGGTTTTATTCAAGATGCTTAAAGATTTAAAACCGGATTATATTGCTGCTACTTATGATTTGGCCGGTCCCACTTTTCGCCATGACGAGTTCGCGGAATATAAAGCTCACCGCGAAAAAGCTCCCAACGAGCTTTACGCCCAAATACCCCCAACAAAGGATGTTCTTAAAGCTTTTGGCATACCAATCTATGAAAAACAGGGATTTGAGGCCGATGACTTGATAGGCGCCTTGGCCGAAAAAGCCAAGAAAAATCCGCCAGCCGGCGGACTTCAGGTTGTTATTGTAACGGGGGACATGGATACGCTTCAGCTTGTGGATGGCAACAGGGTCGTTGTTTTCACTCTTCGTAAAGGACTGACGGACACGGTAATTTATGACGAGAAAGAAGTTGAGAAACGTTATGGCATTAAACCCGAACAGGTGGTTGACTTCAAGGGGTTGAAGGGCGATCCATCGGACAATATTCCCGGCGTTCCGGGAATAGGCGAAAAAACAGCCTCCGCCCTCATACAAACTTTCCAAAATATGGAAAGTCTGTATAAGACAATTTCTAATTTTCAATTTCCAATTTCTAAAAAAGATAAAGCCAGAATAAAACCCCCCTTGTCGGAAAAATTGATACAAAAACTGCAAGAAAACAAGGATCAGGCGTTTTTTTCAAAGAAACTGGCTACAATTATTAGGGATGTAGATATTGATTTTGATTTCGACAAAATTAATTGGAAGGAAAACTTGGATCGACAAGGGATAGAAAAGCTTTTCAGAGATTTTGGATTCTATAGCCTAATCAAAAGGTTAGACGATCTTAATATTAAAGCTACTGGCGAACCAGTAGCGGAAAAAATTCCATTGCCGGAGGTCGGGAAAAAAATAAAGGAACTCAAAACTAAAAAAGACATAGAAAGCGCCCTGAATAAACTCAAAAAGACACAAGAAATAGTATTCGACATTACAGATGATGGGGTTTTCACTTGGACCGAGAATGGACAAGAGTGTTTTAGCTTTAATCTGGATGACATTGCCGTAAAAAAATCAGACGGTGATGATTTATGGAAAATGTTCGTTGCCGTTTTTGAAGATAATCAAGTTAAAAAATCCGGTCATGACCTAAAGCCCTTGGCCAAAAAATTCCTCGAGAAAGAGATCCACGTTAAGGGACTATCTTTTGATACAAAAATTGCCGCCTATCTTATAAAAGCCGATCGGAAGGATTATGATTTGCCGATTATGTATCAAAATGAATTCGGAGAGGAATTTCAAAACGGAAATTGGCATAAGCTGGCGGCAATTTTGAGATTGAAAGACCATTTTTTTCAAAAAATGAAAAACGACGGTTTGTTAAAAGTTTTTGAAGAAATAGAAATACCATTGATTAGCGTTTTGGCTGAGGTCGAGCTTGTTGGCATAAAAATAGATCAGAAATCCCTTGAAAAGCTATCCAAGCTGGTCAATGCCGAACTTGATAAATTAGAAAAAGATATATATGGCCACGCCAGAACTCAGTTCAACATTAATTCTCCGAAACAGCTAAAAGAAATACTTTTTGAACGGCTGGGCTTAAAAGGTAAGGTTCGTAAAACCGCAAAGGGCGCTCTTTCAACGGCAGCCGGCGAGCTTGATAAATTATCTGGCGAACATCCCATTATTGATTTAATATTGAGACACAGAGAATTACAGAAACTAAAAACAACCTATATCGAACCATTTCCCCAGCTTATTGATCGGAAAACCGGCCGGCTTCACACAACTCTTAATCAAACCGGGACAGTCACCGGACGGCTCTCAAGCCAGGACCCCAATTTACAGAATATCCCCATCAGAACAGAGCTGGGTCAGGAATTTCGAAAGGCCTTCGTCTCTTCCCCGGGATTTAAATTTGTTTCATTTGATTATTCACAACTTGAACTCCGCATTGCCGCCCATATTTCCGGCGACTTGAAAATGATAAGCGCGTTTAAGAGGGGAGAGGATATCCATACCCGGACAGCGGCCGAGATTTTCAACATTTCTCCGGAACAAGTTACGCCCAATATGCGTCGCGATGCCAAGGCGATGAATTTCGGTTTGCTTTATGGAATGGGTATTTTGGGTTTTCAAAGAGCGTCAGGCGGTTCGCGGGAACAAGCCAAAGAATTTATCAATCGTTATATGTCAGAATTTAGCGGGATAGCTAGATATATGGAAGAAATAAAACAAAAAGCCAGAAAAAACGGTTACGTTTCAACTATTTTTGGTCGCCGTCGATACTTGCCGGAGATTAATTCCGGCATACCCCAGCTTATAAGCCAAGCCGAGAGAATGGCCATTAATCATCCGGTTCAGGGAACGGAAGGAGATTTTTTACGAATTGCCATGAGCAGAATATCAGCCGCGATTCACGAAGAATTTAATGATCAAGACGTTAGAATGCTGCTTCAGGTTCATGACGAGCTTTTGTTTGAGATAAAAAACGGCTTGATTGAGCAAGTATCGCCCAAAATAAAAAACATAATGGAAAATGTGGCTAAACTCGATGTCCCATTGACAGTTGATATTAAAAGAGGTGATAACTGGCGAGATCTTGAAGATATTTAAACATTTAAATATTTAATAATGCCCGAATTACCGGAAGTCGAAACAATAGTCAGAGAATTGTGTAAAAAGATTATCGGTTTAAGAATAACCGATTTTTGGTCTGATCGTGAAAAACCGGTTAGGCAGGCGGGCGGAATAAGCAATTTTAAAAAAGAAATAAAAGGCAAGAAAATTTTAAGCACAACCAGAAGGGCCAAATTCATAGTTATAGATATTGAAGGGGATAAATCGTTATTCATACATCAAAAAATATCAGGTCATCTAATGTACGGAAAGTGGGTATTTGAAAGGGAAGTATGGAAAAGTAAAATATCGGGGCCACTAAAAGATGATCGGCAGAATCAATATATTCGTTATGTCTGGAGTTTAAGTAATGGTTATCAGCTAGCAATGTCTGATTTGAGACGTTTTAGTAGGATTATTCTGGTCAAAGACAAGGACACCTTAAGTTTAAAAGAGATTCGGGACCTTGGTCCGGAACCGCTTGAAGTATCACTCAATAAGTTCAAAAACTTGTTTTATAGTGGTCAGACCACTATAAAAACCATAAAGAAGCGAGGAAGGATTAAACAAATTTTAATGGATCCATTCTTTATCGTCGGCATTGGTAATATTTATTCTGATGAGATACTGTGGGATGCCGGTTATCACCCGTTATCCAGAGTTGAGAGCTTGAAAGAAAAAGATTTAAAAAAAATATATAATTCAATGCGGAAGATATTGAGGAAGGGGATAGAATGCAAAGGCGACAGTATGGATGACTATCGTTTGCCGTCGGGAGAAAAGGGCGGCTATCAGAATATCCAGAAAGCCTACCAGCAAACTGGCAAGAAATGCACCAAAAAAGATGGCGGGGTAATCCAGAGGCTAAAGATCGGGGGAAGGTCGGCCCATTTTTGTCCTAAACACCAAGTTTTTAAATAAATCTTAATATTAAAGCCCAGGCTATAAAATAACCTATTAGAACGGAAGATAAGCTGATGATCAGCCAGAATCGAGTTCTGAATTTACTGACCAATATAAATTCGTTTTCCAGGTTTTTAAGAAAGAGACTAACATTTTTGTCTATTTCTCTTTCATTAATTTTTTTTAAATTTGGCGCTCTGAAAAATTTGAGCAAATCAGATCTGCTTATGATGCCGATTAATTTATTATCTTGGCTGACTATCGGTATCGGGTTAACCCATCGGTGAAACTATATTGGCTACCTTCTATTAGATTCTGACCATCATTATCAAAAGTAGAATAACCTCCACTTAACGGATATCTGCCTATTTTAGTCAAAGTGTTGCCATCAAGTTTAAAAACAGGATTATAATTTGAGTTTTTAAGAACAGAAGTATTGGCAACGCCATTACCGGTAAAATAAAGATTTCCGTCTGCGTCTTCAGATATTGTGCCGAAACAACATCCCTCGTCGGTGATTGTAGAGGTATTTAGAACATTTCCTGTAGTTGCATCAATCTTGGCTAGCCAGTTTTGAAGAGGGCTAAAGGCATAAATGACATTTCTTTTTTCATCAAGAATTACATCATTTGAGCTAACTAGCTTATCTGTGGTTACTTTTATAAATTTAACCGCTGGCGCCAGCATTAAATTTTGTTCTCTGGTCCAACCGCTGGGAGCAACTTCGTAATCAATCTTATACCACCAAGTATTTTCAATAAAAACCGGATCTACGTCTGCGGCAATTGTGCCTAAGGTTCCCGGGGATTGAATGCCCAGAGGAGCACTATTCTCGGATCCAGCAACAGAAAAAACGTTTACAGTAGCGATAGTTCTTAAGGTATAATTGAGACAAGCATTATATCTAATTATAGACAAAATCCAAGTTTATTATAATATTATATAATTTTTCTTAGAATTATTAAATATAAATCTGTGGATATCTGTGATAGTATCCTACATATGGACTTAAGATTTTTAATTATAAAATTTAAGGAAAGCCCCGGCATTAATAAAATTCTTTTTGGAGTCAGTGGAATTACTCTGATTTTTCTGCTTGTTTTTGTTTCTTGGTGGAATAGAGAGATTGTTATAAATAAAACCAACAAGGACAATAATACTCTTACCAATGAAGGACCAAAAAGCTCTATCTCCGGTATCTCTTGCGATAATTACAACCGTCGGCCGGTTGCGGTTATGGTATCTTCTGATCCGGAGACAAGGCCCCTGTCGGGAATAGGGGAGGCCGATATTGTTTTTGAAATGCCAGTCACGCCGAGCGGAGTAACCAGAATGATGGCCGTTTTCCAATGTAAAAATCCGGGAGAGATAGGCTCCATAAGGTCCGCCCGGGAAGACTTTATACCGCTAGCGGCAGGACTTAAGGCTATTTATGCTCATTGGGGAGGAGAAAGAGAAGCGATGGTTGAACTAAATAAGCACATTATTGATAATATTGATGCCATGAAATACGAAGGAATTTATTTTTATCGCCGTTTGGGAATCAAGCAACCCCACAATGGATTTACTGATTTGGATATGCTCCTAAAAGCTACCGATGATTTGAAATATATTAAAGAAAACAGTTTCTCCGGCTATCTTCATGAAGATAAAAAACAACCCTCCAATTTGTTAAACTTAATTGATAATTTTTTAATTGAGTACCCTAGCCCGTTTAAGGTTCAATGGGTTTATGACAAAAATGAAGCAACTTATAAACGATTTAGGGACGGCAAGCCGGAAATTGACAAAAATACCGATAATCAGGCTGAAGCCAGTGTTATTGTCGCGATGAAAACAACATCAAGGTTTTCAAATAAAGACTATCTTACCGTTGATACGACCGGCGAAGGTGAAGCGTATATTTACCAAAATGGAGTTAAAATATCAGGCCGATGGGAAAAAGACCCGTCAAGCATTGATAGCAAACTGTTTTTCTATGATATTGATGGCAGGGAAATTAATTTCGTACCCGGAAAAATATGGGTAGAGATAGTAATAGAATAAAATTCGAAATACGAAATCCTAAATCCGAAACAAAACCCGAAAATCAGAAATTCTAAATCTTCAAACCATTTGGAATTTTGGGAATTCGAACTTCAAGTTTGTTTCGAATTTCGATATTCGAATTTCGAGTTTCAACATGTTAGTTTTTTTGTATGGTTCCGACAGGTATCGGCTCAAACAGGCAAAGAATGATTTAGTAAACCGCCATAAAGCTAAATACTCGGGCGGAATGGACTACTTTTATTTTGACCTGGGCGAACAAGCTGATATTAGCCAACTACAAGTCGCTTTAAAAAGCTCTTCTTTTTTCAACGAACATAAGCTTATTGTTTGTAAAAATGTTTTTGGCAAAAAAACCACGGCCGAAAATATGACCGCATATATTAAAGATTACAGCATACTCCAAGACATCGATATAACCATTGCGGTTCTTGAAGGGGCAACCGAAAAAGAACTGACAACTAAAAATAAAGAACTTTTTAAACTTCTCTGCAGTGATAAAAGCATAGTCAAAAATATAGAACCTCTTCCAGGAGCTTTGCTTCTGGAGTGGGTCCTAAAAGAGTTTGAAATTAGAAATTGCACTATCCAAAGCGATGTTGCTCGAAAGTTAGTAGCTATGGTTGGTAACGACAGCTGGTCGCTAATAAACGAGATTCATAAACTATCAACATATCGAAAAGGGGATATAACCGATAAAGATGTTAATCTTTTAGTTTCTTCAAGGACAGACTCCAACATTTTTTACTTAACTGACGCCCTGGCCTTAAAAGATAATAAAAGGTTTATCGAGCTTCTCTATTATGAATTAAAAACTGGTCGCGACTCATACTATATTTTAACCATGATTATTTATCAGCTTAGAAACCTTATTGCAATAAAAGATCTTCAAAACCAGAAATACCCCGAGTTAGAAATAGCAAAAAAATCTCAACTCCATCCTTTCGTAGTAAAAAAAGCCTTAAAAAGCCCGTTCCGGCTTGAAGAAGCAATTTTGTTTTACAATAATCTCCTTAGTTTAGATATTGGATTTAAAACCGGCAATATCAATCTTGAAAATTCATTATACGGCTTAATCGTTCAGGTCGAGACGGCAAATATAAATCAAGGCGTATAAAATGAATCCCCTCGGAAAGAGGGGATGGTGCAGGCGGAGAGGATCGAACTCTCGACCAACGGCTTAAAAGGCCGCGACTCTGCCACTGAGTTACGCCTGCACATTGAGAAATGCCGGGAGTGGGATTCGAACCCACACATTCTTTTGAATAGCGGATTTTAAGTCCGCGGCGTCTGCCATTCCGCCATCCCGGCACAAGGGAAATTGGTGCACCCGGGGAGCCTCGAACTCCCAACCTGTCCCTTATAAGGGGACTGCT
>Ga0209541_10004400_pt1 | contig 25016 bp, 29 predicted proteins | sample RifCSPlowO2_01_FD_184027 | JGI IMG/M metagenome (GOLD analysis project Ga0209541, IMG submission 184027) | Groundwater microbial communities from Rifle, Colorado - Rifle CSP2_plank lowO2_0.1 (SPAdes) (version 2) | ecosystem: Environmental > Aquatic > Deep subsurface > Groundwater | place... | reverse complement strand
AAATCTTGGGTAATGCTCTCCGGTCAGTTTTCTTACCATATTATACTCATTTGGCGACTTGGCTTCAAGCATAACATACCCAATGAGCCTTGCCACGCTTAAAATGTTTTCTTTGATATTTTTAATTTGGAAATCCATAATTTTTTTTGGTTATCACATGATAACCTAACCATAATTATTTCACTTTATTTTTTAATAAATCTTTTATATCTGCTTTTTTTATCACAAAATTCGGACCGACCTTAACGGCAATTATCGCTCCCCTATTTATTCTTTTGAGCACAGCTACTCTGCTAATCTTCAAGAGTTTCGCCAGCTGGCTTGTTGACAAAAATTCACTTTTTTCTACAAGAATTTCCTTTAAACCCATAATTTTGTATATACTTTAGGTTATCATGCGATAACCAATACCGTCAATGTCGGAATCTTCTTAATTCTCGTCGGAATCGTTGAGATGTATCTCAAAGCCTTCGTCGTCCCCACGCTGAAAAAAAACGCGTCCTGACTGCTGAGTCATTAGGCTTCACCACACACCACTGGCGCGGCCTCTTTTTTTACAAAACTTATCTTATCGGCATTGGTTGTCACGTGATAACCAGGGCTGGTCGGGTCTTTTCTTCCATTTGACCAGACTCTTTTAGCCGTGTTTAAATTCTATAATCCTTTGGCGAACTCAGGATGATCGAGTTTTTATTTAACCATGTTTGAACTCGATCACATCGCCGTCGGCGACAACATATTCTTTGCCTTCGGTGCGGAGTTTGCCTTGCTCGCGGGCTTTGGGATATCCGCCGGCATCCAGCAAATCTTTCCAAAAAACAACTTCTGCTTTCACAAATTTGTCGCGAAAATCAGAATGTATGGTGGCGCCGGCAATTGGAGCTGTGTCTCCCCTGTTTATTGTCCAAGCCCTTGTTTCGTCTTCTCCGGTTGTTAAAAATGTTATCAAATTCAGCAATTCATATGATTTTTTAATCAAAATATCGGTTTCAGACAGCTCGGGCGAACCTATTTCAGCTCTTTCTTCTTCAGACAAACCCTCTAACTCGTATTCAGTCTGCACATCAATTTGCAAACACCGGGAGTTTGTAAACAAACTCCCGGTGTTTGCAAAATCTTCTGGCTTACCGTTTAGCAAATATAATCTTGGCTTAAATGTCAGCAACTGAAAACTTTTTAAAATTTCTTTTTCATCTTCGGTAAAATTCTTGTCAATTAAAACTTTTTCTGCAGATAAAAATTCCTTTGCCTTACTTAAAACCGCCATTTCTTTCGAGGCTTGCCTCGCCCTGAGCGAAGCCGAAGGGTTTCCCGTTCGCACTTCCCCGTCTAGGCCATCAATTCTTTTATTTACTGTTTCTAAATCTTTTAAAATTAGCTCAACATCCAAAATTTCTTTTTCCTTTAAGGGATTTACATCCTGCTGGGTGTTTATAATATCTGCATTGCGAAATGCGCGCAAAACATACAAAACCGCGTCAACTTCACGGATATGCGACAAAAATTTATTCCCCAAACCTTCGCCTTGCGATGCCCCTTTTACCAAGCCGGCAATGTCAACAAAATCGACTGTGGCATAAATTTTCTTTCGCGACTTTGACAATTCAGCCAGTTTATCAACTCTTTTATCAGGAACCAAAACAACCCCGACATTAGGGTCAATTGTTGCAAACGGATAATTGGCAATCAGCACCTGCTTTTTGGTTAATGTTTTAAACAGTGTGGACTTGCCCACATTGGGAAGTCCAACTATTCCGATAGAAAGTGACATATTTTTGGTGTTTGCACCGCGTAGCTCCAAACAAAGTGAGGAGCGAAGTGGTGGACCTAGGCAGAATCGAACTGCCATCTATACATTGCAAATGTATCGTTCTACCACTAAACTATAGGCCCCTATACAAAAACCCTAAGGTTTTTGTCGGGCTCGACAAAATTTCTTTTTGAAATTTTGTATAGAGCCAAACTTATTACTTAATTTCTAATATTTTTACCTTAACTCTTTTACTTCCTGCTAAAAAATCAAACTCTTTACCGGCTTCCTTGCCCATTAACATTTGCCCCAAAGGCGAATGATAAGAAATTTTATTTTTTAAAATGTCTGCCTCGCTTGGGGCCACAACTTCATATTCTAATTTTTCTTCGCCAAACAAAATTTTTATTTTAGAACCAATTTGAATATTATTTGTGCCGTCTTTTTCTTTTACAACCGCCTCGTTAATTGCGCCTTCAAGTTCCTTAATTCGCATTCTCAAAAAAGACATTTTGTCGCGGGCATCGTGGTAAGCAGAATTTTCCTTCAAGTCTCCAAAAGCAGCGGCTTCAGCAATAAGCCTTACAATTTTTTTATTCTCAACAGTTTTTAACTGATGCAATTCCTCTTTTAATTTTTGCAATCCCTCTTTTGTAAAGTACTGCACCATAACAATTTTTAACCTATTAATAAAATTATAAAAAATAATAACCAATCAACCCAAGTCTCGCAACCATCATATAAAAAATATATAGAGGGGTGTAAAATATTGCGGCATGATTTTTGAGCGAAGCGATAAAATCACTCTAACACTGAGGTTTTTACCGAAGTGGAAGAGTATCATTTATCATATCTTATTTTCCCAATTTTTTCAAGAAAAAAAGCCGCGCGAACGCGGCCTGTAAAATGGAGACACGGGGAGTTGCACCCCGCTCCTTCCCGAAACGGGCTGCTCACCCTTCGCGAGCTATGTCCCCCTATATAAAAATGTACAAATAAGAAACGACCGGGCAGTTGGCAGTAGTCGAGACGACCCCCGACGCACTGGCCGTGTGCTGGTGTTACATACCAACTGCCCAGCAAATTATCCCGAGAATTTCTCGAGGGACAATTTTCCAAGCATTTGGTATTGCAGATTTTTTTTTAGTTTCTTAAAGTTGTTTCGAATAAGAAGAATTTCTAGCGACTCTTCTCAAAACGCTTTTGATTGAAATCAGAATTCTCAGACTTCAATCGAAGTCGACTACATTTTTAAAAAATATGATCCACGAGCAGCTTCCGCTACCCGTGCCTTGTTACGACTTAGCCCCTCTCACTGAGCCTAGCTTGACACCTCTTGCGAGGAGCTTCGGCTATTCCCAGCTCGCTTGGCTTGACGGGCGGTGAGTACAAGACTCAGGAACGTATTCATCGCCACGTAGATGATTGGCGATTACTAGCGATTCCAGCTTCATGAGGGCGGGTTTCAGCCCTCAATCCGAACTGAGACCAGCTTTGGTGGGATTAATCTCCGCCTTGCGGCATCGAACCCATTGTACTGGCCATTGTACCACGTGTGCGGCCCAGGTCATCAAAGGGCCATGCTGATTTGGCGTCATCCTCGCCTTCCTCCCAATTATCTCGGGCAGTCCCCTGTGACATTTAAAACACAGGGCAAGGGTTGCGTTCGTTACCGGAATTAACCGTACGTCTCCATTGTGAATTTTCAATTTTCAATTTACAATTTTCAATCAATTTTAAATTAATAAATTTAAAAATTTTCAAACTCGTCTCTAAATTACTTTAGAGTTAGACTATGCCTTCACCCATTTTTACAAATGGGGCTGACGTATTAGCAGAGATATTTCACTCTACTCCTCTCGTACTTCGATTAACTCAGCACGAGAAAGTCGTTACGGGGTTCAATTATTTTAACTACAAATCCCAAATAAATTCTAAATTTTTCAGGTTATCACATAATAACTTGACAATGATTTGATATTATGATAAACTGTTTATAGTTCAATATTCAGAAGAAAGGAGAGGAACATGTCACAGTTCATTCTTCTTCAATCATACGTGGGTTGCTCTGATTATTTCTATGACGTTACATGTTCTGGGCGTCGGCTGGAAATCGCTGAAATTAAACAGCGAAATTTAGTTGACGATCGGACATTACGACGCCACAAACAATCAAGCTACTCCTGCGAATGGTTTGAAGTAAATCCAGGAGACTGGATTGAAATACGAATCATCGGCGAAGACTATGGAGAAGCCAATATGCATGTGCAATTCACTATCCCAGACAAGGGGTTGGATAACCCTCCCCAAAGCTTGGATGATGAACGCACTACAAATCGTCTTCACAAATATCTTATGGGCCAATGCCCACACGCCGAGATTTGAAAGTCCCGAGATTATATCAACGGACTTTTTTGTTTTAGAACTTATTTGGAATTTGTAATTAGTTTTTTGAACTTCCCTCGGCGTTGACCTAAATTTGCAAAATATAGGCGTTCGCCGATATGAGTCAGATTTGTCAGTGGGATTACTCCCAGAGGTCTCAAGATGTTTAAGACACGAACTGACGACCACATACGAGATTGCGTCAAAATTTATTCTACGGAAATTTTATATTTCTGGCTACGGCTTCGTCAAACTTCATAAAAATATCTTCAATGTAGTTTTACTACATCTCAAATATTTTTATTCGTTTTCCTTGCCTCGCTTTAAAAATCTAAAATTTCGTAACGAATAAATTTTGCCTTATCTCTGTCTCTTATTACTAAAAGTGTGGACTATACCATACACCATTTACTATTCCAAAATTATGCCAATGCTAGACAAAGTCGGCATCGTGCATCCTCGTATCCCGATGGCAGAGCCATCGTGGATCGGGACAAATCCCAAATAAGTTCTAAATTACTAAAACTATTGACAAGGTATCTTGATTATACTATAATAATATATAGGCTGAATAACCTATTTCTGCTCGCAATTTCGCGACAGAAAACGCTCTTTAAGGAGATCGTCATGTTAGGTGGAGTTGAAGCTTCTTGTGTGGCTGGCGAAATTCTGGTTTTGATTGAAAAACTGAAGGCTGAATATGAGGACGAGCCCAAGGTTATCGAAGCTCTCGAGAAAATCGAGAAAAAGGCACAAGAAATCAAGACAGCTGGCGATACTGGCTGGTACTGATATCCTGTGTAACTCGCGTCCCAGAAATTTTAACCGAAGTTAAAATTGCTGGGACGTTTTTTTGTTTTAGAACTTATTTGGAACCTGTCCCGCCCCGACAAAAGTCGGGGTCGATGATCCTCGTCCACGACAAAGTCGGGACGGGATAATTTTTGGATTTAGAAAATGGCGCCCAGCGTGTAATAACTGTTTTCTTTGTCATTGCGAGCGAGCCCGCAGGCGAGCGTGGCAATCTAGAGTATAGTGAACTAACTCTAGATTGCTTCGTCGGCTTGCGAGCCTCCTCGCAATGACAAAACACAGTTATTGAGCTCTCTTGCCTTTTCAGTGAGAGCTGAGTCTCTACAGGGTAAAATTTTGAACATTCCGACATTCTCAAGAATGTTGGAATGTTTTTTTACTTCCCTCGGGATTGCCCTTTACAAACACCCGGTGTTTGTAATTAGGGTTTCCCCGATATGAGCTGGTTTTTCAATTTAGATTACTCTAAAAAGGGTCGATATGCTTTATGTGAAAAGCATCAACCATGCAGCACCTGTCTGCATGTCTTGTGAAGGGCTCTACTTTCATAAAGCTTTCATGCAGATTTCCAGACCTGGTAAGGTTCTTCGTTTGTTGTCGAATTAAGCCACATGGTCCACCGCTTGTGTGAGTCCCCGTCTATTCCTTTGAGTTTTAGTGTTGCCACCGTACTTCCCAGGCGGAATACTTAACGCGTTAGCTTCGCCACTTGAAGGGTCGACACTTCAAATAGCCAGTATTCATCGTTTACAGCGTGGACTACAAGGGTCTTCTTGTAGATTTTATATTTCTCCAATTACTTGGAGGATCGGACTATATCATTTTCTGAAAATAATTTTCAGAAATCCAACGTTTCCCAAAATATTTTAATAAATATTTTAGTACTCCCTTTCGGGATAGTCTCTACGGGGTCAATCGATTTCTCATTTAATTCTCAAAATATAAAGTGTGGTTGTAAAAGGATTTTTTCGTTTCGCCATTCAAGGCTAGAAGGGGCACCTTACCTCCTACACCGACCGTGCCGGTGATTAGCAAATTCTTTACAACCACACCTATTTAAAAACTAAATGAGTAATCGATGACTTCCCTCGGGATTATCCATTTTTACAAATGGGTTTCCCCGATATAGTTGGATGCGATTTCTGTGTCGCCACAGAAAAGGACACCATTTAGAGCAATTATAAAATTGCTCAAGGATTTATCTAATCCTTTTTGCTCCCCACGCTTTCGTCTCTCAGTGTCAGGGTCGCCTTAGCTAACTGCCTTCGCTTTTGGTGTTCCCGACGATATCAACGGATTTCACCCCTACTCCGTCGGTTCCGTTAGCCCCTAACGCCCTCTAGTATAGCAGTATCTTGAACAGCTTAAAGGTTAAGCCGATAAGGTTTAATTCAAGACTTACTCTACCACCTACAGACCCTTTACGCCCAATAAATCCGGGTAACGCTTGAGGATTCTGTATTACCGCTCCTGCTGGCGACATTAGACAAAAAATTTGTCAATATCTAATATGGACTATCTCTTTGCTGACTTTTTAAGTCAACACTCGGCGTCTGATAGCGGGTAATGTTCACCGCTATCTCATCCACTTAAGGATTCAGTCTCTGAGGGGTCAAACTATAAAACGGAGGAATTTTATGGGAAAAGCAATCCAGCACATATGGCTTTACCAAAGGCAAGAATTTATCTCGTCCAGCAACGCCAATATAAATTTCCGGATATCTTTTACCTCTGGACAAGGGAGTTTGCACTGTGGCAGAAATGCCAAAATTTTCTTTTAGCGCATCAAGCAGCAGATAATTTTCTTCTGCTGAAAACGCATTGGTGCTAAAAGCGAAATTATAATGGTCTTTGGGACGAAAATCTAAACTTCCGTCATCCATATACCACACAGCTAAACTTAATGGCGATGTAAGCCATTCCTTTATGTTTTTGGGAACTATTTTCTTTTTATTGACATAAAAAGTTTTTCGTATTTCCGTAAGATTATCTAGGTATTTTGAATAAAAATACCACTGGCGATAATCATTTCGAAATTTGGGTGCAGATGGACAAATATTTTTCATTTCATTAAATAGCCAAAAAACATAATCTTTATATTTCTCGCATTGCTTAATGTAAAACTGGCTACTACCACTAATTTGATTATAGCGGTAGCCATATATTCCCCCATCGCCCAAAACATTCCCAACAATAATTGCTTTTTGTTTCTCCGTTAATGGTATAATCATTGTTTAATTATACCATAAAGTTGACTTCCCTGCTGATTGTTTTTGGACGCGTTGCAATCTAAATTGCAAATTCTTTAGCGGGCATCTAAAAAGTTTCCAGCATATTAGCCGAATTTTAATTCTGCGCCCGGCAACTTCAATGGTTGCCCACAGAATTAGGATCCTCTTATTCATCTGGTACTGTCTGAAGGGCTCGACTTTAAGATTATAAGCCATTTTAGCTGAGCCAATTTTATCAAATTTTGAGGCGCCAGAAACGAAGCGTATAAGTGAAACGATACGCGAGTTTCGCAGCAACGAAAAAATTTAGTAAAATTGGCCAGCCCGCAGGGAAGCAAAAAAATAAACTATCGCTGTGTTGCAACGTCGTCGGCTTATCAGCTTCGCTTGATAAACCTCCTCGCTGCGCCTTGCGCTACTTTATTTTTTTAGCTTCTAAAATTGGCTTTAATCTCAAAGTCGAGCCCTCCTTCCTCCCAGATAAAAGAACTTTACACCCCGAAGGGCTTCTTCATTCACGTAACGTCGCTCCGTCAGGCTTTCGCCCATTGCGGAAGATTCTCGACTGCAGCCTCCCGTAGGAGTATGGCCCGTCATATTTTGTCCATAATCACTTATGGTATAGACTATACCTTCATCCAATTTTATCAAATAAAATTGGCGCCAACATTTTATCCCGAATTTTTCATCGGAATCCAGTCCACGATTTTATCGGGACTAAGTCGTTACGGGGTCAAAATATTTTTATCTTTTAATCTTGAGAACACTTTATCGAAAGTGTGCACGGTCTTATTTTTTCGGTTAGAGTTTAGAGCTCTAATTTCTTCTGCTAATTTTACTGCTTCTAATAAGTCGTGTGAATTTTTAAGTTTTCCTCTTTTTTCTTTATTGAGTATTTCAATAATTTTTAAGGCAATCTCTGCCTGTTTTCTTTTGCTTACCAAAAAAGGTAAAATCGTTAATAGAATTACATTTACTTTCTCACGATCGTAAATACATAATTCCGACATTTGCCTAAAAATATAATCTGAGATTTTTCCTCCGATTAGATTTTGCAAATACTCTAAAACAATTCTATTTTTGGTGTGTTGAGTAAAACTTATAACCACGCGCACTCTGTAGCTTCCGGAAGTAGGACCGATTTTTGCTGAAATACAGCCGTCCCCTTCCAAAAACCCAGCAGTAAAAGCTGCTTCTGTTTCCAAAATCTCTAAAGATAATATTCGACTTCCCACGGTATTGCCCATTATTTAATTATAACATAAATTATATTATAAAAAATAATTTTGGGTTCCACCGTTATGAGTTGGATTTTACTAGAAAATTACTTCTCTAGGCGACCGATTTGATCGCAGTGCCATTCTTGGGGGTCGCGCTCTCACGCCCCCTACCCGTCATAGACTTGGTGAGCCTTTACCTCGCCAACTATCTGATAGGCCGCAGACCATTCCCAAAGCGGCTTGCGCCTTTACCCCGCAAAGCTTGTGCCGCGGGGATTATGGAGAATTACCCCGTCTTTCGACGAGCTGTGCTCCACTTTGGGGTATGTATCTACGTGTTACTAAGCCGTTCGCCGGTTGCCTTGCGGCCCCCGTGACTTGCATGCCGGTATCCACGTTACCAGCGTTCACCCTGAGCTAGGATCAAACTCTCAAATAAAACATTTGAGTTGATTACTCTAGTTAGAATAAACTACTTAATGTGTTCCCACTTCGCCTTGTAGGCTCCGCGGGATAATTCGAAACAACTTTAAGAAACGAATTACTACGAAGTAATTCACCGAGCAAAAAATTTCGAAGAAATTTCTGCGCTTGGCTAAACTTCGCTAATTCATTTTATTCCCCAACTTAGTCGGTTTCACCAAATTGGGATTTCATATATACATCCTTACAAACTCTAGTTTGTAGGGATGTTATTTTTCAAAATTCTTTCCGTTCTGATATTTCTGTCCTTCGTCGCCGAAGCTCCACAGGACACCGCCTGCTGGCGGTGAAAAAAACACCCGCGTCCACGATGCAATCTTATTGTATCGGGACGCGGACGTTTTAACCCTTCGACTACGCTCAGGGCAGGCAAACGTTTAATTTTAAATTATTTTGTTGAAGATAGTTTTATTTAATACTATTTCAGCTACTCTTACATCTTATCTCAAAATAAATCCTTGTCAATAGCCTACTCTAATACTTTCTCCATCATAATTGTGTGCGAGGGTTTTCCATCCCATGTGCCGCCAGTTGGTTGCGGATCTGTAACTTGTTTAAAACCTACATTCTGCCACATTTTTACAGCGGGCTCATTTTCCATAATTACATTTGCCCGCATATATTTAGCCCCAAATAAATCTTTTGCATTCTCAATAGCCCTTTCAACTAATTTTGGGCCGTTTCCTTGCCCCTGATATGGCCTAATAACTGAAATAGTGCTGGCAAAAACTGTGTTTCTTTTGCATTTAAATTTTTTTACCCATTCAGTATTGTTTACCAATTCAATATATCCCGCAGTTTGGCCCTCAATTTTTAAAACCAAATATCGCTTGTTCGGATCAGCGATTTCTTTTTTAAGTTGTTCAACTCTTTCTTCCTTGTTGAATTCTCGCAAAGGACAACCGTGTTCTTCAAGCCGTTGAAGCATTCTGTCTCTGTCTACCTCAGCAATTGCCGAGCAATCCCCTTTTTGCGCATACTCTATGACGGGTTCAATTTCCTCTTGTTCATTTTCTCGGCCTTCGGAATTTTCTGGCATAAAATTAAAATACGCGCAGGTTATCTATTTCTGCCGAATCTTTTTCCGACAGAATTTTGTTGCTCTTTAGCGCGTTATTGTGAATTTCCAATATCTTTGTTTTTCTTTTATCTTGCGCGTCACCCATGGTTTTCTCTCCCAACAACTTGTCCAGTTTGCCTATAATTTCATCTTGCCCTTTTAAAATTTCATCTTTAAATTCTACGACATCATCTTTTGTCGCATATTTTTTCAAATCATCCTTCATGGCAACAACTTCCATCAGACCCTCAAACTCTTTTTTAGTTACAAGAGATTCTTCCAATTTTTCTATATCTTTATCATCTATCATATTTTTATGCTTTTTTAATTTCTTTATTATTTTTATCGATAATTTTATTTTTTCTCAAAAATTTTAATATCGGCTCGCCACAATCATCGCATAATTCAAGCTTTGCACCCGATAAAAAACCAGCGCTGGCAACAACGGGATCTTTAACTTCTTTTTCGCACAAATCACATTTTCTAACAAACATATTTTTATTTTTATATTTTATTATATTCCCTTAAAATCGCGTGTCAATTTTTTTTACAAACCGCACCTCGCCCCACTCAGAAGAAATTTTCAATTTTCGATCAATTTTTAATGTCAAAGTTTCAAAATTTATTTCTCTATTTCCAAAATTATAGTAGATATTATTCCTACACTTAAAGCCCCTATCATAAACCCAATTGACATGTTTGTTTTAAAACCGTTCCTTAATACGAATAATGCCACAAATATAATCGAAATCAATAAGGGGATATAATCTTTTTTCGTATATTTTTTCTCCCTTATCTCTTCCAACTTCTTGCGAGCTTTTTCTTTTAACTCTCGTAATTTTTCTAGTCTCGCTAAGTTTTTAAGTAGTTTCATTTATTTATAGATTAATTTTAATATAAATTTTCTGGCATAAAATTTAATCTATATTAAACGGGCTGTTTTTGTATTCCCAATTTTTGATTAATCGTATAAATTATTGTGATTATCAATTTTTAAAAATAAGACCTTATTTTTGTTTATTTGTTCGTATATTGCTCGGATATCACCTGTTATATTTATACTGTATTGTCCTTTTAATTTTCCGTGCAATTGGTGATTATTTAGAATCGGATGAAATGAATTTTCGGAAAAAATATTCAATCGCTCATAAAATTGCTCTCGCTGTTTTTGAGACAGTTTATACAAATTCTTCTTAAAATCTTTACACAAATCAATTATCATCTTTACTTTTCACGAAGGAATTTAATAGCTTCGGCTGCAGAATTAAAACTGTAAGCAGATTTAGGATTTTTATGATACTCCTGACTCATTCTTAATAACTCTTTTTCAACTTTTGGCTTTAAAACGGGGTCTAATTTAACCGAAAATTCGCGAGTTCGTATAAACTCCCGCAAATGAGCGTTTATAATAGTAGAAAGAGGAACCCCCATTTGCAACGCGATTTGCTTGGCTTTTTCTTTTTCTTCTTTATCTACTTTAACATTTAAAATAGTTTTCATAGATATATCTGTTGTATATACAATAGTTATATCTTCATCTTAATCCAAAATAAACCCTTGTCAAGTCTTCACCCTTCCCTCAATAAATTTTACTCGAAAATGTAATTACAAATGAGCCTTTTACTTGCTTCTGAGAAAATTTTACCGTTAGGGTGAAGACTCAATAGCCAGACCGCGCCTCGCTACGCTCGGGCGAAATTTTCAAATTTACTTACTTGAATTCCTCGGGTTATTGTGTATATCCGTCTTAAATTGATTTATAGGTTGAACAAGTTTCGTTTTTGGATATTATCCAAAATTCACTTTTATTAGATTTTCTTTTTGATATTTTCCTCCAGCGTCCACCACCCAAAAAGCCACTTTACCTCCTGCGTCTATACTTCTTGCAACCGACATCTCAACTTCAATAGTATCCTTAATATGCCATCCTGTTTTTTCTGTCTCTTTTGATAATTGTTCAAGATAACTTACTATGCTTATTTCCTTTTCTTCCATAGATTTATTTGTTAATTATAAAGTATTTTTAAAATTTAATTTATTAAAACGGGCTGTTTCTAAATTTCCAATTGGAAATAAATTTTGAATATTTATTTTCTAATCTTATTCTATCACCTCTAATAAAACAGCCTCACTCACCGTTACTGCCATTTACCATTTCGTCCGAATTGGTAAATGCTATCGGGACTCGAGAAAAAGTTTTGCTGCTTTTTTAAAATCCTCTGGCGCGTTTTTGTTTATGCTATAAAACACATGCCCATTCTTCCCCTCGCCGTCCAATAGCTCTAAATTTCTTAAAATCATCAAATGCCGCGATGTTGATTTTATGGAAACCTTAATTTTACCGGCTATATCTGTAACACATAAGCTTTCGCCATTATATAGCATTTGGATTATTTTAATTCGGTTTATATTTCCCAGCGCCTTAAAAATATTCACCCAACGTTTGCTCATGCTTTTATTCCATTTACCAATTCGTCCGAATTGGTAAGTTAATTTCTTATATTGTTATATTTCTGGCTATGTGTGTATGTGTGGTTTATGTCACATAATGAGCCACCTCGCAGATTCGAACTGCGGACCTACTGTTTACAAAACAGTTGCTCTACCGCTGAGCTAAGGTGGCACTTCGCCTCAACGGCTCAGTGAAAATTTATTTTTGGTTTTTAATATCTTTGTCTACCTGTTGGGCTTTTCTGCGGATTGAATGCAAAATATGGTCGATTTCAACCTCGGCTTTTAATGTCATACACTTTACCCATGAAAGAAATTTATGCAGAAGTATCTGCTTTTTAAAGGAAACTAAAATATCTTTTATTTTATCCTCCGCATCCAAAATAATCCGATGCTTTTTAATTCCGGATGCGCCATTGCGTGGCAAGGTGCTCAAAACTGGAATCTTACGCGCGAGAATCAGCAAAACACCGCCAAATGAAATAATAAAAATAACGAAAAAAATTAATTCTAACAAATGTTTAGTTTGTAGTTTATAGTTTGTAGTTTGTAGAATCGCTTTAGTCTACCAACTGCTCACTACCAACTACTCACTGGATATATTTCATAACGCGCGAAGCGCTTTACTTCTATGTTTTCCCCTATTTTAGCAACCGATTCTTCAATCAAATTCTTTATTGTTTTTGTGTCGTCCTTTATCCATGGCTGGCTTAACAAAGAAATTCCTGCTTTGTATTTACTCAATTTTCCTTCAAGAATTTGCGCCACAATTTTTTCCGGCTTGCCTGAATCTTTTATCTGCTCTTTATAAATTTTTGTTTCGCCGTCTAAAAATTCTTCTGGAATTTCATTTTCCGAAACAAACAAGGGCTTCATTGCCGCAATTTGCAAACAGATTTCATGCGCCAGATTTTTAAATTCGGGCGACTTTGCAACAAAATCAGATTCGCATCTGACATCAAGCAACACCCCTGTTTTCGTATTTGGGTGTAAATATGAGTCAATCACACCAGCCCTTGTTTCTCGGCTGGCTTTTTTGCCAACCAAAGTTTTGCCCCACGTTCTTAAAATTTCTTTTGCCTTTTTCATGTCTCCCTTGGCTTCCTCCAGCGCCTTTTTTACCTCGGAGACAGAAACACCTGTTTCTTCACGAAGTTGTTTGATTTGGTCAATAGTAACCATAAGTTTACGTAACGTAGCGATATGTTTATTTTGATTGCTTTGCTTCCATTATACACTCTTTTACCTTGTCTAGTATGTACTTTACTGAAGAAATAGCATCATCATTGGCCGGGATAGGATAATTTGCCATTTCAGGGTTTATATTTGTATCAACAATTCCCACTATTTCAATTCCCTTTCTTTTCGCTTCTCTGGCGCAGGTTTCGTCTTTTTTCAGGTCAAAAATAAAAACAGCATCCGGCAATTTGGTCATATCTTTGATTCCTTCAAATTTTACCCGTAAAGATTCCATCTCCTTGCCAAACATTAATCTTTCTTTTTTCGTATATTTTTCAAGTTCGCCTATCTCTTTTTTCTTTTCTAAATCCTTAAAGTATCCTACTCTTTTTGAAATAGTTTCAAAATTTGTGATTGTTCCGCCCAGCCACCTTTCGGTAACATATGGAAATCCGCACTCTTCGGCTGTGGCTTTTACCAGGTTCCTTACCTGAATTTTTGTGCCGACAAAGAGTATTGTTTTATTTTCAAAAACAAGCCTCGAAATAAACTTCAGCGCTTTTTCAAAATCTTTGGCAGTTTTTTCCAGATCAATGATATTGACACTGTTTTTAATGCCAGAAACATATGGCTTCATTTTTGGGTGAAGGTTTGAAATTTTGTGTCCAAAACTCATACCAGCCTGCGTCATTTCTTCTACGTTCAATTTGATTTCGTTTTCCATATGTGTTTATTTTTTCTTTTTAATTAGTACCCTCTTTTTTGCCGCTCTGTCTTTAAACTTTTGAACCCTGCCCAAGGTGTCCATAACTTTTTCTTTTTTTGTATAAAAAGGATGGCACTGAGCGCAAACCTCAGTTTCTATAAATTCTTTTGTAGAGCCGACTGTAAAAGTATTGCCACAAGCGCAGTGGACAGAAGCTTTCGGATAATATCTGGGGTGTATGTCTTTTTTCATATGCTTTATATAATACCAAATAATCTTTTCAAAAGCAATGTTTTATGGTAGGATTTGAAAATGCATACCCTTCGATAAGTTCAGGGTAAATTATTCACATTCGTTCATAATTTATGGAACAAGATTTCTCAAAATTTACTGAAGAAGATTGGAAAAACTACAGACCCGACGTTGAAGGTAGCCCTTCGGCGGGCTCAGGGCAAAAATTACAGCAAGCTGTAATTAATGGAAGCCCTTCGGCGGGCTCAGGGCAAAAATTACAGCAAGCTGTAATTTTTGAAATACGGGCTGGAACCGGCGGAGACGAGGCAGGGCTTTTTGCGCGCGATTTATACAGAATGTATTCAAGATATGGCCAAGCAAAGGGTTGGAAGGAAAGGGTTTTAGATTCAAGTAATTCAACGATCGGCGGATACAAAGAAATAATTTTTGAATTATCGGGAACTGGAGTTTATAACGAAATGCAAAACGAAGGCGGAGTACACCGGGTTCAAAGAATTCCAAAAACTGAAAAACAAGGGCGCGTGCATACTTCAACCGCAACGGTTGCTGTTTTACTAAAACCCCAAAAAACAGAAATAAATATTTCCCCATCGGATCTGGAAATTTCAACCTATAAATCATCTGGGCCCGGAGGGCAATACGTAAATAAAACCGAATCTGCGGTTAGAATTGCGCATAAGCCAAGCGGACTTGTTGTTACCTGCCAATCAGAAAGAAACCAATTGCAAAATAAGGAAACCGCATTGTCTCTTCTGGCAGCAAGGCTTTTACGGGCGCAGGAAGAATCTGATTTATCAAAATTATCCAATGAAAGACGGGAGCAGATTGCTTCTGCCAAAAGAGCTGAAAAAATTAGAACCTATAATTTTCCCCAGGACAGAATTACAGACCACAGAATAAACAAATCGTGGCACGACATAGAATCTATAATGGACGGCAAATTAGACGGAATTGTAAGAGCCTTTAGAAAATGAGATTTTGGCAGTTTGTTGACATCATGCCAGAGTCAATAAATGTTTGTATACAATTTGCTCTAGACATCACGTTACGAGCATAAGCTGAGGATCCTCCATAATAACGAGAGGCGGCTGTGCTTTCTTTTGTTGCTGTTTGCGCAGAGGCTCCCAAATCAGCCAAATATAATCCGGATGCCGTAAATGAATCTTTTATTCCCCATGGGTCGGGAGCCGTTCCCAGAAGCGCTTTTAATCTTTCGTCAAACAAATTCCATGTTGAAGGAATAAACTGCGCCGGGCCCATTGCTCCACCCCAGCCGGACGGACTGCCGTTCACGTAAGCCGGAATCCAGCAGGACACAGGAGTTTTATATGGGTCTCGACCTAAGGCCGATGTAATTTGCATAAATGGCTGAACATCTCTTATTGGCTTCATTACTCTAATAACAGTGGCTCCTGTAGAAATTCTTTTTCCTGCGCCTGTAGTTGTGTCAACTAGATTACATTGCCCCACATTTTTACCGATTGCGGATTCCTGACTTATAATCGCTAAAAGAAATGCCGGTCTGATTCCGGTTATATTTGCTGCGGTTTTCGCAACCTCCAACGCCTCGCCAAACGTGGGAATTTTTGAAACGCCAAGTGTTTGAAATAATTTTGACTTAATTACCACTGATTTTTTTTCTGCTTCTTGCTTGTCTTTCAACTGTTGTTGATATTGCGCCTCTGTAAGCTTCAAATACTGTTCCTGTTCGTTTTTATTTTGCTCATTTTCTTTTTTCTGCAAACTCTGCAGCGCTATTGTTTTTTGCAACTGACCCACTTCTCCGTCCATTTTATCTTTTTGGCCGGTTAAATAAGATTTCAAATCTTTTGTGCTTTCCAAAAGTCCGGAAACTTGAGAATTTAAACTTTCTAAATAGGCTAAATTATTAAAAAAATCAGAAAGGTTTCCTTCAAGTAAAATCTGAACAGACGGTTTTTGGTCTTCTTCATAAATTGATTGTAAAATATTTTTTATCTGAGTTTGCGAATCATTAATTTTTACAGAAGTTTTGTTTATGGAAACCTCGGTGTCGCTTATTTGCAGACCAAGGTCTTTTACCATAACATTACTCTGCTTTATCTGGAACTCCAAATTTTGTATCTTCTTTTTAAAAGAAGCTATTTGATTTTGAAGGGTATTTTTTTGTTGAGTTGTTTTTGTAATATCCTGAGAAATCTGGGCAGATTGCTGGTCATAATAATTGGCGCACTTTTCCAAAAGAGCCCGGCATTCGGTATTGTTTAAGTTCGAGCACCCGGTATTTGATTCTGACAATGTGGCGCATTGAGTTGCCAAATCCCCCGCCTGAGCCGTTGCTACGGCGGGCAAGTCCACAAACAAAAAACTAAAAATCAGTGAAAATAAAAATATTTTTTTAGCCATCATATTATAAATTCATTATATATTTATAAGCGCAAAATAAAAGACCTAGTTTTGCACAGGACCTTTTATTTGTGTAATAGACATAAACCTTATTTTTTTTCTTCTTTTGGCGGCTCCGCGGCTTCTTCCTCTTTCTTTTCTTTTTCCACCTTTCCGACATCTTCCACTTTTTCTTCTATTTCTTTTGCTAATTCCTCCTCAACTTTTTCAGCCGCTGAAATAGAAACGACAATTTCATCCGGTTTTTTTAAGACCGTAACGCCTTCCGACAGCGGCAAATCCTTAACCAAAATATGGTTTCCGATTGCTTTCAATTCTTCTATATTTACTTTAATTTCGTGAGGAAGATTTTGGGGCAAGGCCTTTACCTGAATCTCTGTCATATTTTTTACCAAGGTCGCTCCCAATTCTTTTATAGCCGGAGCCACGCCCTCAAAAACAAGGGGAACGGTAACCTCAACTTCTTCTTTTAATGAGGCTTGAAAAAAATCAATGTGTATGATTTTATTGGATATCGGATCTTTTTGTATTTCGTGAATCAAAACTGGCCGGTTTTCATTGCCTATTTTAAGGTCAATAAGAGAGCTTTCCCCGGCCTCTTTAAAAATTTTTTGGAACTCCAATCGGTCAATTTCAAGAGAAATATTTTTAACTCCGGGGCCATAAACCACCGCAGGAATTTTTCCCGATTCTCTTAATGCCTTTGTTTTTTTACCAACCTCCTTTCTGACTTTTGCGTTTAGTGAAATCATAACTTTTATTTTTCAATATATATGCACAATACCGGGCAGGCTTCGGCGGCCGCTTCGGCGCATTCTATTTTTTCGGCATCTAACTCATCGTTGCCTGCCTGATTTTTTTGCGCTCCAATAATATGGGCTTTGCCGTCATCCTTTAGCTCAAAATATTTCGGGCATATTGCGGAGCAGGAAGCGCATCCGATACACTTTTCTTTTTCTAACGTAATTCTTGCCATTGTTTTTTGTAATGTTATTATATTAGTATATTAATCTGCTTTTGTAAATAGCCGAACAATCCGCAATTTAAATCTTATCACGGCTCCCAAATAGCAATATCTTTTCTTCAACAGCTTTCTGAACCGATTTTCCGGCTCCTGGCAAATATTTGTATGGAACTATTTCATCAGAACCGCTCAATGCCCTTCTTAAACTGCCAGAGAACGCAAGCCTCAATTCAGTATTTATATTTATCTTTACAATACCCAATTTTATGGCTTCTTTAATATCACTTTCCGGAGTTCCCGACCCGCCGTGTAGAACTAAAAATGTATTTTTAGTTCTACCCCGAGCCTGCCGAAAGGCTTCGTTTATCTTTTGCAAAGTATCCAATCTTAAATTAGGGTCTATTCCCGAAGCTTCAATACCGTGAAAATTTCCCATGCTTATAGCCAGCAAATTTGCCTTTGTTTTATTTAAAAATTTTAGCGCTTCTTCGGGCTTCGTTAAATCTTCTTCTTTTATTTCAAATTTTTCTGAATAAAGTTTTGAAGAATCTGTGCCAATTTTTCCGACTTCGCCCTCAATTAAAACCCCGCGCCATTTTGCATAATTTTTTACATCTTTTGTAATTTTTATGTTCTCCTCCAGCGGTAATTTTGAGCCATCAAAATGAACCATATCGTAACCCGCGTCAATTGCCTGCTTTAAATAACCAAAACTTTTTCCATGGTCTAAATTCAAAAAAATCGGCAAGCCGGCCTGCCCCGAGCCCGCCGAACGGGTTTTTTTTTTAAAAACATTTCGTAAAGCAACTGCCTCCTCTAAACCAAAAAATTTGCTTTCGCCTTCAGATGTTCCTAAAATTACCGGCGATTTTAATTCCTTTGCCGCTCCAATAATCGCCTTCATTTGCGTAAAATCAGAAAAATTAAACTGCCCAATCGCCCACTTCTCTTTCTGCGCCTTCTCAAAATAATATTTTAATGTTTTCATGTTAAGGTTTCGTCATTGCGAGGAGCCCGCAGGCGACGTGGCAATCCAGAAATCTGTTCGCGCACTCTGGATTGCTTCGTCACTTCGTTCCTCGCAATGACGGCTATTCACTTTGGTAAACATAAATTATTTTCTCCGCACTCTTCCTTCGTGACAGAAACTCGTTCAAATTTTGAATTTTTATCAAGTAAACCTGTTTTTGCTCCAATTTCCGATAAATTGCCCGCTGAATTTGCCAATCCAAACTGAATTGCCGACTCAATATCGCCATTTGTCCTGATAAATTCAGCGAGAAACCCCGATGCCAGCGAATCTCCGGCCCCCGTGGTATCAACAACTTTTCTATTTGGATCCGGTTTTGCAGAATATAAATATTTGCCGTCAGAAGCCACGACTCCTTCCCCGCCTTTTGTCATAACTGCTATTCCGGGACATATTTCATCAATTTTTCTAAAAATTTCAACTTCATTATCAAACGGAATTTTTGTTAAAAACGATGCTTCCTCCTGATTTAAAAATAAAATATCAACCTTTAAAAATATTTCTTTCAATTTTTCTGCCGGCAAAGATAACTGCTGTTTTGCCGGATTTGCCGCAATTTTAATTTTGTTTTTGTGGGCATAATCAATTATATCCTCAAATAAGTCGCTCCCTCCTTCGCTCCTCGTTTCACTCGAAGATTCGGACGGGCGAGACAATAAACCTGCAATTGGAGCCAAATAAAACCATCTAGCCTTCAATTTACCAAACGGAAAATCATCTTTGCATAACAATTCAGATGCTCCTCTATAAACCAAAATAGTTCGTTCGTCTCCGGTGGTTGAAACTATAATTGACTGGTTGGTGTGTTTTTCTTTTTTTACAGAAACAAACCGCGTATCAATTTTCATTTCTTTTAACTCCCTCAAAATCTCTCTGCCCATAATATCATCACCTACGGCCCCGCAAAATGCGGTTTTAAAACCTTGTTTTGCAAAAGTGGCGGCTGTATTTGTTCCTCCGCCCCCAGAAGAAAAAACAATGTCCTCAACATCAATTTTTGAGCCAAAAGGAAGACAAATCCCCGCGCCCGTTACGAAATCTTTTTCATCCTGTAAAATTTTAAACGCCTTGGATTTTAAATGAATATCCTGCGCCGCCGAACCAAAAGTTATAATATCGTACATTTTATTAAACATTTTTTTATTTTTTATTATTAAATGGGGATCGCGATGGCGTGAAAAGCAACGTTTCTTTTTCTAACTTTTTGTCGTCTTCAAACTTTTCTATAACTGCATCCAGCAAGTCCGGCAAAATTCTGTTTGCGGGACTAAATTTTTTTAAAGCCCCGGAAAGTGTTGAACTTTCCCTATCGGATTTTTCTTCATTTTTGATTCTTTTTAATCGCTTCTTTCTGTTTTCAATAAGCCGCTTCACGATTATTTTATATCCGCTATCGTCCTGCAACAAATTTTTTTGTACAGTAGATATTTTGTCTCTCCCGACTTTCAAGGATTTTATTATCTGATCGTATTTAAAATCGCCAGACAAAAGAACGGCTATTTCTATTCTCCTCATCAAGCTGGCAATTTCGTCAGCCGTTAATAAACTTTTAATAAACAAACGAACTTCGTTTCTGTCCTTCAACGAGTCAATCATATCATAAAACTCTCCAATCATCTGAATCCTGTTTTCCTTTGGTAAACTATTCAAGTGAAAAGTCGTCATCTCATTTTTAGTCCTGTGGTTCGGACTACAGGACTATTTACGGTTTTAATTACATTTTTAAATTATTACCTCAATTATTGTTTGGCATTTAACTTTTTCTCTGTTTCTGCGATTGCGATTTTGGTTTTAATTACAGAATCTGGATTTAATGAGATTGACTCAATGCCAAGTTCTACTAAAAACTGGGCAAAATCGGGAAAATCACTGGGCCCTTGCCCGCAAATGCCGATATATTTATTGTTATTTTGGCATACTTTTATGGCTTCCATAAGCAGTTCTTTTACTGCTTCATTCTTTTCATTTCCAATTGCAGACAACTCGGAATTATCTCTGTCTAAACCCAAAGTTAATTGAGTCAAGTCGTTTGAACCAATTGAAAACCCGTCAAAAATTTCCAAAAACTTTTCTGCTAAAATTACATTTGAGGGGATTTCGCACATGACATAGACTTGAAGAGGCTTCAGGTTTATGTCACCCTTCGTCCCGCCTTGCGGGACAAAGGGTTTCCTTGACAGCCCGTTTTCCTCCATTATTTGCAAAACTTTTTTACCCTCTTCCACAGTTCTGCAAAACGGCACCATTACAACAACATTATCCAGCCCAAATTCTTCCCTAACTTTTTTAATTGCCCTACACTCTAAAACAAAAGATTCTTTGAATCGTGGATGATAATATCGGGACGCGCCTCTAAATCCTATCATCGGATTTTCTTCCTGCGGTTCATATAACTCTCCGCCGACAAGTGTTCTATATTCGTTTGTTTTAAAATCTGAAAATCTTACAATAACTTTTTTTGGATAAAAAGCCGCGCCAATTTTTCCAATTCCTTCAGCTAATTTATCAACGTAAAACTGAATCTTGTCTTCATATCCTATCGTCAGTTTATCAATTTTAGACCTTAAAGCCGGTTTTAATTTAGCATAATTTATCAGAGCCATCGGATGAATTTTAATGGAGTTGGCGATTATAAATTCTTCCCGCGCCAAACCTATTCCATCATTTGGAATAAAACTCATAGTAAAAGATTGGTCGGGCTCCCCCAAATTCATCATTATCTTGGTTTTGGTTTGCGGTATATTTGAAATATCGATTTTTTCAATTTCAAAAGGGATTATGCCTTCGTAAATTTTACCGTCCTCGCCTTCGGCGCACGAAACTGTAATTTCTTTTCCGGTTTTAATTTTTTTTGAGCCGTTTCCGGTTCCAACAACAACTGGAATTCCTAATTCCCTGCCAATAATTGCCGCGTGGCAGGTTCTGCCGCCTTTATTTGTAACAATAGCAGAAGCAATTTTCATAACCGGCACCCAATCTGGGTCAGTCATATCGGTAACTAAAACCTCGCCCTTTTCAAATTTGTTTATATCTTTAGCCGACATTATTATTTTTGCCTTTCCCTGTCCTATTCTACTTCCGACGCTCATACCCATAGCCAATATTTTTTTGGCTTTAAATTTATCAATCACATAATTTTCCAAAACGTTGAGATTTTTCTTTGATTGCACAGTTTCCGGCCGCGCCTGAACAATATACAATTTACCGTCTCTGCCGTCTTTTGCCCATTCCATATCCATTGATTTTTTATAATGCTCTTCTACTATTATTGACCATTTTGCCAGAGTTAAAATATCTTCGTTTGAAATAACAAAACTTTCTCTTTCTTTTCTTGTGGTTGCAATATTTTTTGTAGAATTTTTACCTACGGCGTAAATCATTTTTATCAATTTAGATCCCAATCTTTTTTCAACAATGGGTTTAAACCCTTTGGCTCCACTCAGGGCCAGTCCTTTTTTCAGAGTCGTCTCAAAAACATAAAATTGATCTGGGTCAACAGCTCCCTGCACAACATTTTCTCCAAGCCCGTAACTTCCGTTTATTAAAACTACGTCGCCAAATCCAGACTCCGTATCACAGGAAAACATAACCCCGGACGATCCAATATCAGACCTTACCATTTTTTGAACGCCAACTGAAAGCCCAATTTTTAAATGGTCCACTCCCACTTGTTCTCTGTAAGCGATTGCTCTGTCTGTAAAAAAAGAAATAAAACATTTTTTTACGGCATTGAAAAGATTTTCCGGTCCGACAACATTTAAATATGTTTCAAACTGCCCGGCAAAAGAAGCGTTCGGCATATCTTCGGCAACCCCGGAAGTCCTTACGGCGACATCTGCGTTTTCTGTATTAGCCTGTTTAGAAAGCTCCAAATAAGCGGAAATTAACTCTTTTTGCAAATCTTCTGGAAAAACAGATTTTTCAACGGCTAATCTTGCTATTTTGCCGACATTCTGGACGCTTTCAATGTTTTCAGGGTCCAGTTGTTTAAAAATCTCCGATAATCTTTTATCCAATCCGTTTGCTTTTATAAATTTCCAATAAAAATTAACCGTTATGGCAAATCCGTACGGCACATTAACCCCTTTTGAAACAAGATTAACATACATTTCTCCAAGCGAACCGTTTTTTCCTCCCACTACAGGAACATCATTAATACCTATTTCATTGAACCACAGTATATTTTTGTCGTTTTTTTGCATAAAAGATTAGTGTTTATTTATTTTAAATTTAAAATTTTTAGGGCAATTGCCAGTTCTTCATTTGTCTCAATTGCCCGGACTTTCGTCTTTTTCAAAATATTTAAATCCTTGCAAATCATATTTCTTATTTTTACCGAGCCAAAGCCAACGGCTCCTGTAAAAACCAATATATCGCATCCGCCTAAAATTGCATAATACGCGCCGATATATTTTTTAATCTGATAAACAAAAATTTCTAAAGCAAGTTTAGATTTTTTATCGCCATTTTTATTTTTGTCTAAAACGGCAAGCATTTCTTTTTCTCCGCAAATTGCTAAAAGTCCGGATTCTTTATTTATTATATCACTGGCTTTCTCAACTCCATAAATCTCTGACATTTTCAAAATTATTTCGTTGTCAATGTCGCCGGATCTTGTCATCATAATAACGCCCTCTGTCGGGCTGTATCCCATTGAGGTGTCAATTGCTTTGCCATTTTTTATTGCGGTAATACTGGCTCCCCCGCCCAAGTGACAAGTAATTATTTTCAATTTTTCAAAAGGCTTCTTTATTTTTTCCGCTGCTTTTCTGGCAGCATATTCATATGAAATTCCGTGAAAGCCATAGCGCCTAAATCCAAATTCTTTTATAATTTTTTTAGGTAGCGCATAAGTGTAAGCAACCTCGGGCAAGTCTTTAAAAAATTCTGTGTCGAAAACCGCAAATTGCGGAACGCCAATTAAAATTTTCTGGCAAATTTTAATTCCCAAAACATTAAATGGGTTATGCAGCGGACTCAGATAATTCAAGGCATCTAATTCCTTCAAATTTTCTTCTGTGATTTCAGTTGGCTCTCTAAAAATATTTTTTCCGTGAACTACTCTGTGGCCAATTATCGAAATTTTTAAATTTTTACTTCTTAGCGCAACGATAATTTTTTCAATTTCCTTTTCTAAATCTTTTTCAAAATCAGCCGTATTCAAAATTTCTCGTTTCCCTTCTTTGAGAGCCTTCAGTTTTTCACTAAATACCTTCCATTTTATTGATTGACTTCCGCAATTTAGTACGAGTATCATATAAAAATATTAGCAGTGTTATTCCCAGCTTAATTGGGAATCCATGGTTTGCGCGCTTACTCTAGATTTCCGCTTCCGCGGGAATAATAAGAACTCCTTCTCCAATTTTATTTATGCCGGCGGCGTTTCCTTCATCGGTGTCTATGTGCAAACAAAATTTATAATCATCTCTGATTCGTATTTTTATATTATGAAAAGTTACAGGCCTTTCACTCTCAATTTTTACAGAAACTTCAACTCCCTTTTTTAGTTTTAATTTTTTTGCTTCATCTGTAGCGCAATGAATATGGCGCTCAGCAATAATCAACCCCTTCTCCAAATTAATTTCCCCTTTCGGCCCGATTAACGTAATGCCCGGAGTGCCGTCAATATCGCCTGATAATTTTACAGGCGGATTGATCCCTAAATAAAAAGCATCTGTTTTACTTATTTCAACTTGAGTGTCTTTTCTGACAGGACCCACCACCCGCACTCCTTTAATTATTTTGTTTCCGTTTTTTAAATTTAAAAACTCCTCTGCGGCAAAATCAGAGGGCTGAGATAAATCCTTTTTCTTTTTTAATTGATATCCTATGCCAAAAACCGTTTCCAAATCTTTTTGGCTTAAATGCAAATGGCGCGCTGAGACCTCAACAGGAATTTTAATCATAATTGATGTGGCATAAATTTATATATTATACTATTTTTTTAAAAAACAAGGAAGTGGATAAAAAAAGATAACCAAACAGGACTAGGGGGTTGACACACGGTCAAGAATTCTATTCCAAACTGCAACGTTTTTCTTTTTGATTGAATACTTCATAAGGAGTAGAATAATTTAATCTTTTCCGCGGTCGGCTGTTTAGCA
>Ga0209541_10004398_pt1 | contig 25033 bp, 32 predicted proteins | sample RifCSPlowO2_01_FD_184027 | JGI IMG/M metagenome (GOLD analysis project Ga0209541, IMG submission 184027) | Groundwater microbial communities from Rifle, Colorado - Rifle CSP2_plank lowO2_0.1 (SPAdes) (version 2) | ecosystem: Environmental > Aquatic > Deep subsurface > Groundwater | place... | reverse complement strand
ACGGGATTTGCGCCGGCCTTAATCGCTGCCGTTATCCTTTGGCTAATTAACACGCTAATTTCCATTTCCATCTTTCCTGTTAAAGCCGCAAAATAGCTTCATATTCAAAAGTACTTGTTGACAAAATATTTTTTCGGCATATACAATAACACCACTGCTCACTGTCCCCACTAATAATGTCCGAAAGACAACCAGCATACGATCCTAACCCGGTAGTAACCGCAGGAAAACATGTCAACAATGCTTATCAGCAAAGCATTAACGAGCTTTATGGTCTTCCCCAAACAACCAATGTACCCGAAGAACAATTGGCACCAAACATGCCGAATATTTTTACAGTACCAAGAGGCAACGAAGCTCCAACAATCTGGAAACAGCATCCGGATGCAGCACCACTCCATTTTATTGCTACTAAAGCAGATGTCGGAGGCGTAGGTGGCCACGTAGAAACTTCTGCTAAAGTACAAGCCGCTGGTCTTGATTTTGTACTACGCTACAATCGCACAAAAGATGGCTATCCGATTTTTAGAAGCCTTATTGCAACCCATACTGGTGATGACTTAGCTTTTTCAGGTGTAGTAGACGAAAGAATTCTGGAAAATCCGGAAATATTACATGAACTCATGTGGAATGCCCTAGATCACGCAGGTGATGTTGCTGCAGACCAAGGATGCTATGGGCCGAAACAAGATTTACTCGCCACCGCATTCACTGGCAATATTCACGGTGCAGGCCCTGCAAGTATAGATCTGCCACTTCCCAGAAGAGATGATCCGGCAAAAGCTTCACAATCAGTACTTCTTGCATTTGGAGATAAGACTGAACCTGGTCTTTTTAATTATGTAACTACTGGTGCGTATTACGACCCTAATTTTAATACGGGCTTAATTCTTGCCGAATCAGCAATGGCAGATGGATATATCTTCGATATCGTAGATCTTGACACAAAAGAACAAGCTATTGAATCGGGAGTATCACCAACGAAAAAAACAGCTTTAGATAAAAAAATGACAGAAATCGCAGCAGCAGGAGAACGTTTCATAAGGTTAAGTGCTCCAGAGGACTATTACGATATTGCTGGGTTGACCATGCAGGGCTCCAGATACGTAGTTGAGAAAATTTGGTCTAAGGATGAAAATGGAGAACCAGACCAACTGGGTCTTGTAGTTTCTGCAGAGAGACTTCACAATATCGAGACCGCTAAAGGCCATTCCTATGTAGGGAAAGACGATCCTGTATTAGCTGCTCTTTGTCAAGGAGATTGGCCAGCACCGGGTGAAATCACCTCACCTTATGCAAGAATTCCATTAGTTGCTGGTGATTGCCGCGGAAGTCATTTACTACACCTTTTTCCAATGCCAATTAATGAACAAACATCATTCTGGTCAGGCCCAATCATTTCGGTATTAACCTTAAGTATTAATCTTCATACCGGAAAAATTGGTGCAATATCTGACCAAATGGCACGAGGAACTCCATGGGATAAATTTAGAGATGATGCAGCTGAAAGAATGCAACAACACCGCGCAGCGCACGGATACAAACAACCGGGAACACTCCCTGCAAACGAATTGGAATACCAACCAGGTTTGCGAAAAATGATGACGCGCTTGAACGGTAGCTTCCAAATCCGTAAGCCTTCCTAATACTTGCATCTTCAGAACAAAGTGGTACAATATGTGTCCACTGTCCAAAATCGGGTACCAACTGGTACCCGACCCTGCCACTAATTTCTAGATGAACAACTCAAGACTTATTATCCTTTTAATTATCGTCTTCATAATTGGCGTCACGGGAGTCTACTGGATTTACCAGTCACAAGTTAGCAAAAGCGCGGAAGAACTCCTGCCTGTTCCTTCACCGCTTGGTGAAGTTCGAATCTCTCCGACACCCCAACCTTCGCAATCAGAAGTTCCGTCAATTGCAGAAAGAAACGGTTCTGTTCCCAGCTCCCAACCCGAAGCTGGTTTTGATCTAAGACCACCGCTCCCCCAATTACCGCGCCTTCCATAAGATTCTAAAGATCTTAAATTCTTCCAATGCCACCATGTCAGGTAAACATTACCACTTACCTTTTGGTGTACAATTGGTAAAAATAAGAAAATGCCAGCGAGCGAACCCCAAAGCGTCAAGGAAAAAGCTACAGCTTTTGTAGTTTTTGGCGCAACCGGAGATTTAGCTCGCAAAAAAATCTTTCCTTCTTTTTACGAGCTCTTCAAAACTAACCTATTACCTGAAAAATTCAAAATAATTGCAGCTGCCAGAAGCCCTTACTCCAACGAAGGATTCACCCAAAGCCTCAAAGAAAACACTAAAGCAAACGACGAAAACCTATGGCGCAAATTTTCGGATCTTGTTGAGTACATCCAGTGCGATGTTGAAAGCGGCAAAAACATTAATCTGCTTTCACAAAGACTGGAGCATCTGGAAAAAATTAATAAAGTTTGCACCCAACGCGTCCTCTATATGGCCGTATCTCCTTTTATCTACGAAAAAGCTTTTGAAAGTCTGGGCAAATACAAACTCAATTTGGGTTGCCAAAAACATCAAAAAGCAGCTCGGATTGTCACCGAAAAACCGTTTGGCTTTGATTACCAGTCTGCACACAACTTAAATGAAATTTTAAATAAATATTTTGATGAGTCACAAATTTTTAGAATTGACCACTTCTTGGGCAAAGAGACAGTCCAAAATATCTTTGCTTTCCGCTTCGGCAACGAAATTTTTGAACCGGTTTGGAACCGCAACTTTGTAGACAATGTCCAAATTACTCTGGCAGAGCGAATCGGCATTGAAAAACGCGGCGAATATTACGACAAAATGGGTGCCCTGCGCGACGTCGTCCAAAATCACCTGCTGCAGCTTTTAACCATAGTTACGATGGATGAGCCGACAACTTTTTCCAGAGACAGCATTAGACGCAAAAAAATAGAAATCCTAAAAGCCATTCGCCCTTTGACTAAAGACGACGTCACCAATAATACAATACGCGGGCAGTACAATGGATATCAACAAGAAGCAAATGTTGCCAAAAATTCAAAGGCTGATACTTTTGCCCTAGTTAAGCTTTTTATTGACAATGAAAGATGGCAAGGTGTGCCCTTTTATCTGAGAACCGGTAAAAAATTAACAGGTGCCGTTACTTCTATAATTTTTCAGTTTAAAGAACACGGCCATGAACTTTTTAAAAATTTTCAGCAAAAACCGATACCCAACCACATAACTTTGCAGATTCAGCCGGACGAAGGTATCGGCATTTCCCTAGTTGCCAAAAAGCCGGGCCTGGCCACTGTTTTAGAACCGGTCGACATGGAATTTTGCTACAGAAAATCCTTTGACACACCCCAACCCAATGCTTACGAACGGCTTTTAATGGACATTATCATGGGAGACCAAACCTTGTTTTTGGGAAGAATCGGCAATTCCTGGAAAATAATTGACCCCATTGAAAAAGTCTGGCAACAGGGTGATCCCAAGCTGGAAGTCTACGAAGCCGGCAGTTGGGGACCGGAGGCTGCGGACAAATTAATTGAAGCCGACGGCCGCCAGTGGCTCGCCCCACTCTTAACCATTTGTAAAATTTGAGAAGGTTTTATGCCAAGACTGGCGCAGGTATTTCTCTCTCTGATGTTAGTCTTAGACGACTAAAATCAGATTCTAATTTCGAAAAAAGGAACTCTCCAATTATCTGGTGTACTCCTTCATAATCAAGCTCACCATCTTTATAAGGATCAACATCTTCAACTGGAGTATTCTGATAAATAACCCTTACTTGCCTTCCACTGTCAGCAACAACCAGTTTTAAGCTTCTTTCTTTTCTATCAAACCCCCATTCGAGACCAAGAGCATATTCTGGCGTGTCACTACTAAGCCTTGTCTTCATGGTTTCAGGATCTATTATCTCAGGTCTCTGGTTATCATTATTGATACGAGACTCAAGTCCAAGTCTCTCCCCTAAAAAACGAGCGGTCTTACCTAAATATTCCAAAAGAGCTAACTCTCGAGCTACTCTCTCATTTTCATTAAAAGCCGCAACTACACTTTCCGGATGCTCCTGCAAACGGCTGATTTCTTGTTCTATACTTTCACGCACTAAATCGCTGAAAGGTTTTGCCTCTGAACTCATAAGCGAATTTATACACCTGTTTTCACGAAAATGCAAGAAATCTACTTCTTCTTCACTTCATGCCCGCCGAAAGCTTGACGAAGAGCTGCAACTAAACGTGCAGCAAAACTTGAGGAAATATTCTTATCTGTTTTTGATTTTTTGCGAAATTCAAAGGATTCCTCGATTACATCAATAGGAACCCCTAACTTTTTTCCTTCATTAATCGTCCATTCACCTTCTCCGGATGCATCAATCACCCCATCAAGCTGTTCCAACTTTGGATCTTTTTCCAAAGATTCGACTGTGCGATCCATCATAAATCCCGAAAGCAAAGTTCCTTTTGTATAAAGTCTGGCAACTTTCACCAGATCCAAATTGTAAGGAGATTTTTCCAAAACCCCGAATCCTTCACCAATTGACTGCATATAGCCATATTCAATGCCATTATGAACCATTTTGACAAAATGGCCGGCTCCACCCTCACCAAAATATTCATGGCCGCCAGCTGGCTTTGAAAGAGTATCCAAAATCGGCTTTATGTGATCGTAAGCGCTCCTGTCTCCTCCAACCATCAAAGGATAACCGTCACGGGCTGCAATCACTCCGCCACTAACTCCGATCCCTAAAAACCTGATTCCCTTTTTAGTAAATTCTTCGAATCTCCTCTGCGTATCCGGATAATGCGCATTACCGCCGTCAATAACAATGTCGTCTTTTTCGATGTATTTGGAAATTTCGGAAAGAGTTTGCTCTGTTGGATCGCCAGAAGGCAACATCGACCAGATTATTCGAGGCGGATCAAGTTTTTTAACTAAATCATCAATCGAATCCGCAGCTATCAACTTGCCCTGAATCCTAAGACCTGAAACCTGAGTCCTGAGCGCTACAACCTTCTCCTCTGTCCTATTCCAGATCACCACCTCATGCCCACCTTCAAGTAGCTTAGTCACCATTCTATTTCCCATTCGTCCGAGTCCTATGAAACCCAACTGCATTTTATATTTTATATTTGATATTTAATTTTATAAGGTAATATCTGTCACCAAATGAGCAATTGCCCGGCACTTCCTAAAAAATACCGCCGGATATTTCTGAATATCGTTTTCATTCGGATTTAACATTATCGACAAAGCTTCCCTTTTTTCCTGACCAAACATCATGATAATAAAACTTGTAAATTCACCCAGCGCCTTCAAGGTCATAGTCACTCTCTGCGGATACTCGTCATCGACCATTTCACTAACTACATATGCCGGAGTCCTCAAAGCTTTTGAGTGCGGAAATATGCCGGCTGTATGGACATTGGCGCCCACACCCATAATCCCTACCTTTTCCTTGTATTTGGCAAGTAGTGTCCGAACAGTCTGGTCATAATTTCGTTCGGTTTGCTCAATGCTGCTTCCGTCTAAAATTTTATGGAACTTAACTTTTTTGCTTGCCAAATAATCAATCATCCCAAAATTTTTAACCAGTAACTCGTTGCTGTTTTTGTGAAACGGCAAACCATAGCGTTCATCTGCCATGCAAACTTCGGCAGGTTTAATATCGGCATGGTCCACAATCATCTTTTTGTAATCGTTGGAGCTTCCACCGGAAATTGCCAATAGCGTATCCTGTCCCACTAAACCCAAAAGAAGCTCATGGGCCTTAATTTGCCCTTCGTCACGGCTAACTACTTTTGCAAGTTGAATCATTTTTCTTGTACTGAGTTTGTCGAATGTGCCAGTTTCCAAACAGATCCTTCTTTTGTATCTTCAATTGTTACTCCCATTTTGATTAACCTTTGGCGAATCCCATCTGCTTCTTTAAATCTACCACTCTTTCTCATCTCCTCGCGCTCACCTATTAACTCTCTGGCTCCTCTAGGCAAGGCTGCTTTCTTAACACTAGCAATACCTAGACCCAAAACTTCGTCCATTTTCAATAGTGTCTGATGCTTGGCGTGAGTCGGGTAATCACTTTTGGCCATTTTTCGCATCAGGGAAACTGCCTTAGGTATATCCAGATCACTGTTAATCGCTTTTTTAAAATCACTCTCATATTCAGCGCATCCGACCTTCGGTGCATCCCACATAGAAACTTCACGCCTTAAATTGTTAAGGGAATTTTGGCTCGCCTGCAAACTTTCCCAAGTAAAATTTAATTTAGACCGGTAGTGGGCTGTAAAAAATAAATAGCGGAGGGCAAGGGGTTCAAGCCCTTTTTTCTCAATGTCCTCAAGCGTAAAAATATTTTTCCGACGTTTGGCCATCTTTTCTCCTTTCACCAAAAGATGCTCTCCCTCAAGCCAAAAATTAACAAATTTTTTGCCTGTTGCTGCTTCACTTTGGGCAATTTCGTTTTCATGGTGAGGAAATAGTAAATCCACTCCACCGCTGTGAATGTCAATGGTTCGGCTTTGCCGACCATTGACCCTGAGTTTATCGAACGGGTCAAATAACTCTCCCAGATATTTTAAAGACATCGCACTACATTCAATATGCCAACCGGGCCTGCCAACTCCCCAAGGTGAATCAAAAGCTTCACCACGCTCTTTGGCATCAGTTGACTCTTTCTTCCAAAGCGCAAAATCAGAAGGATTTTCTTTATCATATTCATCAACATCCACCCGCGCACCAGCCTTAACCCCTTTAACATTGGCACCGGAAAGCTTGCCATAATCTTTAAATTTGGAAATCGAAAAATAAATTGATCCTGCTTTTTCATAAGCAAAACCTTTTTCTACAAGCACTTCGATTATTCGAATAATTGGAGTGATATGCTCCGTTGCTCTCGGGTATTCGTCTGCTTTTAAAATATTTAACTTTTCAAGATCACCAAAGAATGCATCAGTATACTTTTTTGTCAGCTTACTTATTGCTATACCCTTATCTCTCGCCCCTTTGATAATCTTGTCGTCAATATCCGTTAAATTCATCACATGCTTAACTTTATAGCCGTTGAAAACTAAAACGCGCTTGAGGATGTCCTCGAAAATAAACGTGCGCCAATTGCCAATGTGCACATAGTCATAAACAGTCGGCCCACAGGTATAAAGCCCGACAGTTTTTTCTGTTGACTTAAATTCCTCGATTTTGCGCGAAAGAAAATTATATAGTTTGAACACGCTACTATTGTAACAAATGGCATAATTACAGCTTATAGTTTTGACTCTACTATAAGATTCTGCTATCATGCTAAGATTATGGGTGGAGACCGAGTGAGAACTCCTGCAGAAACTAGCGAAAGTCGTCCAGAATCCAAAGAGTTAAACCGACAAAATATCGAAAGATATATTGAGGGTTGTGAAGAAATAGCAGTAAGACTAGACACTATTATCCGAAATGTCGCTGAATCTGGAAAAAGACCCGTAATTCTAATTCCTTCAAGAGGCGCTGTTCCTATTTTTATCCTAGCAAGGAGGTTTTTAAACGAGCTTCAGGCACAAGGTTCCTACTTGGCAGATCGCAATGCCAAATATTATCCTGAAGGAATTTTTAATTTTCTAGAGGGAAAAGAGGGACAAAAACCAGACGATCAGACAACAGTCGACGTTGTACTATTTCCTTTTACTGCAGACGTTTCTCTAGGAAGCGCTGATGACGAAACTCTGGCCAGAGAACTAAGAAACTCTTGTGCCAGATCTGTAATGCAAATCGTCAAGGGTCGCGACTTTGGACTTCATGATCTCGAATGGTACGAATCATTAATGGAAAAATTAAACAAAGTACCAGACGATCCAGAACAATTGAATCCCAAAAATATTGTCGCATCCCTAGAAAGTTTTCCAGTAAGAGAAGACACGCAAATAATACTAATAGATACTTAAAACTCTTGGTCATACAGTTATTCCGCTTCTTGCTGTAGATAACTCTAAGGAAGTAAGATTCAATCCACAAAGAAAATCGGAAATTCAAGGTACTCTTGAGCCAATTTGGGAACTCCTACCCGAAAATCACATTTTCGTTGAGTTTCCTCTTATAACTGAAGATAGAGGTTCTGCACTTCTTGGAGTTTTAGCTTTGAATTTTATTAATTTTAACGAGGGGGGCGTTTTTCACAAAGTAAATCGCCGATTCGATTCCGACTTTAGACCTCAAAGCTGTGTTTGGGCACTGCCACCAAAATCTGCTAGAAATGATTATTTGGTTAATTTTAGACAATTCATAGAAGCGGCATGGAGTTGCCGAAACGGCTCACGTAACCCCTGCACAGACCAAGATATCGAAAACTTAAAAGCTCAAACTAAGCCTCTAACAGCTAGACACGACGCCCCAACTCACGCACAAGTAAACGAAGTAGTTCCTATTGACAATGAGTCTGCACTCAAAGAATCAGCTTCGCATATAGTTTCTGTTAGGCTCCCCGAAAAAACTGCTAATCAGTGGATTACTGAGTTTTCCACTAAACCACATCACTCTTGACCAAAATTTCTGCCAATTTCGGCTCTGGTTTTAGCAATTTGCGGGCTGGTTGTTCTCTGAGAGGCAGCCACTCGCACTTCATTTAACTCCTCAAGCTTTTCGGCTTCTTCCTCCTGTTTTTCCCTCGCCTCTTCCATTTGCTCCTGCTTTTTCTTTCTCAAGTAATACTCTTCGTATATTGCTTTCACCTTTGCTTTTTGCTCCTCTTCCGCAACTTCGCTGAATTTATCATCGGCTTTGGCAAGTTCCTTGATGTCATTATGTTTAAGATCAGCGTTGTCACTGTGGCCCAGAAGTTGCGAGAAGGCACTTTTGCCGATTTTTCTAAGCTCTTCTGCTAGTCCGCTGCCAGCCTGATGGGCACTTTCGGCAACACCCGCAGCAACATTTCCTGCATCCATAGTTTAATTGTAACTGAAAGTTACGCTTAACGACTAACGTCTAATGACTAACGCGAAAATTTATACTTGTGCAAACTCGAAGCATTCAAAAATATGGTGAAGTTAGCCCAATGTTAATATCGAATTGTTGATTAGGTATTGGCTAACGGAAACTTAAGCGAGACGAGTACCCACAATCGAATCAGATATCAGCAACGGTCGAGCGTTTTTTGAATGCAAGAGATTGTACACAGCCCTCAAAAATCTATTCTGCCTTCAAAAGCCCTACGCACTGTAATCTCATCTGCATATTCAATTTCTGCACCGGTTGGAATTCCCCGAGCAATTCGAGTCGTTTTAATTTTCAAGGGTTTAACAAGCCTTTGAATATACATGGCTGTCGCTTCCCCTTCCATAGAGGGGTTTGTCGCTAGAATCAGCTCCTTCACCTCGCCAGCTTTAAGTCTTGGCAGAAGCTCGCGGAGCTTCAATTCCTCCGGTCCGATATTATCAAGAGGCGCAATTACTCCATGCAGCACATGATAAAGCCCATTAAAACCTCCGCTCTTTTCAATTGCCCAAACATCTAATGGGTCCTCGACAATGCAAATTATCGATTTATCGCGATTATCTTTTTCACAAATATCGCAAGGATCAACTTCCGTTATATTTTGGCAAACAGAACAGATTTTAGTCTTTTTCTTTATATCTCCCGCAGCTTCCGAAAGTCTTTCGGATAAATTGTCCGGAGCATGCAGCAAATAATAGGTAAGTCTGGCAGCAGTTTTAGGGCCAATGCCCGGCAACTGCTCAAACACCTCAATTAAATCCTGCACGCTTTTTGGAATTTTCATACTTCGATAGACTCAGGACAAATGCTTGATAAACTCATCACTAGCCTAATAGAAGTATATCAGTGATTGAGGATCAATTTGAAGAATTTAGCTTCCGCCGCCCATCATACCTTTTAAGGAATCAAATCCGCCCATTTGCTGCATTTTTTTGGCAGCCGACTTCTGGCTTTCTTTTACTGCTTCGTTAACGGCTTCGGCAATATCTTCGTCCCCCTTGCCGTTTGATTCAATTGAAACTACGCGCTGGGCAAGAGTAATCTTAACTGTTACTCCCCTTTTTTCAACTTCCACTGTTTCCGCGTCCAGTGCCTTTTGAATAGCCATCGCCTCATCACGCATTTTTTTCAGATCTTTAAGTTGTTGCAGTTTATCAAACATGGTTATGTATTATGTATCTAGTATAAAGTAATTAGTATTGAGAATCCAAATTGTAGATTACAAGGTTTACAATTAAAAATCAATATTAGTACAATACAACTTCGTGAGAATTAAGATTGCGGAAATTCATTTCAAAGATCAGAAAATAGAAGATTACGCTATCGAAAAGGTCGCAAAGCTCGAAAAATTTCACCCAGGCGTTAAACTTGTTACTATCCGGCTAACTCTTGAAAAAAACCACCGCACTCAAAACCATACAAGTTTTTGCGAGCTGGAATTTGATATGGTCGGCAGGGATTTCGTAATAAAAGATAGTGAGCGCCAAATTGACAAGGCTATCGACAAGGCTGTTGAGCGCGCCAAAAGAAGCTTAGTCCGCCACAAAGAAAAAGAAGTTTCCAAAAAGCACAGAGAGGCAACAAAGGTAAAAAGACAAATCAGAAACTAGAAAGAAAGTTTTTAGCTTTTCTGCACCGGATAAATATTTTCGCTAAAAATCTACAGATTCTCTCTTTGTTATTGTCGATTTTGCTCTTTTTTCCTCATATGGCTTCAACCTGACTACTTTGCAAGAGGTAAGGCCAACATCTTTCAAGCCCTCTTTCACATCTTCTTCTTTTGCCCATTGGTCATACCCTAAACAAATAACATCCGGCTCATAACTGGCAATATTTTCGAAATAATTATCCTCCGACCCGATTACTGCTTTATCAACAATCTTACAATTGTCGACAAGCGCTAAACGTTCTACTTGGGAAAAAAGCGGCTTCTTGCCTTTTATTTTTTCGACATTTTTATCTGTGCCGACAGAAACAATTAACTTGTCGCCATAGCTTCTCGCCTGTTCGAAAAAATTTAAGTGCCCCGGATGCAACCCGTCAAATGCCCCGAAACACATTACAACTTTCACCTAAAAACTTCCCTCTAAAATATGCTTTTCTGGCTTATTGTCCTGTTTGGTAATTTCTCTACTTATCCAAATTCCGTCTAAATTTGAATAATCGTCAACATCGTTAAAACTAAGACTCCAACTCTTGCCCGATCCCTGCATATCTCCGGCAAGGTGTGACTCGTCTCCTCCTACTATCCAAACCTGGTAAACGTTGCCAACCGGATCCGGCAATGTCGCATTAACAGTTAAATTGTATGACCCGTCTCCAAATTTCCTGCTTGCGGTTGCCGTAGCGCTTTCGCCGCTGACATTTGTAAAAGTCGCATTTTGAATTGAAAGGTCTATAGCATCGTCGTCAATAGCCGTGTTTCCACCGGAAAACTCAACTGGCGTTAAACCTTTGGGCGCATCGCGAAGTACAATTGAAGACCCGCCGATAACCCCTCCGCCGCCAACCACGCGTTTAACAACCAAAAGAATTACCAGTATAGCAACCACTAGCAAAACAATTCTGACTGCGCTTCTAGGAATTGCTATTTTGTTGCTTGATGTACGCTGATAGCTTTGCTGAGCAAGATCACGCATGATAAAAGCTTACCATATAATTTTAATATTTTGCCAGAGAATTTTTAAACCTTAGACAGCCTCTGCGAATAAAAGGATTGGAGAAGGGAATTTTTATCCTTACGTCGGCTTTTACCTTTTACAGCACTTTCCAGAATTAAACTATAAATAACCGGAACCAATAGAATAAGTATATATAGATACCAGTTGCGAAAATCCGAAAAGTAAAAAAGGAAATCAAAATAATAAAATCCGGCAATTTGCAAAACATTCAAAATACTAATTACCAGAAACCAAAAAAGTGAAGCCGCCAAACCAAAAATAAAAATCCGGTCTCTTTCTGCAATTTTTTTTCGCCCTTTTTCATTTTTAAAAGGATTGATTATCTTAAAGTAATAAATTGTAATTAAAGTAACAGTAATTGGCAGTACAAAATAAAACCAAGGGATTATCACAAAACTGGCAATTAAAAATGCCAAAAGCCAGATAAGAACTGAATACCAGGTGTTGCGCCAGCTGAGTTTATTTGTCTTTTTCATAAGTCGGCAAAAATTTTTAGTGCTAATTTAGCCTGTTAGAATAAGATAAAATAGAAGGAGAATTCTTTTTGAAAACTTGAATCTCTTACTTTGCTCTTTTTACGCTTTTTTTATTTTTTTGTCAACTAACCAAATTGTACTCTGAACCGAATAGGGAAAAATCAGCAGAATATTACAGGGAATTCAAATCCGCGTTGGCATTATTTAAATCACTATCAACATTCTCAAGATCTGTGTCGTTAAGATCTTTTTCAATGTCCCCAACTTCGTCCGATGAGCTCTGAGAATTTAAAGTATCTAATTGCTTATCACTTGAGACGACAGGACCAACAGATTGGTTTGCATCTTTATTCGTAAATAAGCTCTGGCCGATTCCAAATTGCGTAACGGCAAAAACCGCAACCAATCCCAAAATTAAAAGTGCGATGATTATAACTATAAATGTTGCGTTTCCCCTGTTAATCTTCACTTTCTGCTCCCTCTGTCGCCTCTCTTAAAGCTGCTGACGCTTTTAATTCTCGAATAGCTGCTACCAAACCTTTATGATAAGCCTTCAGCGCATCTTTGGCGACGCCAATTGCGTCTTTTGCAGCGTGCATTGCCTCCCGAACACTTAAATCAGTCGTATCGATAGCTTCAACTGCAGCTGACGCTTGGCCAACTGCCTGTGCAGCTCTAGCTCCCAAAACTTCAGCACTGACTAATGCCTCTTCCGCTGCAGTTGTATTAACACCGCGTTCGTTTAATTTGTCAATCCTCGTTGCTACTCTTTCGGCAATTCTATCGAGCCGCACAAGTGCGGCGTTTAACCTTCTGAGAATTACCGCAAAAATTTTCTTAATTCGCTCGGCAATTTTTTGCTTTGCTATTTCTAACTTCTCCTCAGCCCTGTTGCTGCGAGCCTCCTCCCGTTTTTGCCCAATTTCTTCGCGCCTATCTTGCTGTCGTTGCCTAACCTCATCACGTTTCTCCCGCTGATCCTCCAGCCTATGTTGAGCATTATCAATCCCGTCTTCATCATCGGCATGAGCAATTGCAGGAGTAACAACCATTGAAAAAATAAACGCGGTTAAAATCAGAGTTCGGAAAGTCCTGATCATTTGAGCTACTCTTATATTATCAGCTAAGTGAAACGCCAGTCAATTTTTCAGCGAGGTTCAACTGAAACCGAAATTGCCGTGCTTTTGCCATCCGCAGCTGTATTGATTGTTACCCTGCCTTTAAATGCATCATTGCTAATGCCGTATTCAAAATTAGTGTCGGAATTTTTCTTCAGCGAATTTTGCCAGCCTAATTGGCTTAGTGCCGGACCAAAAAAATTGACGACTTTGGCCAGTTCATCACCGCTTATTGAAGAAACCCCGAATTTACCGTCCAGTCCAACAGATTCGATAATTTCCGCCTGCGGATATGCAGGAACATTTGGGAATCCTTCAACGACCTGGCCTTTTACAAATTCTCCATCGGCCTTTGGTCCTTTTTTAGAACCGACGCCGACACAGCCGGACAAAATTAGAGAAAGTACCACCACAAGCAGCAGCTTCTTCATTTAGAAAATATCTCCTGTGTCATTTTGGCCAAGTCCTCATTACTTATTTCTACCACATTGCTTTTTGAAACAACTCTTGGAGGCTTTGCCCTACTCGTTGCAAGTTCGAATTTAAATTTAACGCTTGTGCCCATAATATCTTCCATCACCGCATCCAGCATACGAATAATCTTCGGCTCTTCCAGTTTTTCTTTGTGGAATCTGTAAAATACTTCAACTGTCAGTCGACTACCGTCAAAATCAACAGGCCTGGCACTACGAAGAAGGGCAACAACGTGCGCATTAACTGGTTTGACTTTACCAATGAATTTATCCCAATTTTTTTCGATTTGCTTCACAGATGCACTGCCACTGCTGCTTTTATTTGATCTTATAACTTTAATTTCTGTCTTTGTCGCTTTAACTTCCAACGATTCTCCCGATTTATTTTCTTGGCTTGTCTCACTTGTCAACTCCTCTTTGTAATCTTCACCTTCCTCTATAATTTTACAAAGTGTCAAAACTAAAGGAATTTGCGCGAGTGGATAAATTTTAATTTCGCCCTCGGCAATTAGAAACTGCTTCATAACAGTTTGCAGTTCGTCTCTTGCAAATTCGCTTGCTATGGCCTTCATTTTTTCAATCTGGTCGCGGCTTAAATCACCGGTTCCGGCATCCTCTATGCCGATTTTTATAAACAGTAATTTTTCAAAAAATAAAACTACGCATTTAGCAAAAAATGAAATATCAGCGCCTTCTTCGGCAAGATTTTCAACTAACAAAACAGCTTCTTTGAGTTTTTTTAAAGCAATTAGCTGTGCAAACCTATAAAGCTGATCCCAACCACCAGCTTTTGCAATCTGAAAAACATCGCGAGTCACTACAACTTTGCCGCCTGAAGCCAACTGGTCAAAAATTGAAACCGCATCCCTGAATGAGCCGTCAGCAACTTGGGCAATTTCTCTCACTGCTTCTTTTTCTATTTTGACTCCCTCACTTTTGGCAATTTTGAAAATTACTTTTTCCAAATCTTCACCTTTTGCACGAGAGAAATTAAATTTTTGAAGCCGCGAAATAATCGTTGCCGGAAGTTTGCCTATTTCTGTGGTACATAAAATAAAAATCGCATGTGCAGGCGGCTCCTCCAGCGTTTTCAAAAGCGCATTAAACGCTTCAGTTGTCAACATATGCGCTTCGTCAATAATATAAACTTTGAATCTTGCCGAAATAGGTGAAAGTTTTATTTTTTCCCGAAGATCACGAATTTCATCAATGCCTCTGTTGGAAGCTGCATCTATTTCAATTAGATCTAAGTGTGAACCATTAATTATGGAAAGGCAGGATATACACCTGTTGCAAGGCTCACCTAAGCCTCGATTTCGCGAAGCAGTGATGAGTGATGAGTGATGAGTGATGAGTCTTTCTTTTAACCCGCTTGAAGTTTTTCTTTGCTGTCCATAAGCTAAACAATTAACTGCTTTTGCCAGAATGCGGGCAGTTGAAGTTTTTCCCGTACCCTTTGGCCCGTAAAATAAATATCCGTGCCCAAATTTAGCCGACTCCAATTGAGACAAAAGTGTGTTGGAAATGACTTCTTGTCCAACTAAATCCGAAAACTTTTGAGGCCTGTATGTGCGGTAAAAAACTGCCATCGATTAGGTTTTTAGGCTATTAGGTTTTTAGGCTACTCGATATTTTGTTACCCTAGTAACCCAACCACCTAGTGACCCAGTAACCTACTCATGATGAATTCCCAGTAGATGCTCAACTCCATGGGAAGTCAGCTCATATACTTTATCATCAACCATTACCTCATCGCGACTTGCTTCAGCGAGAACCGCAGGCCAGCAAAGAATTACCTCTCCGAGCCTTAGGATATCGTCAGGAACATTAACAAATCCCCTGCCACTTTGTGAAACATCTTCAAATGAAAAAGAGAGCACCTCATGTTTTCTGTCATCTTTCAAATATCTTTGTGCAAGATTCTTCATCTTTCTTGCTCCGACTACGGCCACTGAAATTTCAGCAAACAGACCCCCTGCTTTATTTTTCACTAGCGTTTCCCAGCACGCCTTTCTAATTATTTTTCGGTTGACAGGATACCTGGAATCTGTATGAATTAAAACATTAACCACTGAGCTTTTTGGCAACAATTTCAGAAACTAAATTGCCGTCGGCTTGCCCCTTTAATTTTCCCATTACTCCTGCCATGACTTTTCCCATGTCGGCTATCGTCGCTGCGCCGGTTTGGGAAATAACTTCGTCGACAATCCTGTCAACTTCTTGGGCGGTAATTTGCTCCGGCAAATATTTTTTGAGTACTTCCAGTTCGGCTTTTTCACGGCTTGCAAGCTCGTCCCTGTTTGCTTTCTCAAATGCCTCAATCGATTCTTTGTGCTGTTTAGCGCTTTTTTGAACGACGCTTGAAATTTCCTCGTCAGTCAACTCTTTACCCTTTGCGATTCTTGCATTTTTAATCTCAGAAATTAAAAGCCTCAAAGTAGAAGTTGCCACCACATTTTTTTCTTTGAGGGAATTTCTCAAATCCTCTTCCAGTTGCACGAGTGTTGCCATTAAATTTTGCTCCTGATATATTTTTTACGCGCGATTTGTATTTTTTGCTGTTTTCGAAGGGAAGGCTTTAAATAATGTTCACGTTTTTTAATCTCCGCTAAGATCCCTTCGCTTTGAACTTTTTTATTAAATTTTCGAATCAGGGAATCAACAGATTCACCTGGCTGAGCTATCACTTTTGGCATATATTAAAACACCCCCTTTTATAATCTGTTCCATTGAATTTTACTCCCTGCCAGCAAGTGCATATGCAAATGCGGCACATGTTGATAGTTACCAGCGTTAAAGCTTAATCGGTAGGCACTTAATTTATCCTTACTTGCAATATCGGTTGCTACTTTAAACATTTCAACTAAATCCCCGCCATCGCCTGCACTAAGCGCCGAAACGGATTCAATGTGTTTTTTGGGCACAATCAAAATATGCACCTTTGCAACCGGATTAATATCATTTAAAGCAATAACCTTATCATTATTGGCAATCAACTTACTTTTTATTTCGCCTTTAACTATTTTGCAAAAAATACACTCTCTTGTTGCCATATAATTAAACCTCAATCTAGCTTCCTTGATAAGCCATTTTGTCTTTATGATCATCCATCATTTGAAAATTTAGATTTCATTTAAAATTTCGAATTAAAAATTTAAAATTCCTAAGATTTCTCTAAAATCTTCACTACTTCATCAATTTCCAGCTTGGTCGGTGTCATAGTCGGGTTCCTACTGGAGCCATTTCTAAGTAGCACCTTTGACGCGTGCAAAAACCATGTTCCAACTTTATCTCTAGCGACAATCGTCTCATATGCTTTAGTCAAATCTACTTTATGTTTATTAGAACCAGTCACTCTCATAAATCCCCGCCTCGGATCTTTGCGAACTACTACTGCATACCCGCCTTTAATGGCAACATCCATAATACTGTCATTGCCGGTGTATACTGCAACTCCTTTGCCCCATTTTGTTTTAAACTTCTGACCGTCTTTTATTTCTTCTTCTGCTTTAACCTTAGACCTCATAAGCCGGTAAACTGCGTCCAGCGAGTCAAGCGTCCAGTCAATCGCCTTTAAATAATCCCCTTTGTAAACTCCTTTAATTCCGGAAAGAACATTGTGCAGGGAAAATTCATATCTATCATTTGAGGGCTCACACCACTTGTAAGTATCCCACCCGTGATCAAGCTCGGTTATCACTTTAACCATCCGCGCTATTGCATTGTCTTCCTTGTCAATATAACCTTCGTCAACCAACCACTCATAAACCAACTGTGCTCCAGAGGTAAACTTATCACTGTGATGATGGTCAAACCTACCACCGCCAACATCGACATGCACTATATCAGCATCGGAATCAACCGGTTCGCGGTTTAAGGTATTATCGCCTGCGGGAACAAACTCTACTCTAGCGTCAGAAAATTCGGGGTGGTATCGCTTTAAAAGCCATATCGCGGGTATCCCGTCAAAATCTGGGGAAATGTGAGTAACAATGATTTTTTGTGCCAAGTCAAATTACACATCCTCTCTAAAGAACTTGAAACACTAAATCTTAAACTGGAAACCTCGAAATAAGTTTCTTGTTTAGTGTTTCCTGTTTCAAGTTGAAGTTACATTCTAGCTCTTATTAAAAATTTTGGCAAGAAATATTTCATGTATTAATAGTCTGTCTATTATTAAACAATTCGTGCCCGTACTTCTCCGCAAATTCTACTTTCCATCTGGCAAGCAAAAAATGAAACGCACTCGTAGGTTTTTCCCTATGTGTCGGAACACTCTTAGTGCCACCCGTTAGTCTCAGATGCCAACTTAAGAGTCGAAGGTATGCATCTCTTTCAACAAATGGTGCAGTGACTGTATCAAAAATTCCTGAATATCTTGAACCTCTGTCTTTTATGAAATCATCAAATCTAAATTGAGTTGGGACAGCAGCAGAATTACCTAGATCGAACATTAATGCAAAAGTATTTGCGGCGTGTTTCCTGCACGACACTGTAATCTCTGCAAAACTAAGAACATGTTTGACGTGCTCCATTAAATCGTTTCTGAAATTAGAAACCCTCGGCGTGTACTGACTTCTACCAGTTGTTGTAATTTGGGCGGCAATCTGTGCCATTACAAACTCCTTGTTGGTATTCCCTAATTTCTCAATCTCATTAAATGTTCCGTTGGGAAAAAATTGAGTCAGATATAGCAGATGACCATTTAATTCTCGAGGAGACATTACTAGCAACTCATCTCTTTCCAAAAATCTTTCCATAAATTATTCAGATACCACTTTTTTAACTAAATCCAAAGTTTTTGCCTGGAAAAGAGAAACCGCCATATAATTTCGAAGATCTGCTTTTTGTTTCTCGTCCAGCTTCGCTTGATCTACCCCTTTTGCCGCATTTTCAATTTCTTCACGCGATATTTGAACTTTTTCCCTCTTTCCAATCTCATCCATTATTAAAGTGATTTTGACATTGTGCTCTGCTTGTGGTCGAAGTTTAGCTTTCAGGGCATCAAGCGTTGTATTTTCTTCTTTCAAATGATCATCAAGTTTTTTATTTTGCTGCTCCAGATTCTGGGTGATTCGTACAATAATACGATTTATTTCGTCATCAATTAAAATATCTGGAATCTCAACTTTAGCTAGTTTCAAAATCTCATCAAAAAATTCTTGTTCCAGTTTAGCTTCAACTTGATCTGCCATAATCTTTTCAAGATCACTTCGAACCAGCTCCTGCAAATATTTCAAATCCCGAGCACCAATTTTTTTAGCAAACTCATCATCAATTTCGTCCTTTGACCCTTTTGACTCCTCTTTTAAATATATTTTGCTTCCGTGCGCATCATAAATAAACTTTTTTGACCTCCGATCTTCCTCCTCTTCTTCTCCAGTTTCTTGTTTCTTGTTTACAGTTTTTTGTTGTTTACTCCAGGCTTCATAAATATTTTTAATCGATTCATCAACATCCTTTTCGGCAACCTCCTTCGGCTTGACTCTTTTAATCTTTATCTTTTTCCAGTCACCAATTTTGACTTGTGGTTTTGCTGTCAACGTTGCCGTAAATGAAAAAGGTGAATCTTTAGCAAGCGCATGGACCGCAATATTCGGGCTGCCAAGCGCAGTTATATTTTCCTTTTTAAAAATCTCGTCTAAATGTTTGTTGACTAAGAAGCTTGCTGCATCATTAAGAATTTTGTTGACGCCGATTTTGTCCTCAATTACATTTGTTGGAATTTTGCCAGGCCGAAAACCGGGAAAATTTTGATCGCGGCTAATAACCTCAACAATATCTCCATATGCAGCCTCAAATGCTGCGCGAGTGATATCAACCTTAACCTCAACTCTACCTTTTTCACCTCGATTTAATTTGTATTGCATGTTAATGGGGAATTTTACTACAGATTTATTCCTTTTGCTTAAGTCTAATTAATTTTCCCGAATTTAAAAGAAGAGAAGCACTGCCTAAAGCAATGCTTGGAATTTGGGGGTTAGGCACTAAAAGTTCCAACGGGTTCTGAAAAATAACGTCATTTTCTAACTGACTATAAAGATATTGGGACAATCTGCCTACTAATCTAGCTGAAAAAATTGCTGCACCCCCTCTCAATGAAATAAGAAGTAATTGGTAGTTAGGGCTTGAAATTCCTTCATTATTAAGACTTGTAATATACCGAGAACTTTCATATAGCATCCAACAAAGGCCTCCTATAGGTGCCACAAACCTTAAACTGCTAAGTGTCGAACCAATGAATACATTTTTTTTCTCATCCCAAAACGCACTTCGCATCCCATCCGCAACTTCCTGTCTAAACCCTTCTACAAACTTTTGCGCAAAAACTTCTCGACCACTTTTGCCATTACCGGCCTTAAAATGCTTGTCCATCCATTCGTTTACATTATCTCCAATCTGTTGGTCATGAACGCTCAAAACCCAACTGTCAGGATTTCTTATTAAATCAGCAAATTCGGAGCTACCAGCTTCACTGCGTTCATGCTGATTGTGGACCCTTGCCGTCGAGATTGCTAAAACTTCATCACCTTCTGCTTCTCTAGCTTCGCGGGAATAGCCTCTGGCAACATTAAAATCACGCCTCAAAGCAGTTCTCCTCATCACAGAATCCGCGGCTTTTTCATCAACTTCAAGCCGATCACCTAAAATTCCGCTAGCCTCAACGTACGGCTCAATAGAAAAATTTCTGCGTTCCATAAGAACTAGAGGATATAATTTGAGGCTAAAATTGTCAAGCAAACTTGAAGGGTGGCAATCTGCCTAGCTACACTCTAAGTTGATATTAAAGCTATCTCATAGTATAATCTCAGACCTTAACAAACATGTCGGAAAGAGCATCCAGACACATATCACATAAAGAAGCAGACCTTCGCGAGGATTCCCTTGTGCTGCTAATTACACTTCGGCTGGGCCAAATCGACGAAAGAGATGTTTTCCCTATCTTCACCGAACACCCTAGAGATGAATTCGATAGAATTTCTGCTATGGAAGATCTTCAATCTTTAGACATGCCGGCGGTCGAAGGAAATACATGGAGCCAATCGCTGGGAGACACAATTCTATCAGATAGCCCAAATACAGAAGAGGTAGCTATATCACAAATTTGTTACGATGAACTCATGGCAAAAATGAAGCAAATACCGCCAAGAGAAGCGAAAGCTTTCATGTTAAGACATTTCCTAGGATTAGAACTTAATGAGGTGCGGGCCCAAATGGGATTAAATAGCTATCAAGTTGCACATACTCTCGCCAAAAAGGGAAGAACTAAAATGCGAAAACTAATTCAAAACGGTAAGTAAGGATTCTGTTTTGCTCACGGAATCAATTTCTATTTTTTCTTCCCCTCGCCTCTTCACTTCTAATTTGTCCTTCCCCACCTTTTTGCTAACCACTAATCGTACTGGAATTCCAATCAAATCTGCATCTGCAAATTTTTCTCCGGCACTAACATCTTTCCTATCATCAAATAGAATATCAATCCCAGCCTTAGTCAATTTTTGGTATATGTCTTCTGCCTGACTAATCACTCCCGACTCATCACTAATCACTAGCAAGTGAGCGCTAAATGGGCTCACTTGCTCAGGCCAAATAATCCCCTTTTCGTCGTGATATACTTCAACAATTGCTCCCATAAGCCGGGAAATACCGATGCCGTAACAACCCATAAATACCAAGTGATCTTTGCCACTCCTGTCCTTATATTTCAAATCAAATGCTTTGGAAAATTTATCCTTCAAGGGGAATATGTTGCCGACTTCAATTGTTTTGACGCGCTTTAGTGGACCATGCCCCAGATCGCAAAGTTTGCCCTCTTTTACCTTCGCAATTTCCACATTTTCACTATAGTCTCCGCCGGGACAATAAATAATTTCATCCTCACCGTTTTCGCAAATTACCTGAAATTCATGAGAAGCTTTAGAAAATGTACCGCCAGCGGCATATGTCAAAATCGAATCAAGCCCGCAGCGGGCAAATACTTTTTTGTAAGAATCCTGAGCTCGCTTATAATATTTTTCAAAATCTGCCTCATTCGTGTGAAAGCTGTAAAGATCTTTCATCAAAAATTCGCGTCCTCGAAGCAAACCCGATTTGGCTCTCGGCTCGTCGCGGAACTTGGTCTGGATTTGATAAACGTATTTGGGCAGATCCTGATATGAACTGACAAATCTTTTTAAAAGCGGTACGACAATTTCCTCGTGGCTGGGGCCAAGTGCAAAATCGCCGGACGCAGCTTTGGTTTTGTAAAGCGCGTCAAAGCTTTTCCACCGGCCGGTTGCCTCCCAATTGGCTTTGGGGTGCAGAACCGGCATAACAACTTCCTGACCACCAATGGCATCCATTTCTTCGCGGACAATGTTGGAAATATTATCAAGAACTTTTTGCCCAAGCGGCAAAAATGTATAGATTCCCGCAGCGACTTTATCGACAAACCCGGCCCGAATCAAAAGCTTGGCATTAGTTGACACTTCGTCATGAGGAACCTGTTTACTTGTTTTGGAAAGGAGTTGAGACAAACGCATCTTGTCATCAAGTATAGCAAAAAGCTACCTGATGAGCTTCAAAATATCATTGTAGGTGACCAGCAAAATCAAACCAATCAGTAGTGCAAAGCCTGCTGTGTGAACCCACTTTTCAAAAGTCGCGTGCGGTTTTTTGCGCGTAATAGCCTCAAAAATAATAAAAGCGAACCTTCCCCCGTCCAAAGCCGGAATCGGCAGAATGTTTAAAATTGCTAAATTCAAAGAAAGAATTCCCGCAAGCTGAATAACTGAAAGCAAACCCAACGAAACCGCTTGAGAAGTAATTGATGCAATGCCGACCGGTCCGGAAATACCCTCACTAACCGGCGTAATATCTCTCTCTCTTATTGCAAAACCGATTAACTTCCCCATAACTTTTCCGCTGTATTCGACCATGTTGTAACTATGGGTGAACCCGCTAAAAATTTTTCTGGGCAGTGTATCGTAATTTAAAGTTATCAACTCCCCAAGGCCTATCCCCAAAGCCGGCGCATCAAGTTCCTTATTAAACTGCGGGGTTGCCGCAACCACTCTGGTCGAATTATCAACAGGGCTCTCCAGAACTATGCTTATGCTCTTCCCATCAGACGATTGAATTATTGCTTGCAAAGCATCTATGCCGTCAACTTTTTGGCCGTCGATTTCGACAATTGACTCTCCGACTTCAATACCTGCGGATTTTGCCGGTGAATTTTCGCCAATATCTACAATCTGAACGGTTGTTGTTTGTCGGGCAAATTTAAATTCATGGGGGAAAAAGCCCGGCAAATGGAATTTGAATCCCAAAGCAAAAAGCACTATGTAAAAAACAACGACGGCCAGAAACAGGTTCATAATAACTCCGGCAACTACGACTTGGCTTCTCTGCCAAATACTTTTTGTGTAAAAGCTGTTTTTCTGGTCCCGCTTAGCATCTGTGGAATCTTCACCAACTAAGCGGACAAATCCACCAAACGGCAAATAGTTAACAGAATAAATTGTTTCGCCAATTTTCTTGCCCCACGCCCTCGGCGGCAAACCAATACCAAACTCTTCAACTCCGATCCCGTTTCGCTTAGCCATGAAAAAATGCCCGAATTCATGGATAAGAACCAAAACCGAAAGGATGATTATGAAAACGATTATTGCCATTTTATACTTCTCTCAGCTGCTCTTCTTTATTTTTACCGGCAACTTCAATCGCCTCAATATATTCGTCGTGTAGTTTTTGAATTTCGTGCTTGCCGCGCTCTTCGTCATCCTCGCCGATTTTCCCACCCTGCTTATTGGCTCTTAAATCTTCCAAATATAAGTGTCTCACTTGGCGAACCTCAACTCGAAACTTTTCCAAAGTTTCATGCATTTGCTTGATAAACTGCTCACGCCGCTCGGCTGTCAGCTGCGGAATAATAATTCTCACCAAGTCTCCGTCAACAGTTGGAGTCAAACCGATATTAGCTTTAGTTATGCCACCAACAATATTTGTGATTATGGATTTGTCCCAAGGGGCAATGACGATAACGTTTGGCTCGGGCGTGGTAATTTGCCCAAGCTCCTTGACCATCATCTTTGTGTCGTAAGCATCAACTCGAATATCCGAAACCAGTGCACTGTTTGCCCTACCCGTCCTAATCTGGGCAAGTTCACCTTTTAGATGCGACATCACATCGTCAAGTCTAATCTGAGCTTCGTCAATTGTCATCGACATTCATTTCTGGAGAATTTTTTCTTATTTGCTCACGTACCCTAGGAGCAAGCCAAACAGCCATTTCTCGAATGTTTGGTTTGGCTTCTACAATTGTTAAACATCTATTATAAATATCTCTTTTTTTATCTGTGGGGCTAGCAAAATAATCTAAATAAGCAGTAATAAAATTAATAACGTCACCTTGAATCTGTTCTGAATGGTGTTCAAAATTTTTTGAAAGATTAGTTTGCCCGTATATCTAGGATACGTTGATCCGGAACTACAAATCCAGCTTCAGTTGTAACGCCACCATGTCCTTGCAAATTATCGACAGTCATCTTCTAACCTCCAAGTTCAAACCTTTCAAATCTTTTTATCACAATATTTTCCCCTACTTTAGCAATAGTTTCAGCAACCAATGTTTCAATTTTTTTGGAAGAATCGCGGATATATTCCTGCTTTAAAAGTTCCTTGACGTCTTTAGGCGCCATGGCTGCAATCTGCATGGCAACTTCGTGAGCCAAATTTTTAAAATCATCGGTCTTGGCAACAAAATCAGTTTCGCAGGCAATTTCGACTATTGCCCCAACTTTACCTTCTCCGTGAATATAAGTTTCTACTTTTCCAGCCCCAACCGTTCTGTCGCTTTTTTTTGCGGCTATTTCCACTCCCCAGCTTCTAACAAGCTCTTCAGCGCGCTTAAAATCGCCTTTAGCTCCTTCAAGTGCCCTGCGGCTGTCAGCAATACCCGCACCAGTCTTTACTCTCAGTTTTTTAATATCCTCAATCTTAATTCGCATAATCTTATTTGTCAGTTGTTATTTGTAACTTCTCCATGGTTGCAACTTTACCCTCCGAAGTCTTGACGAAGGAGGGTTTTTCCCCGGCTAGCTCAACTTTTTCCGTTTCGCTTTTCTTGCCGTATTTTTCAAACCCCTCTTTGTAACTATCGGCGATCGCTTCGGTGATTATTCTTATAGCTTTGATAGCATCATCATTTCCGGGAATCGGGTAGTCAACAAGAAAAAGATCTGCGTTTGTATCACAAATGGCAACCACCGGCACTCCCTTTTTCTTGGCTTCCCGACAGGCATTTTCTTCCCGTCTGACATCAATTACAAAAACAGCATCCGGCA
>Ga0209541_10004397_pt1 | contig 25034 bp, 24 predicted proteins | sample RifCSPlowO2_01_FD_184027 | JGI IMG/M metagenome (GOLD analysis project Ga0209541, IMG submission 184027) | Groundwater microbial communities from Rifle, Colorado - Rifle CSP2_plank lowO2_0.1 (SPAdes) (version 2) | ecosystem: Environmental > Aquatic > Deep subsurface > Groundwater | place... | reverse complement strand
CCAATCGAGTGGCAAAGAAACTTTTTGAATTTCCGTTCTGACTTGAGAAGTGATGATTTCCTCGCGGACATATTTTTGTTCACAAGGATTTTTCCGTTTGGTACATCGCAAATAGTTATGACCCTTTTGTGTTTCGGTGGTAATGAAACAGCCACATTCTCCGCAACGGAAAAATCCTCTATACAAAAATGGTTTAAGACCTTTCGAGTGAGGTTTAGATTTCCTCATCATCACTTCTTGAACGGAATCAAAAAGTTTCTTTGTGATAATCGGTTCATGCTTGCCTTCGTATATTTCACCACCCTATCTCATTAAACCTGTGAATATTGGATTTTTTAATCTGACCCCAAAGCTGCGAGGGGCATCCTTGTGATACCCCGTCAGCTTGCTGCGGGGTAGTTCATTAATTTCAAATTGAAAAATTAACTGAATTGAGTTATACTTAACTCAATTAAAAACTTGAAATTGTTAATGCTCTCGGCTTCGCCTTTCATTTTGCCCGCCCGCCCATTCCGAGCCGCGCTGTGCGCGGCGAGGGCAGAATTCCGTTCGAGCTAATTCAAGAATACACCGCCAGAAATAAGAAAAAACATGAACAGAGAAAATTTTCCCGGGTTTAACCCCGAAAAAGAACCGAAGCGAATTGGCGTACCAAGCGAAGATGACATTATGGAGCTTGGGATTGCTTTGTCCATTGGTGAAATAGATAAGGTAAAGGACTTGTCGTTGAAAATGATGCAAGAAATTTTTGATTCCCAAATGTATGACCGTGACGGTAAGCGAAGCGAAGACAGAGATACGGTTAAAACCGTAGAAGCGAGAATGGAAGGCAGTAACATTTTTTTGACAGGAACCTATGAAACCAAAGGTGAGATAAAGCCCTTTGAGATAAAAATTCCTTACAAAAAATAATGCAGCCGTCAGAAGAGATCAAGGAAAAAATCAATATTGTCGATCTAATCGGCGAAACCGTCCAGCTCAAGAAAGCTGGCGTTAATTTCCGCGGGCTCTGTCCATTCCATCATGAAAAATCGCCGTCGTTCATTGTTTCGCCATCCAAACAAATTTGGCACTGTTTCGGCTGCGGCCTCGGAGGCGATGTTTTTAAATTTATCGAGCAAAGCGAAGGGGTAGAGTTTCGAGAAGCCCTCGATATCCTGGCCTCCCGCGCTGGCGTGACCCTGCGTCGTCCCGAAGGCAGCGTGTCATATTCGCCTGACAAAAAGAAAACGTTATATGAAATCAACAACTGGGCAGCCATGTATTACGCCAAGGTCTTGTCTGATTCGGAATCCGCCAAGAGCGCGCGTGAATATTTGCGGAAGCGGGGATTGAAAGCGGAAACTGTCAAAGCGTGGCAGATCGGGTACGCGCCGGAAAGTTATCACGCGTTCGAAGAGTTCATCGTCAAAAAAGGCTATACCAAACAGGAAGCGGCAGATGCCGGGCTTCTGGTCCGAAAAGACGATGGCAGTTTTTTTGACCGCTTCCATGACCGGGTGATGTTTTCGATTTTTGATATGCACGGCCGTATTGTCGGGTTTACTGGCCGGATCCTCCAGGACAAAGAAGGTGCTTCGAAATATGTGAATTCTCCTGAAACAGTGATTTACAATAAAAGCCGGTTGATCTACGGATTGCATTTGGCCAAGACGGAAATCCGCAGACAGGATGCGGTCATAGTTGTAGAAGGAAACATTGATGTGATTACCTGCCATGAGGCAAAATACGCTAACGTTGTTGGTTCTTCTGGTACCGCTCTCACGGCCATGCAGCTTGAGATGCTGAAGAGATTTACGGAAAATATCAGCTTCGCGCTGGACGCGGACGAAGCCGGCCTTGCCGCGACCAGGCGCGCGGTGGAATTGGCGCTCGCGGCTGGTTTTAATGTCAAAATTATTTCCATCCCCAAGAGCCTTGCCAAGGACCCGGACGAGCTCATCCGGAAAGACCCGGGGCGATGGGAGGACCAGGTCAAAAACGCCCAAAGCTTCATGGACTTTTACTTTGAGAGGGTTTTTGCTACAATAGATCTACAATCAAACACTGGCAAAAAACAAGCGGTGCGAGAAATTCTCCCGCTTTTATCACAATTACCTGATAGCATTGACCGTGTCCATTTTGCGCAAAAACTGGCCGGCGCTGTCGAGGTTTCCGAAAAGGTCATTGTTGACCTTCTCAATAAAAATTCATCCCAGGCCAAACCTGCCCTCAAACCTGCCGCGCCGCAGCCTGACAGGCAGCCAAGAAAGAAAACCAAGCAGGAACTCTTGGAGGCGCGAGTTTTGGGTTTGCTCCTGAAGTTTTCCGAAGAACTCACGGTGGATCTCAATATCCTAAACGAGTCAGATTTCTCTGTTCCGCTGCATCAAGAAATTTTTCGCGCTATGTCTGCGGAAAATAAAGCGGGACGGTTGCAGCTCGAGAATGTTCTCGCTGATTATCCGGGACTAGCCTCGGAAATCGATCTTTTGGTTTTTGCTCTGGAAAACGAAATCGCGCTAACGCCAGGGTGGAATCTCGAGAGTTTAAAAAAGACTTTTCTATCACAGTTTCACCTCGAAGCGATTCGCCGGCGCATGCTGATCCTGACCGCGCAGATAAAAAACGCGGAAGCGGCCGGAAAAAAAGAATTAGTAAAAAGTTTATCGTTTGAATTTAATAATCTGGCCACGCAATTAAGCAAATTTCATATACAACATGAGTTCCAAGCAAAAAAAGCATAAAAAAACCAAAGGCAGCCACCGCTTGCGGCGCAGGCCGGTCCAAAAAAAGCCGAAAAAGAAACAACTTCGTTCGCGGCACGCAGTTCACCGGAAAAAAACTCCGCCCAGAGCTGAAAAGATAGCAGAGGTGGAGCATGCTTTTGATTGGGACAAGGCAGTTACCGATTTGGTGCACAAAGGACAGCAGCGCGGTTTTGTGACAGAATCGGAAATAATCCACGCTATGCCGCATCTTGAAGAAAATCTTACGGCCGTGGAAAAGGTTTTTTCCGAACTGGACCGTTTGGGGGTGGAGGTGGTTGATACTGAGGTGGCCTCGATTTGGGAGCAGGGTAAAACAGAACCTGAGGGACCGCGGTCCAAATCAGTAAGCGCCACGCCGGAGAGCTATGATTTGGGCGATATCTATGACGATTCGATTCAGATGTATTTGCGCGAGATTGGCAAAGTGTCACTTCTCAAGGGCAAAGAAGAGGTAGAGCTCGCGCAGCGCATCCAAAAAGGCGACGTCGCAGCGCGCAAGAAGCTTACTGAGGCCAACCTGCGCCTCGTGGTGTCCATTGCCAAAAAATACATGGGTCGCAACCTGGGGCTCCTCGATCTTATTCAGGAAGGCAATCTGGGGCTGTTCCGGGCTGTGGAAAAATTTGATTGGACCAAAGGCTACAAATTTTCCACCTACGCCACCTGGTGGATCAGGCAGGCGATAACCCGCGCCCTGGCTGACCAGTCGCGTACGATCCGCATCCCCGTGCACATGGTGGAGACCCTGAACAAATATGCGCAGGCCGAGCGCTCGCTCGTGCAGGAACTGGGCCGGGAGCCAACCGTGGAAGAGATTGCCGCGGAAATGGGTGTGGAGGTGTCAAAGGTCTTGCAACTGCAAAAAATCTCCCAGGAAACCGTCTCCATTGATACCGCGGTAGGGGATGAGGGCGATGAGGAAGACTCGAGGCTCGGTGATTTTATTGTGGACGAACAAACGTCGGTGCCGTCAGAATCTGCCGGCCGCCAGCTCCTGAAAGAATACGTCACTGAGGTCATGAAAGACCTGGATCCTCGCGAACAAAAAATCCTCAAGATGCGTTTTGGCCTGGAGGACGGGGTGACTCACACGCTCGAAGAGGTAGGCAAGGAGTTTGGGGTAACCCGCGAACGCATCCGTCAGATTGAAGCCAAGGCCCTTGAGCGCATCAAAGAACACCGCAATATCCAAAAACTTAGAGATTACTAGATTTTATTTATTTTCGCGGCGAGGATGAAATCGTTTTCGGAGAGGCCTTTTATGGCGTGGGTAGATAATTCTACCTCTGCGTAACCCCAGCCGAACTCGATGTCCGGATGGTGGCTTTCGCTTTCGGCGATCACCCCAATTTTATTTACGAATTCAAGCGCTTCAGCAAAGTTTTTGAATTTGAATTTGCGTTCGATTTTTTGGTGGCGATCCTCAAGCTCCCAGCCGGGTACCTGGGGCAGGTACTGCTCAGCCTGCGATTTGGTGAAAGGTTCAACCCCACCTTCGCAAGGAACACATTTTTTGCTGGCCAGGTCGCTCATGAGATATCACGGTGGGTTTCAAAAAGGAAGGCCGCGTCAGGATGAAGCTCTTTGAGTATGGCGATAATCTCGTGGAAAATTTCTTCCGACGTGAGCTCGTTTTTGTCATCGATCCAGCTCTCCATTCGTTTTTGAACGGTTTCCGCGATATTTTCCGCGAGCATTTCCGATAGGTGGGCATTGCGGCAGGATGCGTAGGTAGCGGCGTAAATTTTCCTCGGATCAAACGGTTCTTTGTGCCCCCGTCTTTTTACGATGTGCGTGGCCATAGATTTACCCCAGGTTAATGGTGCCGTTAGCAATCAGGATGAGAAGCCATGACAAACCAACAAGAAGTATGCCGATAGCGAGGCGCATAAAACCGCGATTGTCCTGTTTCCAGCCTTTGATTTCCTGGATCTTTTTCCCTGAAGCTACAAGCAGAAGGATAATGATAAGAGGCAAGACGAACACGATATTGTAGATTACGAGCAGAGTGAAAGCCTTCCAGTCAAAATATTGCGCGAGGATCGTGATAATGGCTAAATAAGGCGCACCTGTGCAGGGCAGCTCCACCGCAGAAACAAAACCGCCGAGGAAAGCGATGCCCCAAACTGTGGTATGCGAGGCAAAGCCTTGAATTTTCTTGGCCATGCCTGCTGGAATGGCGAGAGAAAAGCCGCGCCCGTACCAGAAATAATCTTTGATCTCGAGGATGCCGGCCAGAACCACCAAAAGCGCTACGCTTATCGAAAGATACTCGGTTACCGCGAGCGGGATGCGACCGAGGAAATACACAAGACCAATGCCAGCCGCGAGATAAACCGCGAACACCGCAAAGCAATAAACAAAACCCAAAAACAGCATTCTTTTGAGCGTGCCGCCGCCTGCGAGGACTACTGACATCATGAGGATCAGTACGCCAATCGCGCAGGGATTGATCGAATCGATCGCCGCGGTGAGAATTACAGTGAGAATTGTCGGGAGTTCTGATTCAATACCCATAGTTATTGTTGATACTCCAACTCGCCCTGTTTAATGGCGATATCGTAGAAATTGCAAATTGTTTCCGTTTTGTCTTTGACCTGTCCGGTGAACTCCATGATGATGCAATCGCCCGGCGGAATCTGCGAATACGGTGCGAGTACATGATTGGGAAAATCAGCCAATTTTTCCTGAATAACGGTTTTGCCTGAGGTTTTATAGCGGAAAACCTGCCAGGTACCGCGGTTGCCGTCCGGACATTCCATACCGTTTGGAATAACGAGTTGTCCGTCATCCGTCGGAATGTGGATCACATTCTTTTCCATCTTTCCACCTATAACTTCAAAGAATTTGGCAAGTTTTACATCAGATAATTTGTTCACGATGCCCTCGACATGGATGCGGTCATCTCCGTGCTCGTGCAAAACCGTTGTGCCAATGCGATTCGAAATACCGGATGGATTTTTTAAATCCACTGGCTGCCCGCAAGCAGATATCTCAAAATCCGCGTGCCAATGCACCGGCCCGCCAGTGGCGGATTTTTCGTTTTTTACTACGGTTCCAATGGCCAGATAAAGTGTCGTGAGTGTAATCGGGATAACCATGCCCCAAAAAAGAAAGAGCTTTAAAGAATCGCTTGGCTCTTTTTTGACCAAAGCGATCGCTAACAAAGCTCCGATGAGTAGGCTGGAATAGACGATTACGTCGCTAGCCTCGTACATCAACATTGAGAGTTAATATGGGACTAGCAGAATTCACAAGCGGTTTTCTCTTCAGCTGTTTTGTGCTGCGCGGGATCGTGCTGTGCGGTCGTTCCCGATCCTTCTGTAGTTTCCTCAGCAGGGGAGTTGGTATTCTCGTCTTGCATTGGTTTTTTTGCTCCCTTTTTAAATAGTTATGAAAATATTATAGCAAAAAAATCATAATTAAGCAAAATTGCCCGCGGCGGCAGTCAAAAAATTATCAAGCTTGCCACAAAAAAATAAATCAGCAGGCTGATAAGATCTTGGATTATTGTTGCCAGCGGTCCGGCGCCGAGAGCAGGGTCAGTATGCTCTTTGTAAAGCAATTCGGGAACACACGTCGCCAATATCGGCGCGAGCGCGACATTTATAAACATCGCTAGGCCGACCGTGAGTCCTATTGCCGCAGAACTCAGCCAATAAGCGGCAAAGGAGCCGATTATGATGCCGAAAATGAGACCCACGCTGAGTCCAAGCAGGGTTTCTTTTGCCAGATAACGCCAAAAACCTTTGCCGGTCTGCTTGAGGTGTCGGACAAAGATTGTCTCGGTTTGAGTTCCCACAGCGTCGCTCATATAGACAATGATGGGGATAAAAAAAGCCAGCCGCACGTCAGCCGCCAAGATTTGTTCAAATTCAGAAACAATCACGGAAGTGACGAGCCCGCCAAGGAGCCCCAGGATCAGCCAAGGGAGCCTGTGTTCAACCAAATGCCCGACCGGCTCCTTTAGGTCATCTTCTTCGTAGGGAGCGGCTTGTTTAGGTTTTAGCATATTGATCCGTATCCCGCATGTGGTACCACCATTTTGTCAGTTCCACAAGAATTAGTTTAAACACTGGAAATGCTACAAACGCGAACAAGGCTGGCCAAAGCGCGAGTGGTTCAGTCTTCAGAAGCCGGTTGAAGAACGGCACATAGATCGCGACGAACATCAACGCAAAGCCAATTAGTGCCGACACGATCAGAAATTTGTTGTTGAAAATGTTAATGCGGAAAAGCGGTTTTTTGAAAGATTTAAAGGCAAAGACATTCAGAAGCGTGGGGGTGGCGGCCGCCACAAACACAAATGACTGTATAGCAGTTTGGTTCCAGCCAGCGAATTTGTAGAGATAATAAAATATACCCACCAGGATGAGATCGCTCGCTAGGCTAACGATAAATATTATTGATTTGCTTTCTTTGTCGAGGATAGGCTCTTTGGGAGAGGTGGGTTTGCCTTGCATGACCTCTTTCTCTGACGGTTCAAACGCCATGGCCAGAACGGGCAGTGAATCTTCCGCAAGATTGACCCACAGGATCTGTATAGCGCTAATCGGCAAAAACGGCGTTTTTAGAACAAGACTCGAGGTGATTAGGATTATTTCGGTAAAAGCATTCGACATCACCGCGACAGTAGCTTTGCGGATGTTGGAAAAGCCCGTGCGCCCCTCTTGAATGGAGGCAGTGATCGTACTGAAACTGTCATCGAGCAGCACGAGATCAGAAGCTTCTTTGCTCACGTCAGTGCCGGAACCGACGGCAACGCCAATATCCGCGGATTTGAGCGCTGGGGCATCGTTGACGCCGTCGCCAGTCATAGCCACGACCGCGCCTTTTTTTTGCCACAGATCAATGATGCGCATCTTGTGTGTTGGCGTTACCCGGGCGATTATTTCGAGGTTTGCTAAGCGTTTGGAGAGTTCGGCGTCACTCATTTTATCCATTTCTTCGCCGTTCATGACAGCGCTTTGACCGGTGCCAAAGCCGAGTTCGAGACCGATGGCTTTGGCCGTCAGTATATGGTCGCCGGTTACCATCAGCACGCGGATCCCCGCGTCACGGGTCATTTTTAGCGCCTGTTTTACATCGGTGCGGATAGGGTCGCGGATCGCGGCAAGGCCGAGGTATTCAAGATCATGAACCAGAGCGGTCATGTCTTCAATGGACCAGTTTGTTTTTGAGAGCATCGGCGCGGTTTTTTGCGCCACCGCGATCAGGCGGTACCCCCGGTTCGCGTAGTTTTCATATTTTTTTGCGATTTCCTGCTGTTTGCCTTTGTCCAGAGTGCAGCGTTTTATGACCGTTTCTGGCGCGCCAGAAACAAAAATTTTCAAAGAATCGCCATGCTTGTGAAATGAAGCAATGTATTTACGAGACTCTTCAAACGGCAGTATGGCAACGCGCGGAAATTCCTGGAGAGTTTTTTGGAAATCGCCCCCGCCATCAAGAAATTTTTCAAGCTTGGCTTTGTCCGTGCCTTCCCCGCGGACTAAAAATTTGCCGTCTTTTTCTTCGATCACCGCTTCATTGGCGAGAGCCAAAGCGCTCAGTGCGCTTTGCGGGTCGTCGCTCACAACCTCTTCCACCTTCATGATGCCCAAGGTCAGAGTCCCGGTTTTATCCGTGGAGATGACAGATGTCGAGCCCAAAGTCTCGGCCGCAACCAGCTTGCGCACCAGTCCTTTGCGTTTGAGAATGTTCTGGCTCGATACCGCCAAAATAATAGAAATGGCCGCGGGCAGCCCCTCGGGAATAGCAGCGACAGCTACCGCAATGGTGGTTTTTGCCATGTCAACCAGCCGCTGCCCCTCCGCTATCCCGACAACAAAAATGGCGAGAGAAACCACGACAAACAGTTCGGTGAGGAAGGTGCCAAGCCTGGTCATGCGCTGTTGCAGAGGACTGAGCTCGTCTTTCGTGTTTTGGGTAAGAGCGGAGATTTGGCCGATCTCGGTTTCGCCGCCAGTCGCGACAACAACCGCTTTACCTTCACCGCGTTCGATAACCGTGCCCATGAATACCATGTTTTTGCGATCACCCACCAATGATTTTGGTTCGGCCGTGCCCGGAGTTTTGTTGGTGGCTTTTGATTCTCCAGTGAGTATCGCTTCGTTTGCCTCCAGGTTTGAGGCCTCCAGGAGACGAGCGTCAGCTGGGACCTTGTTGCCGCCCTTGAGCATCACTATGTCCCCAGGCACCAGCTCCGCAGAGTCAATTTCAGCCAATTTGCCGCCGCGAATAACCAGGGCCTGAACTTTCACAACTGCTTTGAGTTTTTCAAAAATTTCGTTGGCACGATATTCTTGGTAAAGCCCGATGATTGCGTTCACAAACACCACTACGAGAATGACAGCCATATCAGAGTATTCCTCAATCCACCAGGTCAGTCCCGCGGCGACCAGCAAAATATAAACCAGGGGGCTGGCAAACTGTCGCAGGAACATCTCGAGCGCTGTGGTTTGCTTGCCCTGGGGAAGCTCGTTGAGACCATGTTTTTCCCGCCGTTTTTCCACCTCTGTGACAGCAAGCCCAACCTCAGGTTTGACTGAAAATCGCTTCAAAACTTCCGGCAGCTCGAGCGCATGCCAGACCGGTTTTGTTTCCGTATTTGTTTTTATGTCTGTCATTTTACGTTTTGCGTTTTGGTGAGATCAAAGATCAAGGACGTTGGTTTGATTTTGTTGTTAATGGGGACAGAAAAAGCAAAAGTTGATCCTTTGTCGGCGCCAGGGCTTTCGGCCCAGATCTTGCCGTTATGCTGCTCAACAATGACCTTGGCCAAATACATGCCAAGCCCCAAGCCGGCAGAATATTTGATTGAATCTTTGCCGCGGCCGTATTTGGAGAAGGAAACATCTAGTTCTTTGGCGCTCATGCCCTTGCCATTGTCCCTTACCTTGAGAGTAGCGTCTCTTTTAGTCTTTTCTATTGAAATTTCTATTTTTCCTTTTTTGGAATATTTTATGGCGTTATCGATCATGTTGTTGATGACTTGGCGCAGTTTTTCTTTGTCCATGATCAATTTTGGCAACGGAGCAGCGGGTTTATTGTAGACAAGCTCCAGTCCTTTTTCCCTTGCCAGCGGCGCAAGCTGATCGATTGTAATCTGGGTAATTTCAGCCAGGTCTGCCTCCTCAAACACAAATTCCAGCTTTCCGCGCTCGATACGAGATACGTTGAGGAGCGCGTCGATGAGCGAAATCATAGAGTTGTTCGTGGTATTGACTCGGACCAGGGCTTCTTTGATCTCTGGCGGAAGCTTCCCAAACTCGTCAGCCAGCAGCGCCGACAGATACCATTTGATGCTCGACGGGGGAGTGCGCAGCTGATGACTGGCCATGCTGATAAACTCTGCGCGGGCTTGATCAAGAATTTTCAATTGCTTGTTCGCTTCTTTCAGTTTACCGGTAAGGATTTGCAGCTGTTCTCGTTGTCTGACTTCGTTTAAAACGCTTTTTATGAGTAAGATTCCAAAGCTTAAGATTAGAAGGAAAGTGCTTCCCCTGAATACTAATATTGGAACATCCTTTGACAGTACAACTTCCATTAACGTCACAATTGCCAGAACGAAAGTCAATATTTCTGTTGCGATGATTTTTGTATTTAGAAGGTGATGTTTGAATATGGCGTAAGCTGTGAAGGCAACAAAGGGAAAAATAAATACCGCGCCTAAGGGAATAAGCCGCACATAATCGAAAGCAGCTGGAAGAAAGAAATTAAACCCAAAGATTAAAGTGAATGTTAATATGGTACCGAAAAAAATATATTTGAATTGAGTTTTTTCAAGCCCGATCGCACATCGCATTTTTTTGATTAGAGTATATAGTCCACCAGCAATTAGAAAGATAACTAGAGAGACAAACAGGAGCATTCCGGGGCCTTTTTCGACTGTCGATACTGATCCTGTCAAAGAGAGCTGGGTGATTCGACTGAAGGAAAGAGGGGTTAAGTTTATTAAGAAAACAAGGATAGAAATTGGAAACAGAATAAACTTATACCAATTTGGGAAAGTTAATTGGGTTTTTGGAAAGATGTAAAATAGAGTAAAGAAGCTGAACGCGTGGAGCGTCGCAGAAGCAATTACTAATCTCAGTAACCACAGAATGAGTATTGGCGAGCTCACCCTGTAGCTCAAATAGTTCACGATGCCCCAGAAAATAGTTACTAAGGCAAATAAAAGGAATGCCCTATTTGTATAACTCTTGCGATCAGTGAAAAATACAGTGAAACCAAGGATGCCGATTGCCGCTACGGTTATGCCAACAGAGAATAAATCTAAATTTGTTAGAAAATCCATTTTATATTTTTTTTGTTATCTTTGCCGGAAGCTTTAGTGAATGTGCACTTGGATTGTCGCCACGGCCTATCCGAAACAATAATGCGATTTTTTTATCGGGGAAATAAAAAATTTCACAGATTTGTTTATAGGCCTGTTTTATTAATTCAATTTGTTTGTCAGAAAATTTGGACGCACGTCCATTTGTGATAGCTTTCATAAGAAAGAGCACACCTGTCAGAGGTTGAATGCTCAGTCCCATCTGTGTGGCTTGTAGCCAGAGTCTTTGGAAAGACCGACCTGCAGCAATCAAGTTATTTTTATCATTGTCCGGTACAGCGATTGCGCCCATTGCGGAACAAGCTGCATATATCTTTGCATTTCCTTTGGCAATTAGCTTAGCAAAACCAAATTTATTCAACAGATTCATTAATGGCCAATTCTTAAACATTTTCATTCCGAGTTGTGCTGGCGGAGGCAGCTCTAAAGTTTTAACGTAGAACCCAAAACGTTTTTTTGTCTCTTCTTCCTGAGTCCAATTAATATGATTGAAGAAAAAGTTATGTAATGTATTATTGCTGAACATCACAATTTCGTTTACACTGCATGCTTCGGCCAGCGCCTTAATTTTATCTGGATCAGTGACGAACTCTGCTTTCGCTCCATCAACTTGAGAAGATGTAGCAGCGAGACGTTCTAACTGCTCTGTAGGTAGCTGTGTTTTCATATACGGCTTTCGGTTTGTTGTTCGCTTGGCGATGCTATCTAGCAGTGAATCTTCTTGAGGCGCAGATTGTCTCAAAGTGATCGACGCAACCAGATCGGGCTCGCTCGATTTCGGAAATAGAGTGATGCTTGCCGAGTAACTTAGGGTTTTTGCTGAAATAATCATATTTTCTACCAAGGCTCCATGAGCTACGTATGACCCTGCCTGATTTGTATTATAAAGTGATTGATCCCGTTCGGGAACGTTATAAATATCGATTTCGTTATTGCCAATTTCAAATCTCCACGGCTGACAGTTTTCACCGGACGGGGCTTGGATTGCTAGATTGATTATTTTTTCTATTATATTTTCCACGAGTATAGTTATAGTCCAAAAATTTTTCTGAAACTGTTAGCGATTTTTTTTCTTTTCTTCTTTGAAGGCGATGTATTGTAGTTTGGAACAAGTTTTTCATCCAGAGAGATTAATGCACGATTTCTGGTAAAGTTTGTTTTAGTCGCAACCATGCGCGCACTTAACGCTACAGCCGAGCCATTAAGCATCGCTGCACCTCCAAGCTGAGGCCAGGAGACTATTGTCTTACCAATTTGTAAAAGTGAACTTTGCATTCTTTCGGTCACATTCTCGGGGCCTATATGTTTGGTTATCATTTTACCGATACCCCGCTTATCGAGCGATTTAAGAAATTCATAAGAGACATTACCCATTCTTCCATGAAAAAATTTTGTTTTGGGATTTAGGTCATAACGCTCAATATCAACTACGGCATTATCTCCGTCATCAGCACCCATAAGAACAGGGACTCTGTTTTTTTTCGCTTGTTTACGAACCAAATATTTAATGGCGAGGTTATCAAGCTCATCAATCATAATATCCAGCTTGGGCGGTCCTTTGAAAAATTTTTCAATATTTTTTTCTGTTAAACCCAATGGAAAAACCTCTACGCGAGCATATGGATTAATTTCATAAATCTGTCTTGCAGTCATTTCGGTTTTTAGTAATCCTAAATTTTGCACTCCGGTACGGATACGATTCATGTTGGAGAGCGCAAGTCTATCTAAGTCTGCGATGCGTATTACACGAGATCCTCCCTGTAAAACGATTGCGAGCGCGACACTGTTTCCTACACTTAACCCTCCAATTCCGATAACCGAACTGTAGAATTTTTTTTGCTCGGAAGCATTTATAAGGTTTTTATTTCTGGCGGTTCGGACCATTTGAAATTCATGATCAGAAAGCAAATGCACCAATGAGGAGAGCCAAGAAAAATATATCCATTTGCCTTGCAGAAAAAAAGGCTTCCTATGCCGCAATTTATTTAGAAACTGCTCTAATGACGTGGAATAATTTTCCGAAAAAATTAGATGAGGGTTTTGTACAGAAAAAAGTTCTTTCAGATGCTCTTCGTAATCATCGCTTATGTGATGGATCTTTTTCTGCGCAAATAATTTTTTTATTCTTTTTTGATCAGCTTTTTTGTTCATATCAAGAACTTCGGGAATTAATATCTCAGTTCCCGACATTCTTTTTTTTATTAGTAGTTCAAGCTCTATCATGAATTAGTTATTCTTTACCCATTTTTGTTTACCTCCTGGTTTAAAATAAGTCGGGTGTTCGTGATCCCAAAATACAACTTTTGGTTCTACCCGTTCTTCCAGTAGTTGAGCATTATTTTTGTATTCAGCATTTTTTTCGAGCAAATTTTCAACAATTATTTTTTTCACGATCTCGGTCAGATCATGAGTTTCCTTTACACGTGGCTTGAGTTCGAGATTGATCTCAAGATATTGATTATGCTTTTTATCGTGCTTTGTTAACATTGTGAACTTTCCGGTTACAAAGTCTTCTAAAATGTGATGTTGAAGAGACTCTCTAATATGTTCCGGATATATGATTGCGCCGTATAATTTTGTAGAAAGATCGGTTCTTTCATAAACGTAAACGAATGGTAATTGGTAGATATGCTGTTCGAAACCTAAGTTTTTTGCTAGCGTAATTAGGTCGACACCATTAGCGTTAAACACCTTTAACATATGAGAAAATCGAATTACTCCACCTTTATCACCTATTGCATAGCGAATTAGAGGTAAGCAATTGTAACCGGTACACAGAACCTCATTTTCTTGAGCTTCAAAATTTACGAAAAGCGGATTAAATTGTACTAAAGTAGGTAAACGACCAGATTCATGAAACAGCTCTTTATGAATTTTTTTATTTTCGATTGCGAGTTTTCTGATTAAAATGCTAAGCGGAGTCTCTATTGCCATAGTACCAAGATCAGCACTTCCATAGATATTCACAGTGTCTATATATGGATTGGTGATGCCGCATTTTTTTACGATATAATCTCGGAATTGTTCTGTGAATGACTCGGCCGCAAAAATTAGTTTTAGCTTCAGTTCTTTCCAGTTAATATGATATCCTTCTGCTTCATCGATAACATCTTTTATGAAAGGAGGGTAGCCGCATAGAATTATTTGTTGGAATTTCTTTCCAAGGTGCTTAAGTGCTTCGAAAATTTCTTTTTTGTTGGGGCCAGGGGTTAAAATTGTTAACGGATATTCACGAGCTGCAATTTTATGGAAGGCTTGATACGTTATTAATCCCCCGATCCAAACGCCCATGCCGAAACAATTTATTACCAATGTGGACTTATTTCTGTTCTCGGGATCATATCGAAGAAATTGTTCATGGAATATTGAAGATTGCCAGTCTATGACCTCATTTCTAGGAAAATAGAATGGATGTCCAGAGGAACCGGATGTGGCTGCTAAAATAGTTTTATCTAGCCTGCCGTCGAATACCAAATGTTCCAAGGGATAACTTCTGAGGTAATTATTTTTGTTGGTCACAGGGATTTTTGTATAATCGGCCAGGGATTTTACATTTAACGGCTGGAAGTTATTGGCTTCAATAAAATCATGATACCCCCGCACTCTTTCAAACGTCTCTCTAAACAAATTTAAGAGATAATCTTCTGAAATTTTATCCCAATCGTCCTCTTTGATAGATTGCAAGTAATTAAATGTCGCTTCGACATTGTCTTGATCAAAGAAATTTTTAATGCCGGCCCTTAGCTTTGCCATGTTAAGCATGTCTTTTCTGAATTACTTTTTCTGCCAAAAGATTTGCTATTACCAGTGGCGATTTTTTTTGCTTTTTTGATAGTGCAAGAATATTTTTTACTGTTGAGCCAATTTTGCTGACCCTTGTCTTGACCCAATTGCGATCGTATCCTTCTTTACGCAATTCAGCCACAGCGTTTATTAAGCCTCCGGCATTTGCAATATAGTCCGGAATATATATTATCCTCAGTTTATTTAGTATCTCTGCCATTTCTGGTGATGCCAGTTGGTTATTGGCAGCACCGCACACGATTTTACATCTCAGTTTAGCGATCATTCCTGAGTTTAGATCTCCGTTAAGGGCGCATGGACTGAATACGTCAACTTTTTGTTTATGTATGTCGCGTGGTGGTACAGTTTTTATTTTTGGAAACATTTTGTTCAGTAATTTCAATCTGTTCGCATCGACGTCGGTTACTGTGATGATGCCTCCGACTTTATATAGCAGCTTGCAAAGTTCCATACCCACTTTTCCTACTCCTTTGATGGCAAAGCTCCTGTTCTTAATTGTTGCAGAATTAAATCTAAATTTTAACGCGCTCTGTATTGCTGCGAACACACCAAGGGCGGCCCAAGGAGACAGATCTCCCGCCAAACCAGGCCTGCCATTAATGAATGGTGAAGCGCTTTGCATGAGTTCGATATCCTTTTGGTCAAGTCCAACGTCTTCGCCGGTTGTAAAATGGCCATTAAAAAGGTTGATTTTTTTTGCAAAAGTTTTAAGAATTAACCGTTTGTTTTGTGTCGGGTCAGAAGTGATCACAGCTTTTCCACCCCCGAAAGGGACTTGTGCCAAGGCGCACTTGTATGTCATTGACTTTGATAGCCTGAGAGCATCCTCTAGTGCTTCTTGTTCCGAATGGTAGTGTTGATAGCGTGTGCCGCCAGTTGCCGGCCCTAAGGCAGTATTATGTATAGCAATAAACGCGCGCAGGCCACTTTTCTTGTCGCTGAAAAAAATCACTTCTTCGTGGTAATCAAACTCTTTTAAAGAGCTTATTTCAAACTTCATTATAAATCAGAGATTTCTAATCATCTGTCGTTAGTTAGTATTTTTGTTTCCGGCTAAGTAGGTATCTATCAATTATTTTATACCATAATACCCGAGATATTTCAAATAAATGTAGGGTGAGTTTGGTGAATAATTAACCTCTGCGGTTGGAATCTGGCCAGGTTTAACTCTCTGGTTGGTCTTGCGGAACGGAATGGCCACCTGGCAGAGCCGCCACTTCTGTTTAGTTTTCCAAACCAGATCAGTGGCGTCATGTCCTCGATCAGCTGTTAAGGAGCGGACTTTCCATTTCCTGGGTGCTGACCCGAATCAGCCGCTTGCCCCAAACCACGTCAGCTCTGGCTCCGGGGCTTACCGTTTGCAATATCGGCAGCCTGGTTTCATAATCAATGATTTGGTGCGGTTTAAAGCCAATGTCATCATAATAGCCGGAGTATTCGGATCCTTGTTCTTTTCTTCCCGAATAGGTGGAGATTAAGGTTTGGCAAAGCCTGGCCAAGAATAGCGGTTAGAGATTTGAACATTCGGGAGAACCAATTCGCAGTGATCAATCGTTTCCGGAACTTAATAAAGGTCGAGTAGTCAATGCCGCCCATGCTCTCTAAATCCCGGTAACTGCAGGACATGAATTGCTTGTAGATGAGATAGCGGAACATGAGGATTTTGTCATAGCCTTTGCGGCCCCTGGGCTTGGGCTGGAGAAAACAGGAGAAGATCCTTTGCACACGCAGATCGTTCAGCCATTGAAACCTGGCATAGACCGGTATATCATGGTGATACATAAAGATGTTTTGTTTTAGTTTTAAGGTTTTGTCACCTCAAGTATACCAAAACAAAGCATCTTTTGTTGTTAAAGGACTATTTACTATTATTCACCAAATTCTTTTAAATGATTAAGTCAACTCAGAGTCGTGCTTTAAATGTCTGGACTGTTTGATTAGTGTAAATTCTATTGTTCGCTACAAACTAAAAGCCGAAACTGGAGAGAGAGTGAACAGTATAAAATAAGAACGCTGTGATTATTGAAAGTGTAATACTAATTATTAACCAAGCCATAAGTTTATGGATATGGGACACATAAGCCATAATTATAGAAGTGACTACAGGTAAAAGCAATATGTATTGAAAAACATCTTTACTTGTTAAACGATCTGGAGAGTACCAAAAAACAGCATTAGGTAAGATTACTAGGAGGATGAGGCTCCAAAACAGTTGAGCGTTAAATGACATATTTTATTTAATATTTATTTCTATACTATTTTGATTAGTATTTAATTGTATAAATTTATTACCGGTGAATACTTCCTTGGTCCTTTTTTCATTAAAAGCCGAAATTGGAAAGAGAGTTTAATGAATATATATATACAAATAGAAATATTGCTAAGATGCCTACAAAAATATATCTGGCCAAACTATTATTTCCAATTGTCTTATTCAATCTTAATACAATAACGCAGCCAACAATTGCTACGGCAAATAGGATATTAATAATATTTTTGGACACAGTCTTGCTTAAATCAAGATTATCAACCAGAAAACCCGTAACTAAAGGCAAGATTATTAAAAACAAATAAACTAAGTTAAATTTTTTATTTTGTGACATAAATTTATTTAATACTAGTATCTAGATTACCTTGTTTAGTAATTAATTGTAAAAATTTAAATCCTGAAAAAGCTTCTTTGATCTTTTTTTCTCGAAAGTGTTTTTGAGTGACAATAGATTGATTCTTCCTTTTTTGATAATTAATTCGTGCTCGTTCCTGTTTTTTGATTACTGCGATCTGATCAAAATCTCTTGGAATATCTTTTTTCTCTCTAAACTCTACAACAAATGCATTATCATACAGATCGGTCGAAGGGTAGTCATTATATTTTATCGATCGCAAATCAAGTCTATGGTATATTTTACCATCTCTTAATTTGAAATCCAATTTTGAACTGTTCCCAGCTTGGTCATTCCCTGTGCAGCTCGTCGTAGTACATAATATTGAGGGATCATTGTCGAGATTGTCAGTCGTTTCAAAAATAAATTTACCATTTTCAGGATCAAACTCAACCAAAAATTCCGGTGGGGTCCTATCAATTTTTATTTCTAGAGTTTTTATCCCTTCGTTATTTCCTGCTCTGTCAACAGAATAATACTGCAGATTTATTATTCCTTCTTGACTGAGGGCGACAGGATTGTTGTAAGGGTTAAAATTTATTCCATCGGTGGAATACAAAGTTTCCAAAACCCCAGCATTGTCATCTGACGATCGAAGTTCTATTGACACATCGCTTTTGAACCAACCATTGTTGCCAGCAATTCCCGTTACGACTGCGGTCGTTGTTGGTGAGAGAAAGTCTTCACTTTGTTCAGAGTCAAGTGTAGCTTCTACTGTTATGATTTCTGACACTCCTGTGCCATTGATATCCAGCCGAATAGAGTCATCACTGCTAGAACCTGAAATTTCAAGGTTGACGAGACTCTGGTCGTTGATGACAACATCGTTGAACACTTTGGTTTCTGTTACTGTGTTGTTGTCATTTTTCGAGATCAATAGATCGAAAGTTCCTGTTGATTCCCCAAATCCTTCAATGCTGTAAACTTGTCCTGCGTCTGTGGACAGAAAAATAAATTTTTCTCCATCGAAACTCTCATAATCAACACCAGGTATATTGTTTTCCAGCCCCCCTTCTATTGGGCCTGAATGATTTCCGAGTGCGTCATAAATATGTACTGCAACTGGACTGCGCCAGATCAGCGTCTTACCTCGAAAACCGCAAAAATTTTTGTCTTGCCTGACATTTTCTGACAGCTGCGGATTGTCCAGTAGAATACCCGTAATGAGTTCTCTGACACCGTTCCAGCTTGGCATCTCAGAGTGTTTTGGATTTAAGACATAATATTTGTTCGGTGTATTTACATAATCGGCGCTAACGAGCGGCACAGTTTCATCCCCTGAAGTGTAGCCAATAGAACTTATAAACCTGTTTCCGATGCCAAAACGGTAAGCTGCTTGTGTTGCGGTCTTGCAGCCAGCAATGTTGTAAACATCGATACCGCTGAGGTCAATATTGTGGAGGTTTTTTGCGAAGAAGTTTTCGAGATTGTTTTGCAGAAATGCATTGTCACCTTTGTCAATGAGAAATTGCTTTGTATCATCGTAATCAAGAATAGTTCTGCCTCGCAAATTATAAGGAGAGATATATCCCGAAAAGTTTTCGAAATAGATTTGGTTAGGGGTTAACTGGTGAAGGGCAGGGGAGTTTTTGGCGATTTGTCGAATAGCATCCGGTTCGAGGAAGGGAATGCTAAATCTATCTCCTTTAAGAATAACCTTGGCGGCTTTGGGCGCGCCAAGATGTGGGACACCAATGAAAATCAGTTTATTTATGCTCTCTTTGCCGAACTCGTCAATGTAATTTTTCGCGAGTATTCCGCCAGTACTATGGGAAATAATATCAACTTTATCAGAACCCGTTGCAGATTTTATTGCCTCGATTTTTTGGTTCAACAATATTTTTGTTTGATCTAAATCTAAACGCCAGTCGTATGGAAAAAGAAAATACGATTCATTAAGAGCAAATTCATTAGTTTCAATTTCTTGCGTTAAGCCTTTAAGAATATCCAATAGTTGGGTATCTATACCCAAAGACGGGATCCGGATTCTTACATCATTTATGGCATTTCCTACGACAATGGAACTTAATGAATCGCCATATATATCGAGAGATAAATCTTCGGCTATGAATTCATCGTCAACATCAAAAAAAAGTTTTGTTTTGTCTATCCAAATTAAATTGTTATCTTTATGAAGCTCTGTCCCCGCAATTCCAGGAATAATTAATACCGGGGTTTTGCTTGGTGGCTGCTGTTTGCCAAAAGGCTCGGTAAGCCATGGTTCAAAATTTATCCAATCACTGGCGCCGTTGCCTAACCCGTCCGGATTGCCGGTTACATTAAGCGGACCGGAAGCGTCGCCCCACCAGTTGCCCGAGGCTTCCAGAACCGAACTATCAGGAAATACCAGCGCGCCCAGAATGTGATTTTCATAGATGTTATTATTCACCACTGTGACACCTTGACCCACGGTGCGGATACCAAAATTGTTTCTGGTAATATCGTTATTTTCCAAAATTATTCCGCCGCCGAAAAAATCCTCAACAAAAAAGCCGACGACATTGTCGCTGGCAGTGTTATTTTTGAAGATTATGTTTTTTATGTGAGAGCCGCTAATGCCTACAGAGTTAAATTGCGCTGTATTCATCTCCACCGTACCCTGAAAACTTGCGCCCGTCCCAATCCCGTTATTACAGTACTGAACAGTAGTATTCTTTACTACTACGTTCGGGCTATCTATGTTGATACAGTTCACAGCATAACGAACCTGCACGTGTTCCAAACGGGAGCCAGTGCCGCCGGTAAGAGAAATCCCATTCCAATCATCTCTGTTCGGCGCAGACGCTGACAGATCTCCATTGGTATCTCCGGCGATTGTATCGTCAGCGATTGACGTGAACACGATTGGTTCCTCCAGCGTTCCAACTGCTTCCAGAATTCCGCCTGGATTGGCTATCCTTGTGCCAAAATGGGATTTGACCACCGTTCCAGGTTCGATCACCAGCTTGCCTCCCGATTGTATTAACATCAGGCCGCTTACCACATACGGACTATTTGCCTTGGTCCAGGTAATGTGTTCGTTTATCACTGTTCGGTCAGGGATTATGGTGGCCGCATCTGCCGAATTGGCAAAAAGAAAGCCGCCTCCAGCAATAGTCAAGGCAATCAGAAATTTCAGAGCCATGGTTAAATTTTATGCTTGCTTGCGGAAATAATCAATATTTGGTATAATGTTAGGTACGTTTTAGTTAAGCTAGCAAAAGCGGAAACAAACAGGTAAAATAAAAACATGGCCAAGATTCTTGTTGTCGAAGATGAGCTGATGATGCGCGATTTGGTGGTGCGCAAGCTCAATTCTGCCGGCTTTGACGTCAAAATTGCCGCCGACGGAAAAGAAGCTTTGGGGGTGTGGAGATCAGAGGCTCCTGACCTGGTGCTGCTTGATTTGGTGATGCCGGAAATGGACGGCTTTGAGGTGCTCAAGCAAATGCGCAGCGATCCTAACCCAGGCCTCGCGAACACTCAGGTGATCGTGCTGTCCAACCTGTGGAGCAACGAGGACATTCTCAAGGCGCAGAATCTGAAGATTCAGGGCTATCTCGTAAAAGCCTACTACACCCCAGAAGATATTCTGCAAAAGGTTAACGAGGTTTTAAAAAAGTAATCATTAAGAAAGGTTCTATGTCGACCCTCATCACTACCGACGATCTCAAAAAGAAAATCGACACAAAAGAAAATTTTTCATTGTTAGAAGTGCTTGGTCCGGAAACATTCGCCGAGTTTCATATTCCGACCGCAAAAAATGTTCCGGTTGATGATACATTCGAGGAACATGTCCAGCAGGTTGTTCCTGATAAAAACCAAACAGTAGTCGTTTATTGCCGTGATATCGAATGCCATGCTTCAGAAAAGGCGGTCAGGCGCATGGAAGCATTGGGCTATACTAATGTCTTTGAATTCCACAACGGCAAAGAAGGCTGGAAGGCTAAAGGCCTCCCGATCGAAACCGGGGCCTAGATTAGACTTTCACGGACGCTTATCATTAGCACTGGCCACTTGACAGTGCTAATTTTTTGTCTATAATTATTGTTGGAAATAATTAATTTTTTTATATCAATTAACCTCTCTCCCGCCCCTTAGGTAAGCTCGGGGCGGCCCTCTCCCCTGGAGAGGGGAGAGCAATAAGGAAGAATCAAATGCAGATAAAACCACTCGGAGATCGAATATTGGTCGAACAGCTGACCTCGGAAGAGGTGACCAAATCCGGAATCGTATTGCCGGAAACAGCCGAAAAAGAAAAAAAAGCCCAAGGCAAGATCATTGCCATCGGTAACGGGGATGGGATCGGCAAACTGGGACTGAAGATTGGCGATGTTGTGGTTTTTGGGAAATATTCGGGCGAAGAGGTCGAGATCGACGATAGCGGCAAAAAGAAAGAATACAAGATCCTTTACGTGGGCGAGCAAGAATCAAAGAGCGATGTTCTCGCCATCATTGAATAATTAATTTTCAGAAAAGATATGTCAAAGCAAATAAAGAATGGTTACGAAGCAAAGGCCGCGATCAAAGCCGGTGTTGACAAGGTCGCAAATGTTGTAAAAGTAACGCTTGGCCCTGCGGGAAAGAGCGTGATTTTGGATCGCGGTTTTGGCAGCCCAACGGTGAGCGATGACGGCGTTACCGTGGCTAAAGATATTGAGCTTGAAGACAAATTTGAAAACGTAGGAGCGTCTCTCATCCAAGAGGTGGCAAATCGCACCAATGAGGAGGCAGGGGACGGAACTACCACTGCCACGGTCTTGGCGCAAAAGATGATCGAGGAAGCGTTTGCCGCGGCCACGCTTGCTTCCGGTCAGGCGCATCAGATCAAAAAGGGAATGGATAAAGCAGTCGCGTTTGTGGTCAGCCAGCTCCGTGGCCTTAAGAAAGACATCAAGAACAAAGCTGAGGTAGAGCAGGTTGCGACCATTGCCTCGCTTGACCCAGAGGTGGGCAAACTGATCGCCGAGGCCATGGAAGAGGTTGGTCACGATGGCGTTATCACTGTTGAGGAAGGGCAGACTATTGGCCTTGAGAAAGAGGTGGTCAAAGGCATGCGTTTTGATAAAGGGTTTGTTTCTCCTTACATGGTTACCAACGCCGAGCGAATGGAAGCGGTTTGGGAAGATGCCGCTATTCTGGTTACTGACCAGAAAATTTCCGCTGTTCAGGAAATATTGCCGATTCTCGAATCACTGGCCCAGGGCGGCCGGAAAAATATGGTAATTATTGCCGATGACATCGAAGGCGAGGCTCTCGCGACATTTATCCTCAACAAGATTCGCGGCACGTTTAATGTGCTTGCAGTCAAAGCGCCGGGCTTCGGTGATCGCCGAAAAGAAATGCTGCAGGACATTGCTGTTTTGACAGGCGCGCAGGTCATTTCTGAGGATCTGGGACTCAAGCTTGCAAACGCGACTGCAGAACATCTTGGCAGTGCCCGAAAAATCATCGCCACCCGCGAGCATACAACGATTGTGGACGGCGGCGGTGACAAGAAAAAAATAACTGAACGAATAGCGCAAATCAGAAACGAGTTTGAGAATTCCTCGTCAGAATTTGACAAAGAAAAACTGCAGGAGCGTCTGGCGAAACTCGCCGGCGGGGTGGGCGTCATCAAGGTTGGCGCTTTTACGGAAACGGAAATGAAAGCCAAGAAATTCAAAATCGAAGACGCGCTAAACGCGACCAAGGCCGCGGTTCAAGAAGGAATCATCGCCGGCGGCGGAGCAGCGTTTGTCAAAGTCGCGCCGTTGCTCGACGGTTTTCTTAAGAAAGAATCTCTGACAGCCGCCGAGACCGCGGGCGTAAGAATCATCCGGCAGGCACTCGAGGCGCCTCTCAGGCAAATCGCGGAAAACGCCGGTGTCGAACCGACGGGCATTATTGCGGAGATCCAGAATAGCGATGCTGATCACGCCGGATATGATTTCACGAAATATGATGCATCTGAATGGAAAAAAGGCCTTGAGACTGACATGATGAAAGCCGGCATTGTCGACCCGCTCAAGGTCGCCAGGCTCGCCCTCGAGAACGCGGTGTCTATTGCATCGACCCTGGTTACCTCGGAAGCGATCGTCGTTGATAAGCCGGAACCAAAGACCCAGGGTCCGACTCCTCCAGGAATGGGCGGCATGGATTATTAGGCAGAGCGAACTACGAACGAAGTACGAAAGTACGAACAGCCCCCAATTTGGGGGCTTGTTTGCTATTTCATTTGTTGATATCATTTGTGTAATGTTCGTATTTTTCGTAAAAATTCGTAGTTCGTAGCCATGAAAAAACTTTTTACTTCTGAATCAGTCACCGAAGGGCATCCGGACAAAATCTGCGACCAGATTTCCGACGCCATTCTCGATACCATTCTCAAAGATGATCCGCGCGGCCGGGTCGCGGTAGAAGCGCTTGTTACCAATGGTGTGTGCGTGGTGGCGGGCGAAATAACCACTCGTACTTATGTGGATATTCCCAGGGTAGTGCGCAGTGTCATCAAAGATATTGGCTATACTGATTCCGAATACGGTTTTCACTGGGAGACCTCGGGCCTGATGGTCGCGATTCAGGAACAATCAGGCGACATCGCCCGAGGCGTTGATTCCTACAAAAAAGGAAAGGGCGGGGAAATAGTCAAAGAGGACCTGGAGAATCTCGGCGCCGGGGATCAGGGCCTGATGTTTGGATTTGCGACAAACGAAACGAAAGAATACATGCCGCTTCCGATTGTGCTCGCTCATAGACTCGCCAGGCAGCTCGCAACTGTTCGAAAAAACGGACTCGTAAAAGGGCTCAGACCCGACGGGAAATCGCAGGTGACGGTGGAATACGCCGGCGACAAACCAAAGCGCTTGCACACGGTTTTGATCGCGGCTCAGCACGACGAAGACATCGACACAGAGAAACTCCGGCACGAGATCGAGGCCCGGGTGATCCGCAAAATCATACCCAAGAATTTGTTTGATAAAAAAACCCGTATTCTCATCAACTCGACGGGCCGCTTTGTCAAAGGTGGACCGCAGGCGGATACTGGCCTGACTGGACGTAAGATTATCGTGGATACTTACGGCGGCGCGGGTCGTCATGGCGGCGGCTGTTTCTCCGGAAAAGATCCATCCAAGGTTGATAGGTCCGGGTCATATATGGCAAGGTACGTTGCCAAGAATCTGGTCGCGGCCGGGGTCGCAAAAAAAATCGAGGTGCAAATCTCTTACGCGATCGGTGTGCCAGAGCCTCTTTCAGTTAGGGTGGATACGTTTGGAACCAGCCGCATCGCTGAGGACGCGATAGTGGAGATAGTCAACAGAGTTTTTGACTTCAGGCCGGGCATGATTATCAAAAACCTCAACCTTCGCCGGCCGCTCTACAGGCAGGTGGCAGCCTACGGGCATTTTGGCCGCAATGACCTCAATCTTCCCTGGGAAAAGCTTGATAAAGTCAGAGAAATCAAAAAGCGCGCGAAAACCGCCTGAAAGGCGGTTTTCATTTGGCCTTGACAGGAAATGTTAA
>Ga0209541_10004396_pt1 | contig 25034 bp, 26 predicted proteins | sample RifCSPlowO2_01_FD_184027 | JGI IMG/M metagenome (GOLD analysis project Ga0209541, IMG submission 184027) | Groundwater microbial communities from Rifle, Colorado - Rifle CSP2_plank lowO2_0.1 (SPAdes) (version 2) | ecosystem: Environmental > Aquatic > Deep subsurface > Groundwater | place... | reverse complement strand
GCATTTGCGGGGCGCGGCGCTATACTTACGCTATGACAGACAACAAAATAAACCCCCTCGAATACGCCGACGACCATCGCGTCTCGTATCTCGTGCAGGAATGGAATCGGCTCACGCAGTTGGAGAGGGACGCCGAGTACCTTATGGAAGTCGATCCAGGCATGAAGGCGCTGGCTGAAAAAGAGCTCTCCGAAATAGCCGAGCAAAAGGAACTTCTGATGGCGCAGATAGAGAAAATCGTCGGCGACCCGAACGAACGCGAATGGCCCAACGAGATCGTGCTTGAAGTGCGGGCCGGCGTGGGCGGCGATGAGGCCTCGCTCTTTGCCGAAGAACTTGCGCAGATGTATCTCAAATATGCCGAGTCGCGTGGGTGGCAGCGCAAGGCACTGGACGAGTCACGCGCGACCCTCGGCGGATACAAGGAGGCGCAGTTCGAGATAAAGGGCGAGAATTGTTATCGCGAACTTCGTTTCGAGACAGGAGTGCATCGCGTTCAGCGCGTGCCCGCGACGGAGAAGGCGGGACGCATTCACACCTCGACAGCCTCGGTCGCGATACTTCCGATATATAAACGCACGAAGATAGAGATAAATCCGGCGGACCTGGAGATAGAAACCTCCCGCTCGGGCGGGGCCGGTGGGCAAAACGTCAACAAGGTGGAAACAGCAGTGCGCATTGTCCACAAACCGACGGGCATGGACGTCAAATGTACGTCCGAGCGCTCGCAGGCCCAGAACAAAGAGAAGGCGATGAAGTTGCTCTTGAGCAAGCTTCAGCAGGCACAGGACGAGCGTGAGGCCAGAGAGCGCTCGGCAGACCGTAAGGCCCAGGTGGGCACCGGCGACCGTTCGGAGAAGGTCCGCACATATAACTTTCCGCAAGACCGTATCACCGACCACCGAATAAAGGAATCGTGGTCGAATATCCCCAAGGTCATGAACGGTGCGATCGGAGATATTCTGACAGCACTCGACAAGGCAGAGAATGCGGACGTTGCCCCTTCACACGAGACGGCATGATTGCGCAAGCGCAATAAATAAGAAGGAAAGGTCAACTCCGTTACGTATATATGGTTCAACGGTCCTAATTTACAAATCAAAACTTGCAATGCCCCTGTAAAGGCTGAAAAGACGCTATAGATCATAAGTAAGTGTTACCAGCGGCGCGGAAACGATTTTCAGATTTTCGTCGCTCGATTAATATTTGATAATACTGCCCTGAGAGTAGCAATTTCTTTGAGGAGCGTCACGGGATTGAGCGTGGCATGCTCGGCGCGAAGTTTCTCTTTTTGCGATCTCGATATTTTCTTGTGAGCAAGCGCACGCGCATACGGCGTCTGTGGCGCGTCGTATACGCGCACGTACCTTGCACCGACACGCTCTCTTTTTACACACCGTCGCACGGCCTGGAAGTGATTGAGATAGAGGTCGAGCTTTTCATATACGGCATTGAGTGCCGCGACGTGTGCCACCGTATCGAACCGTTCATACCCGATCCATTTGCGCACGATATGACCGTTCCTTTCTTCAATGAATGCATTGTCATTTTTCTTGCCGCTTCTGCTGCGCGTCTGCCCGATACGGGCCTTCTCGGTCTCATCAAGGAAGTAGTAGTTGAGAAACTCACTCCCCGAGTCCGAGTGTCGCGAGAGTGTAGTTGAGGGCATCTGCCGCTCTATATACTTGACGCTCTCAAGCGTCACTCGCTCACCCTTGTTCCACTGCGCCCTCCGGTTGCTCCACACAATGGCAGGATCTACGCCATTTACTGTGTATACCATGTCTCCTTTGAGGAGGTCGCCGCAGTGCACCACGGTATCGAATTGTCGGTGTCCGGGCTCTCTGTTTCGCCACGGACCTGCGTACACTTTGACGCGTTTTTTGATGGAGGAAGATGTCGTTGTCGCTTTTCCTTTCGTCCCGTGTTTTTTGACGAGCCCTTTGATGCGGCGCTTCGTCTCACCGAGGCTTATGCGTGCGAGGAGCTTCGTGGCGGTATCATCATGCTTCCATTTTCCAAGCTCTTTGAGTGCGGTGATGTATACCGGTATTTGCGTGTGCAAGTTTTCCGCACAGCACCGAGCTCCCACTTCCCAGACATCGAAAAGCGCCGCAGTCACATCCGCTCCGTACTTCACCGGCCTCCCTCGACGGTCATTCTCGAACTTTTTTGCCCTGAATATTCTCCCGAACTTCCGCACCGCCGACTTGCGATGGAGGTCGGTCGTCTCGCACACCGTGTCCAGCACCTTCGACCTCTCACATTTCGACCCCTTCCAATATTCCTGTCTGTATCTCAAAAACACCTCATATATTGCTTTCATGGTCATGAAAGCGACGGTAACCTACTTATGATCTATCCAGTGTCGTTTGGGTAACCTTATTTATGATCTATATCGTCGGTTTGTTTTTACGAATGGTTTCGCGTATAGTGGAAGAAATTTCCTCCAGGGATTTTTTCATTTATGCCCGGTAGGACAATTTCGAATAGCCTTGTATGAATTATCATCAACGTACAATAAGAAAAAACCTGACAGCCAGTTTGGGCAGCGTTCTCTATTGGGGCCGCGGCAGGAGTTATTCGAAATTGTACTAACCGGGTATGGAAATCAGGAATATTGCCATTATTGCTCACGTTGATCATGGGAAAACGACCATAACCGACGCGCTATTGCGGCAAACGGGTGTAGCGGAAGAAGGGGTGTCCATGGACTCGAATGCGATCGAGCTCGAGCGCGGGATCACCATCTATTCGAAGAATGCTTCAATTCCGTATAAAAGCACAAAGATAAACCTCGTAGACACTCCCGGACATGCCGACTTCGGCAGTGAAGTAGAGCGTGTCTTGCGTGCCATCGACTCCGTTCTTTTGGTCGTAGACGCGCAGGAGGGCCCGATGCCACAAACCCGTTTTGTTTTGAAGAAGTCACTCGAGCTCGGCTTGAAACCCATCGTCGTGATCAATAAGATAGACAAACCAGCTGCAGACCCGGCGCGTGCCGAGGAGGGGGTCCTCGAGCTTTTTCTCGAACTCGGTGCGACCAACGAGCAATCGAATTTTCCGGTCGTATACACCATCGGAAAACAGGGCATTGCGAAGCTGAAACTCGAGGATGATTCAAAAGACCTTACGCCGCTTCTTGAGACCATTGTTGGACATGTCTCCGCAGTCGCGCCTGGCGAAAGGGATAAAACAACGGCTCGTCTGCAACCGTTCAATCTTGGGTACGATAATTTCCTCGGAAGGCTGGCGATAGCGCGTGTATACGAGGGCACATTGCATACGGGCGATGCGGTTTTTATAAAAAAGCCGGACGGGGCTACACGCAACGGAAAGGTGACGAAAATGTTCAGCTTCCGCGGTCTCAATCGCGTTGAAACTTCGGAAGCGGAGGCAGGGGACATCGTGGTTGTCGCCGGATTGTCGGATATTTACATCGGAGAAACGATCACGAACGATGCGGACGCCGAGCCTCTGCCGGCTATCGCTATCGATGACCCGACTATCGCACTGAACTTCTTGGTCAACAACTCTCCTTTCGCGGGGCGTGAGGGAAAATTCGTAACATCGAGACAAGTCCGCGAGCGTCTCGAAAGGGAACTCGAGATCAACGTTGGTCTCAAAGTTGACTTCACATCGGGCGACCCCGAACGAAGCTCCGCTTCTAACGGGGCAAGTGTGTTCAAGGTGTCGGGACGAGGAGAACTCCACATCGCTATCTTGCTCGAGAACATGCGGCGCGAAGGCTACGAAATGCAGGTCTCACAGCCGCAGGTGATCTTTCATGAGGGCGATGATGGCAAGCGGAGCGAACCATTCGAAGAAGTAATAGTCGATGTGCCGCAAGAATACCAAGGGGCCATCATTGAGCGTCTTGGCACGCGCAAATTCATCATGAAGGATCTGAAGATACATGAGAATCAAGTTCGGCTCATTTTCGAGGGTCCGACGCGCGGGCTTCTTGGGTACCGCAACCAATTCATTCTCGACACGCGTGGTGAGGGCATCATTTCATCGCGTGTTATCGGCTTTTTCCCCTATGCAGGCGAGATACGAAAGCGTGCAGTCGGCTCCATGATATCGATGGCTTCCGGAAAAGCGCTCGGATACTCGCTGTGGAACTTGCAGGAGCGCGGCGTGCTCTATATTCCTGCCGCGACAGAAGTATACGAAGGCATGGTCATCGGCAACACTTCTAAAGGCGAAGAAATGGCGGTCAATCCGACCAAGAACAAGAACCTCACCAACGTCCGCTCATCGGGTACCGACGAAGCACTCAATCTTATTCCGCCGTTCGAGCTCACCATCGAGCGCGGGCTCGAAGTGATGGGCGAGGACGAGTATCTCGAAATAACGCCGACATCCGTGCGCCTCCGGAAACAGCAACTGACGGATGTTGAACGTACGCGCGTGCGTCGGAAAGAGTAGAACGTTTGCTATCCCGAGGACTATAAAGGAGAAGAAATGGAAGACGTCCCTTTTACTCCATCAACCCACTCGACACCGGCCTTTTCGAACTGCACTCTAAGGTCCTTCTTTACAACCTCAAGAAAATCTTTGAGTTCGGGAAAGTGATGTGTCGCCTCGTCGAATGCGGCCACGGCTTTGCTCGCGTAGTCGGCGTGAAATTCTTTGGGGATATACATTTCCACTCCACTTTCGGCGATATGAAGAAAGCCTTCGATCCTGTCGAGTGCGCGAACGAATTTCGCTTCCACCGTCGCCTGATCTTCATACTCCCGCCAGAGACTGTAGATCCAATCCCCGAAGGAAATATCATCTGTCATGTCGCGCATGGCCGCATCTTCTTGGACGGCTTTGTCCGTATGCTTGCCGGTCACAATTTGGTCGTACGCATCGGCATCGCCCGTCTTTGCCTCAGCGAGGTCGTGAACGATAGCCAAAGTGAGCGTGCGATTCATGTTCACGTTCCACTTTGCACTCCGAGCCGATCACAAGCGCCATAAGCGCAAGCCGCCACGAATGCTCGGCGACGGTGTTCTGCTCACCTCGCAAGGAAGAACCGTACCGTTTGGCAGTCTGCAGACCCTTGCTCCGCTGCAAGAACAAAAGAATGTCGTTGATTTTTTGTTGTTTCATAATATGAATACTATCAGTTCCATTAATATTTTGGCCCTTGTCCACGCGCTCTGCGTGAACAAGGGCCTTTGTAATTATTCTCCTTGGACTTCCGGTATTTCCAGCTCCGCGCCGCAGTACACGGCAATGCGCTTGAGTGCCGTGTAGACACCGGAGACATGATCAAGCAGGGCGGGGCCGTAGAGGAACTGCCAATGCACGGCATCGGCGAGTTCGGAGAGAAGGGCTTTCCTTGCTTTCTCTTCCCATCCCAACATCTCGTAACGACTGAATATCTCCACGAAGTGCCGTTGGTCCCGAAGCAGCAGGGGGCCCAGTCTACGCTCAAGATCTGTAATCGAAGAACTCTCAACCAGTACCGCCCCCTTCTCGGTGGCCGCTTCGATCAAGGCACGCAAGGGACCGTACCCGACCCCGCCCCGGGCGACATTGGCCCACCCATAGGCGTAGTACATGCATAGTTGCGTATCGAGCGGTCCGCGGTGGAGATTTTTTCTCGCTTCGTCATACGTGACTTGGCGAGTTGGGGCCTTCCCACCGCCACAGGAACAAGGTCCGGTCCCACACCAATGGCACGTGTATACCTTCACGCCTTCCACCAGTACGGGGATTCCATACTTCCTGAGGAGTGCTGTGGCGAACTCGTCTGGAGTAACATCCCGGACAATTTGCTTCGCGCTCCAGACCGAGGCGAGAATTCCCATCCCGAGTTGGGATTCCAACGCATTCCAGGATGCAATCTCATCATCGTTGAAGACGCGTTGGCGGCGGCGTTCGTCCCAGATAAACGCTTGCTGGAACTTCTGTCGCGCGACGAGTTCGAGCGTGTGGGCAAGATGACAGATAATCTGAGCCCGCACGCTGAGCTTGGGACCAATGGCGACGTACGGATCGCCACTTATCGTGGCGAACTTCTCTGCCAAGTTATCTGCCGACAGAATGTGCTCGGAGAACTGTGGCTCCTTCCTGCCGGATTGTCGGTACGCACATTCGATATCTTGCGTGGTCGGCATGAGCTTCGAAACCGCCTGCCCATGATGACGAATGAGGGTTTCCGCCACAGCCGGACCGTACATTAGTTCAACTGTCCGACAGTCAAGCGGCCCGCCGGCCCGCTTCTCGGCCAGAGCCTGTAGCCTCCAAGCGAGATCAATCACTGCTGCCCAAGAACGGTCTTTCAGTTTCAGTCTCATCGATTCCTCCTCGTGACAAAGGACAGTGTCAATCCAACTTATACACTGCCCATTGCGGGGTATATAAGCTCTTGACAAAAGTACTATATATAGGCTATATTCAACGCCCAAACGAGAGAGGTAAGTTTGTAAAGATAATTATTACAATTCAACGGTGCGCCAAAATATGGCTAAAGAGAAGCCAAAGAGGGAGACGGCCACAAGGACACTCCAGGACTTGAACCTGGGAGAGAATGAGGCCGTGCTTTACACGCAAATGCTGGGCTACCCGCGCAGCACGGTACAGGAGCTCGGGACCCGCGCGCCGTTTCCCCGTACGATGCTCTACTACGTGCTGAACCAACTTATCCAGCGCGGTCTCGTGACCGCGAGGAAAGAAGGGTGGCGCACCGTGTATGTCGCGGAAGATCCGGAGCGTTTGTACGACCTCCTCTCGCGTAAGGAACGGGAGTTCGAGCGGGAAACGGGAGCAGTCCGCGAACTCATCCCCCGCTTAAAACATCAGTACCGTCTGGCGGGGAAACGAACCAACGTGCGGACATTTGAAGGGCTGGAGGAATATCAAAAGGTGCTTGAGGACATAATCTTATCGAAACCGAAGGAAATCCTTGCGTACGAAGTCTTGGGCGCAAAGAAGCCGGCACTCCAAACGCGGGACGCACACGAACGACGCCGTATCACGCGGAAAATTCAGAAGAAGGTGCTTTTCTTTGAAGACAAAGATGCGCTGCAGTCCTTGAGGAGCCGCCGCTACGACGACTTTACACAATTTCGCACCATCAAAGAGGGGTCCGTCACACCCTTTAGTATTGATCTTACGCTCTACGACGGGAAGTTACTCTACACCAGTTATTATCACGAGCATGAGCCGACCGCTGCGCTCGTCGAAGACAGGGCTCTGTACGAAATGCAGAAGAATCTCTTCGAGATGTTGTGGAAACAAGGAAAAGACCGCACACTGGCCTTTACAGAAAAACTATGAACATATTCTTTACCGGTTCTATTCGCGGAGGGCGTGAGCATCAGCCGAAGTACGCCTTCATCGTCAAGACGCTCGAACGATACGGTACCGTGTTTTCCAAGCATGTTGCAGATGAAGCTCTCTCAACATTCGGTGAAACGAATATCACGAACAACGAGATCCGTGAGCGCGAACTCGATGCGCTCGGTAAATCGGACATCGTAGTAGCGGAGGTAACAACGCCGAGCCACGGTGTTGGATATATGCTCGCCCGTGCTAGCTCCTTGGGCAAAAAAATCATCGCCCTGCATCACGGAGAATACGCCCTGAAGCTCACCGGCATCATCCAAGGAGATCCGGGCATAGAAGTGCATACATACAAATCCGATAAAGACATCGAAAAAATCCTGGGAGAAACTCTCAACGGATAGTAGTGTTAAACATAAGCGATCAGAATTAACGACCCCTCTTGCACAATAAGATGTATGACCAAAAGGCCCATGCCGGAGAGCGAAGAGGAGTGGAAGCAGACGCTCACGCCCGAGCAATACCGTGTGTTGCGGGAAAAGGGGACTGAGATGGCCTTTACTGGGGAATACGTGCACGAAAAAGCAGACGGGACCTACGAGTGCAAAGCCTGCGGCAACCCGCTTTTCGATTCCACCGCCAAATTCGATTCTGGTACGGGCTGGCCGAGCTTCGATTCTTCATTGCCAGGGGCCGTCGAACAACACCGTGACTCAAGTGGCGGGATGGAACGCGTCGAAATAACTTGCGCGCGGTGCGGCTCGCATCTGGGTCACGTCTTCGACGACGGCCCCACCTCGACGGGCAAACGCTACTGCATCAATTCCGTTTGTCTCGATTTAGAGGAAAAGTAACGATACTGCGACCGAGCGAGAGCGAGGAAGTACTGAGCGCACCAGCGCGAATGTGCGTTAATGCGGTTTGCCTCGATCTCGAACAGAAATAAGGAGAGCTACAGTTGGAAGAGACTCGCAACGATGTAGAGCACGGAGGCGACGAACCGTGAGGCCGCGTTTGTTTGCGGCGCATCGCTTGGGGGAGGCTGGAATGTCCCATCGCCCTGCGGGGGTTGCATCATTCCTCCATCGGGCGGCGGCATGTATTGCTGTGCTCGCTGCTCAAATTCCGCTTGGTACTGGCGGTCGTATTCTTGCTGATACTGCTCTCGGTATTGTTGCTGAAATTCTGGACCCATGCCTTGTCCCTCCGGCGGTCGTCGGAACGCTTCAGGCGGCATCATGCCTTCCGGCCGGTACGGTTTTCCTTCGCCGGGCGGCTGTCCTCTGAAGTCCATCATGCGCCGGTCTTCTTCCATGAATTTCTGCCTCTCCTCCTCGCTCATGTTCTGAAAACGCGCAGGATCGGGTGCGCCCATCGGCCCACCGGGAAATCCTTGTTGCTGGAATTTCTCCCGACATGCCTCGGGGTTTGCTTTGCACTCTTCCATCAAGCCCGGCGGCACCTCGAATCCCCGCTGCTGCATCGCTCGTTCTTGCCCCACCGGATGATCCGGTCCTTCTCCGGGCCTAAATCCACCGCACTTTTCCTGATTTTCTTCGCAGTACGCCCTGCACTCATCCGGCGTCTTGCATCCGCCCGGCCCGCCCATTCCTTCTCCCTGCGGTCCGCCGCGACCAAGGCCGATGCCGTTTTCCTTCGCAAACGCCCTGCATTCGGCCTGCCTCTCAGGGTCGTCAACTTCGCAGTACGTTCGACATTCCTCGCCTTTGCAGCCACCGGGCCCCACGAAGTCGCGCATCTCTTTCATCCTTTGCTGATCTTCTTCTGAAAGCAGGCCGTTGTCGACGGCGAATTTGAAACACTCATCTTGATGCGCCGGGTCGTCACAGTAGCGCCGACAGGCCTCGCCCACACAGCCTCCGGGCCCCGGTTTACCGGCAAACTTTTTTGCACGTTCCGCCTCCTCCTTCGACATCATGCCGTTCTCCTCGGCAAAGGCGATACAGGCGTCGATATGCTCCGGACTCTCACAATACGATTCGCACTCTCTTCCGCGGCATCCGCCCGGCCCGGGCTTGTTGCCGAATTTTTTCGCACGCTCCAGATCTTGGGGCGACATGAGACCGTTCTGCTCGGCAAATTTGAGGCATTCGTCCATGTGCTCCGGGTTCTCGCAGTACGTTTTGCATGCTTCACGACGGCACCCCCCGGGACCGGGTTTATCTCCCATTTTCTTTGCCATCTCCAGTTCTTCTTTCGGTATCAAATTGTGCTTCTCCGCGAACGCGAGGCACTCCTCGAAATGACCGTCCGCGTCGCAGTACGCGCGGCACTCCTTCTCGCTCTTGCATCCGCCCGGGCCTCCTTTCGAGCGAACCTCCCTGGCGATCGCAACTTCTTCCGGAGGAATGATGTCGTGTTCCTCGGCAAATGCGAGGCATTCGTCGATGTGCGCGTCGTCGTCACAGTACGCTTTGCACTGCAATCCCACGCAGCCGCCGGGACCTTTCGCATTTCCGATCTTTCGCGCGATGGCGATCTCCTCCTCGCTCATGAGGTTATGCGCCTCGGCAAAGGCGATGCACGGCTCATGGTTCGCGCTTTCTTCGCAGTACGCTTTGCAGGCTTCTTTCGAGGTGCAGCCTCCGAGTTCGGGAATAGGAAAGGTGACGGAGTCTTCTTGCGCGAACGCGGCGCCCGCGATGAGGAATGCTCCAACCGCAGCCGACGCCATCAATGTTTTGGTATTCATGTATTTGTATGTACTACACACTACTCACTACTAACTACACACTATTCAAACGGGTTCGTCTTCACGTTTTCGTACGGGTTCGTCTTGACGTTCTCCAGTGGGTTCGTCGAGACGTCTTCGAACGGATTCGCTGAAGCTTCAGCGTTCAGTCGCGCTTGCTCCGCGGTCTGCCTGTTAATAGAACTGATCGCTTGCGCAGAGCCGAGAAAATATCCCGCGATCCCGCCTACGATGAGTCCAACGGCAGCCCCTACAAGTAATTGCTGGTTCATATTGTTGTAATAGGTTGAACTGATAGTCGCTTCATTATAGCCCGCCCCGAATAGAGGGCGAAAAATGTGTTGATAACCCTAGATACGGCCCGCAATCTGTAGACAAAGTGCCTAGCGTGTTTTCTGGCACATTTCCAAATGGAAATCCGCAGAATTACGAGTATATTGACCTTATGAAAAATACACTCATCGGCGTCTTGGCAGCGGTAGTTCTCGCAGTGATCGGCTATTTCATATGGGCCACGCTTTCACAGCCGACCGTTCCAGTCGAGGAAGTGCCAATCGCAGAAACCAAAAACACGTACGCTACCTCCACGTTTACGATCCAATATCCGTCGAGCTATATCCTTAACGATGCGTACGCGTATGAGCAGTTCGAGGGCAAGCCGATCGCGGGAGTAAAATTCCTCGTCCCGGAATCACTCGCGAGCGGCACGAACCTCTCCGTATCCGACACCGGGGTTTCGGTGGAGTCTCTTCCTCGAGCGAAGAATTGCACGGGCGATATCTACGTTTTTGCCAATGTGAAAGCCGTAGACCTTACGGTGGGAAGCACCACGTATTCCGTTGCGACTTCGACAGGGGCGGCGGCGGGCAATATATATGAGGAGCAGGTCTTTGCGATAAAGGACAGCAAACCCTGCACTGCGGTGCGTTACTTCATTCACTCAAGCAACATCGGGAACTTTGCGCCGGCAGAAGGAGAAAGCACAAGCGTGAAAGAATTTGACCGCAGTGCGCTCCTGCGCGCGTTCGACGAGATCCGCGATTCACTCGTTCTCGGCCAATGAACGTACGGAAGTTCCGATTCTCACACTTTTCAGCGGCCATCATCCTTGGTACCGGGGTAATCTCGGCATTGTGGGCAATGCTCGCGATGCCGCCGGGCACGCCTCCCGCGTCGGGAGGCGGCATAGCGGCAGCGGAAGAGCTAGAGGTTTTGCCGGTGATAGTGCGCCCGTCAGTACCCGATCGCTACGACTACATCGAGGTCATTGGAGGTTGCGGGCCTTACTATGACGAAGGCGAGTGTGTGCGCACCTATGCAGGAGCGGGTAAAGAATACGGGAAAGTCGATCGACTGCGCACAGGCGTTGTCTTGAGGGTTGAGCCCGTACTTGTCGGACTTAGGGAATGGTACAGGATAGTTTTCGATGAACCCGTCCGGTACCCGGAGCGGCTCACGCGCACAGAGTACGTACCCTCGGAGAACGTCCGCCGTTTTAATGCCGACGGCATACGCGAACTGGGTCCGCAAATGGCCGCATCGACCACAAAGAACATTATCGTAGACCGCTCGGAGCAGAAGCTCTACGCCTATGACGGCAACGAACTTTATATGAAGTCGGCGATATCGACCGGTCTCCAGATCACGCCAACGCCACGCGGGAATTTCACCGTCTATAAAAAGACACCGACCAGGTATATGCAAGGGCCTCTGCCCGGCGTGAGCGACCAATACTATGATCTCCCCGGTGTGCCGTGGAATCTTTACTTTACGAAAGAGGGCGGAGTGATACACGGCGCCTACTGGCACGACAAATTCGGACGAACATGGTCGCACGGATGCGTGAACGTGCCGCTCCCGGAAGCGCAAAAACTGTACGAATGGGCAGATGTCGGCACGCACGTCCTCGTTCGCGATTGAACCAAAGATCCCCCGAGCCCAAGTTTTTAGAAGCGCGGCCTTAGCGTGGAAGGGCGTATAGAGATGTGGCGTAGAGGCGTGTGCCAGATGAAGCTATGCCCACGCCGCTCACGGTATATTGCGCGTTCAGTATGTTCTGCCGGTGGCTGGCGCTCTGCATCCATGCAGAGACGATACGCGTCGCAACTTCGAGCGGGGTCAGCGCTCTGCCCGATTCCATGTAGAGGTTCTCGCCGAAGCTTCGGTAGGCATACCCGGCCTTCTGAAGACGGCATTGCGCACTGCAGCCGCTATTATCTGTGTGTGAGAAATAATTATTCGCGAGCATGTCGGCGCTGTGCGCACGTGCGAGGTCGGTGAGGAGTGGGTCGACTGAAAACGCAGCGACTCCATATTTCACGCGTTCGACGTTCATCAGGCGTATGACCTCTTGCTCTGTTGCTGTCTCAAAGTCTGGGAGTGGTGCGGGGGTTGGTGTCGGTTGTGGTGGCGTCGGATCAGGGGTCGGACTCGATACGGGCGGAGCAGGCGAAGGAGCTGGTTGCGAAGGAGGAGTTCCGCGGGACAGCCTGAACCTGAGTGACGCGGCGAAGGGTGAGCCTTGGCTAGTTGCTGGTTTTTCAAGAGCGGCCGCTGCAGTGATTTGCGTTGCGGAAAGAAGTATCGATATCGAGACTGCTACAAGGATACGCATCCCACCATTGTCTCAGGCTGATGGGCAAACTGTAACTTGCGTGAAGTGGGGATATGTCCTGCATCCTATTTTCATGAAGACATAAAGAGTCGATGCTACAATTGGGGCGTGAAGGCGACGTATTTCAGGAATTTCATTTTTGGTGTGGAAGACAGCCTTGTTTCGACGGTCGGCTTGCTATCCGGCATCGCGGTTGCCGGGGTTGCCGTTGAAACAATATTCCTCACTGGCGTGGTCCTTATCTTCGTCGAGGCGTTCTCGATGGCGGCGGGAAGCTTTCTCTCGGAGACCTCCGCAGAGGAGTATGCGACAGGGAAACGTGCGGTAACGAGTCGCTCGATACTCTCCGGCTTCGTCATGTTCACGTCGTACTTTCTTGCGGGCTTCATCCCCCTGTTTCCGTACGTAATTTTCGAAGGAGGAACGGCGCTCATACTCTCGATATCCGCCTCCGTTATCGCGCTATTTGTGCTTGGGGTAGCAGGCGGCGTACTTTCCCGCACTTCGATATTGAGAAGCGCGTTCCGGATGGCCGTTATCGGAGGCACGGCGATAGGTATAGGCGTGGCCGTCGGCTCTTTCCTAAGCTAGCTCATGTCGAAATCTCGTTCCATCTTTTTTGCGTCCGGGGTACTTATTGCCGTTCAGGCATTCGTTCTTTTTCTTTTCGGCCAGCCGGCTATCTGCGAGTGCGGCACTGTGAAGCTATGGGAAGGAATGGTCTTGAGCAGTGGAAATTCACAACATCTCACCGACTGGTACACATTCAGCCACATCATTCACGGATTTTTGTTCTACTGGGTCTTGACGATAGCGGCTCCGCGCCTATCGCTCGGCACGAGACTGCTTCTTGCTCTTGGAGCGGAGGTGTCGTGGGAAGTAGTCGAGAATACGCCGTGGCTCATCGAACACTATCGGCAACAAGCCTTGGCGCAGGGATATATAGGTGACAGTGTGATTAATTCGATATCAGATACACTCGCGATGGTAGCCGGTTTCTTTCTCGCGCGGCGCTTGCCGGTACTCACAACTGTCGCGATCGGCGTCAGCCTCGAGCTTTTTGTGGGCGCTTCCATCCGGGACAATCTTACGCTCAACGTACTCGGATTTTTCCACCAATTTGAATTCATCCGTATCTGGCAGTCTGGAGGCCAGTGATATAATCGCACCATGGCGAAAAATGCAAAAAGGGGCCACGGACGAAAAGGCGAGGTAAGCCATCGCTCACAAGTGCTTTCTTCGCGCAACAAACGCTGGACCAAAGTGGATGCGAAGACCGGCAAATTTATGGATCAGATGGCGAAGAAAGGGAGAGCATTCAAGGGGGTGCGAATGAAGTAGGCAACATGTCATGAACCGCGCCGCTTTAATTTTTGCCGGGGCCTTCATCATCATCGCAGCGGTATACTACTCGTTCGTCGGATTCGGTGAAGTGATCACGAACGACTCTTCGGAAGAGTATGCCTCGGGTGACCTCGGCATCGCGTTCGAGTATCCGAGCACATACACGATAGGCGAACACGACCTGGGGAATGGGGAGCGAGCGCACCGCGATATCGTGCTCATCGCCAAAAAAGATCTGCCGCCGCCGCAGAATGGAGAAGGTCCGCCCGCGATAACTATCGAGGTGTTCCAGAACAACATCGAGAATTACACTGCCGACTCGGTCATTCGAAGCACCAACTTTACGAACTACAAACTTTCGTCGGACGGCATCATTGCAAGTACCACGGTCGGGGGTCGGGACGGACTCGAGTTCAGGTGGTCGGGGCTTTACGAAGGGCGGACGGTCGTCGTCACAGGTCCGAATTGGGTCTACGCGTTCTCGGTGACATTTCTTACGCCCGACGATGCGATAATCGATGATTTTGAGAGAATTCTGACAGCGGTCCGTTTCAAGTAACGCCTCGGCAACTTTGTTTGATCTACAAAGTCGTTTGAGGTGGAAAAAGACGCCACACTTTTTGTATGATAGAGGGTATGTTTGCTGACAGGAGTCAGGCAGGAAGAAAACTTGCTGAGGCGCTTGTGGAATACAAGAACAAGAAAGCTCTGGTGCTTGCACTTCCGCGAGGGGGAGTGCCTGTCGGGTACGAGATCGCGAAGGTTTTACATTGTTCGCTCGATACTATCGTTGCGCGGAAGGTGGGAGCGCCGGGGAACCCGGAGTATGCCGTCGGCGCGATAGCACCCGGAGGTATTCGTGTGCTCGATGAGTCTATGCACGGAATTGAGAAAGTCATCGAAAACGAAACGAGAGAGATGGAGCGACGTATCGAAAGGTACGGGAGCGGCTCATACGCGCTGGGTGTTCACCCGGAAGTCGTTATTCTCGTCGACGATGGCGTCGCGACCGGGAAGACCGCCAGCGCGGCGCTCGCGTATGCTCGCGCCGCATACCCCAAGGCGAAGCTCGTGTTTACCGCGCCCGTCGGGGCCCCTGATTCGCTCGCGCGAATTAGGCATGAGGCCGATGAGGTCCTCGTTCTTGAGACGCCGCCGGAATTCATGGCGGTAAGCGAATGGTATGCATCGTTCCCGCAGCTTCGCGACGAGGAAGTTGTCGAATACCTCGAAAAAGCCAGGGAATTCGCGACACCGGCCTAGTCTCTCTTGTGCCCGTGCCGCTCTTAGCATAGAAAGAGCGGGATGAAACGGCACTCACTTACATTGTTCGTGGCGCTCGCGACCGTGTTCGGAACGGTAATATTTGCGACCACGAGCGTCGAGACATTTTGGTATACGTCCGATACCGAGGTTATACCGCCTACAGAAGAGGTCGAAGCGCGCGAAGTGTTGCCGGGCGATCACCCGGCCAGGCTCCGCATACCAGCGCTCGGTATAGACGCTCACGTGCAAGAGGTCGGCGTGAACGCGCTCGGCAATATGGCAGCTCCGAACAATTTCACCGATGTAGGATGGTACAAGTACGGTACTCCTCCGGGGTTTGTTGGGAGCGCTGTTATCGCGGGACATGTCGACAACGGCCTCGCGCTGCCGGGCGTTTTCAAGCATTTGGATGAGCTTAAGATCGGTGACGACGTGTATGTAGAGAGGAAAGACGGCACGGAACTTCATTTCAAAGTCACCGAGATCCAGAAGTATCCATACAGGAACGTGCCCCTAAAGACCCTCTTCTCACGACGGGACCTGCCGCGTCTCAACCTCATCACCTGCGGCGGCACGTGGGTCCCGGGAGAGCGTTCCTACGACGAGCGGCTAGTCGTGTACTCTGAACTTGTTAGATAAGCAACAGCACAGCAATTCAGCGTCCGAGGACTGTTTGAGCGAAGCGAGTTTCGCAGGACGCTGAATTGCTGTGCTGTTGCTCCACACGCTATACTGGCGCAATGGCAGATCGCGACCTCGAATTTCTGTACGAGATAGGCTCGATGCGCAATATCCCACGCGCGTGGATACAGCATCTTGGTATCCCGTGTGCGAGTAATCTCGAGCACATGATGCGCGTCGTTTTCCTCGCGCTTCTTATTGCGCGCCGCGAAGGCAAGGGCGACGAAAACACCATCATCAGAATGGCGCTTGTGCATGACCTTGCCGAGACGCGCACCGCAGACTTGGCCTATGTCCACAAGGTGTATTCGCAGACAGACGACCTACGCGCGGCACACGATCTTTTTGCCAGCACTTCCTTCCTTGACCTTGAAGCTATTCACACTCGGTATAAAAAACGTGATTCTATCGAAGCGAAGATAGTGAAAGATGCTGACAACCTCGATGTCGACCTTGAGCTCAAAGAATTCGAGGAGCAGGGGCACAAGCTCCCAGGGAAGTGGGCGAAGATGCGGAAATTCGTGCGCGATAAGAAGTTGTACACGAAAACAGCTAAGAAACTCTGGGACGAATTGCAGAAATCCAATGTGGCGCAGTGGCATATGGAGGCGAATAAATGGAAGAAATTGCCCAATGCAGGGCGGTGATTTGCCCAGCAGTGAAATGTGCCTTCGGCTTCAACAAACCATGAAAACAAATACTAGCAGCATCCAAAGTGCCACGAACGAGAGTTCGCTTATCACGCCCGCGGCAGAACGGCATGCCGTCTGCCGCAAAGGCACATTCTACTGACTGGGTTTGCTATACTACACGTATGTTGAAGGCACCATTCTACGACCCGACCAAAAGTTACTACGAGAACCTTGAGCATGGCCCGTACAATGGGTTTGCCGACGGCGTCGTGCTTCGGGTAGAAGGCGAGCCTCGCTTCGAGTTTCTCGGGCAGAAGATAAACTATCCATTAGGAATTCCCGCAGGCCCACTTCTCGACAGCAAGTTCGTGAAAGCGGCCTTCGACAAGGGATTCGACGTCGCAGTGTATAAAACGGTGCGCTCCGCGGAATTTCCGTGCCACCCGTTCCCTAACGTTCTTTCCGTAAAGATAGAAGGCGACCTCACGATAGAAAGGGCAAAGAAGCCTCTCGTCGCCGATGCAAATTACACTGAACCGCTTTCGATCACGAATTCGTTCGGAGTCCCTTCGCGTCCCGTTCCCGAGTGGAAGGCGGACGCAGAGAGTGCGATTTCCATGGAGAGAAAAGGGCAAGTAGTAGTCATGAGCTTCATGGGTACTGTGCACGAAGGGCAAACCGAGGCGGAATTCGTCGAAGACTTCGCGAAAGCAGGAGAGCTTGCGTCGCAAACAGGAGCAAAGATCCTGGAAGTAAATCTCTCGTGCCCCAATATCGGAGACGAAGGATTGGTCTGCTACAACCTCGACATGACAGAGAAAGTACTCGCCGCCATACGCTCGCGCATAGGCAAAGCCCCGCTTATCGTGAAGGTCGGTTATTACAAAGACGATGCGGACCTGGAGAGACTCGCCGATATCGTAGTTAAGTACGCAGAAGCCCTTCAGGGCATAAACACGATCTCCGCGGAGATAGTCGACGAAAAAGGCAACCAAGCCATCCCCGGGGAGAAGCGGAAGCGGAGCGGAGTATGCGGACATGCCATTAAATGGGCCGGGCTCGATTTCGTCCGTCGCACCAATGCTATCCGCAAAAGGCGCGGACTCTCGTTCGCGATCATGGGCACAGGAGGAGTCATCACACCGCAGGATTTCAAGGAATACCGAGACGCCGGCGCGGATGTTGTCATGAGCGCAACCGGCGCCATGTGGAATCCGTATCTAGCCAAAGAGATTAAAGAGGCCTACCCCGATGCGTAGCGTAGGGGATTCAGGCTCCCAACGGAGACCCGCGAAACTCCAGATTTTGCAACAAATATGCTACATTAGGCCTCTATATGCCCGTACACACGAAATGGCATAGCAGCCTGTTGCAGCAGTTTATTGTGAAGCCCAACTACTTGAATAAGGCGCGCGTATCTCATACGTGCTTTATGGCGTTGCAGAAACAATGCCATTTCGTGTGATGGGTATGTGCGGTATTTTTGCGTACACGGGGAAGGGGACAAAAGACGCCGGCAAGGTCCTTTTGCAAGGACTGACGTCGCTTGAATACCGCGGCTACGACTCGGCGGGCATCTTCACGCCGGAAAGCGGGGGAGTGAAGACGCCGGGGGCTGTTGCCGAGCTGAGAAAGAAAATCCCGAAAGGGTTCAAGGGGAAAAGCGGTATCGCGCATCTGCGCTGGGCGACCCACGGTGAGCCGACGCAAGTGAATGCGCATCCGCACTCGGATTGCGAGGGAGAGATCTGGCTCGTACACAACGGCATCATCGAGAACTGGCAAGAGCTCAGACAGAACCTTATTGCGAAAGGTCACACCTTCATTTCTAATTCCGACACGGAGGTTATTCCACATCTTGTAGAAGAACATCTAAAAAGAGAAAAGGATTTCGAAAAAGCTGCGATCGCAGCTCTCAAGGAGATACGTGGCACGTACGGCATGGCCATTCAATATAAAGGGGAGCCGGAGAAACTTATCGCAGCTCGCATGGGTTCGCCCATCGTTCTCGGGATAGGGAAGAAAGAACATTTCATCGCATCCGATGCCTCTCCCATCCTCCCGCACACCAAGAAAGTCGTCTTTCTTGAGGACGGGGAGGTGGCCGTCATCACTCCAGAAACACACACTGTGTACAAACTCGAAGGAAGTCGCGTGAATCGTGCGCCGGAAGAAATAGAGTGGAGTGCGGAAGAGGCGCAAAAGGGCGGCTACGAGCACTTCATGCTGAAAGAAATAATGGAGGGTGGGGAAACCATAGAAAATACGTTGCGTGGCCGCCTTATCCCAGAAAAAGGCCTCGCAAAGCTTGGGGGTTTGGAAAGCGTCGCACATCAGCTCAAAAAGATAGAACGCATCATCATCGTCGCCTGTGGCACCGCCTATTACGCGGGGTTGGTAGGTGAGTACATGCTTGAGGAATATGCGGGCATTCCCGTCGAGGTCGAGCTTGGGAGCGAATTTCGGTATCGCAAGCCTGTTATAAACGAAAGAACCGCCGTTCTCGCGATATCGCAATCCGGGGAGACGTTGGACACATTGGAAGCGGTACGAGAAGGAAAGCGGCGTGGTGCGCTCACTCTAGGGATAGTGAATACCGTCGGCTCGACCATCGCACGCGAAACGGATGCAGGAGTTTACAATCACGCCGGTCCGGAGATCGGCGTTGCTTCCACCAAGGCGTTCGTTTCCCAGCTTGTCGCGCTCGCGCTCCTCACGATTTTTCTGGGGAGGCAAAGGGGGATGTCCGCAGCCGAGGGCAAGAAGATCGCCAAGGAGCTGAAAGCGCTTCCTGCGAAAGTGCAGAAGGTCCTCGGTACAAAAGATGTGATAGAAAACTTGGCGAGAAAGTATTCCGACGCACGCGACTTTCTCTTCATCGGCCGCAAATACAACTATCCCGTTGCCTTTGAAGGCGCACTGAAGCTTAAGGAAATTTCCTACATTCACGCCGAAGGATGCGGGGCGGGAGAGATGAAGCACGGGCCTCTCGCGATGATAGACAACAAATTTCCCACCATGGCGCTTGCGCCTTCGGATTCCGTATACGAGAAAGTCTCCTCCGCCATACAACAGATCAAGGCTCGGAAAGGGCCCGTGATCGCACTTGCGACAGAAGGGAACGAGGAGATAAAAAAACTCGCCGACGACGTTATCTACATTCCCGGCACGCTCGAGATGCTCACTCCCATCCTCTCCGTTATTCCGCTCCAGCTCTTCGCGTACTATTTCGCTCGGCAAAAGAACCTCAACGTCGACCGGCCGCGCAACCTTGCGAAGTCGGTGACGGTGGAGTGATCAGATCTTAATGATTTTTTCCCACGGGCGGCCAGCGACGCCGAAGTGGCCATAGACCGCTGTCTCACGGTAAATAGGACGGCGCAGGTCCAGACGTTCGATGATGGCCTGCGGGCGGAAGTCGAAATTCTTGGTCACGACGTGGGTCAGGTTTTTCCCCTTCTCGTCGAAGGCTTCTATCATGACAGGCTCTGCGCGGCCGATAGCGTAGGCGACTGAGACGAGGGCTTTCTTCGCGTAGCCGTTGGCGACCAGATTCTTGGCGACAAATCGACACATGTACGCAGCAGAACGGTCCACCTTCATCGGCTCTTTGCCGGAGAAGCATCCGCCTCCATGGGGCATAAGACCGCCGTACGTATCTACTTGTATCTTACGGCCCGTCAAACCTGCGTCCGCCTCGAAGCCGCCTTGTACGAACCGCCCCGTCGGATTTACGAGGATTTCTATATTTTTTACTGAGCCGAGAACGGGTGTAAAGAGATGTTTGATCAGCTGCTTCCGTATCTCCTCCTGCGAGACCTTTTTATCGTGTTGCGTGGAGCAAAGTGCGGTGATGACCTTGCCATTCGCGATTGTAACCTGCGTCTTGCCATCGGGCCGAAGCCACGGAAGTGTCTTGTCGCGGCGGAGCTTCTCCAGACGCCTGGCAAGCGCATGCGCAAGAACGACGCCAAGCGGTAGCATTTCTTTCGTTTCATTGGTCGCGTAGCCATACATAATTCCTTGGTCGCCCGCGCCGCCGGTGTCCACGCCGAGGGCAATGTCGGGGGATTGCTGTGCAACGGTGACGATGACCTTGAGCTTTTCTTTATACCCGATCTCCCGGTAGACTTTGCGAGCTATCTTTTCAAAATCGACTTTCGCCCTTGTTTTCACTTCGCCGCCTATCATCAGCGTGCCATGGCTGCCAAACACCTCGACGCCGGCGCGGCTAAAGGGGTCCTGTGCGAGCATTGCATCAAGAATCGCATCCGATATCTGGTCACACGTCTTGTCGGGATGTCCGCACGTGACGCTCTCCACCGTGTACCTGTTCAATAAATGGAACATATTAATTAGGTTATAGGTTTTAGTAAATGCATAAAACAAAACATCTCCCTACAGGGAGATTCTTTCGACAAAAGCATCTTCCCGTTGAGGGCCGGATGGAGCACCTTATCCCTCGATGGTACTCGGGGCAGGTTGCTGGCGAGTCATAAAGCCGGAACTCTCGTCGCACTCTTGATACGTATGGGGTGTGTGTCGACATTCTAGCAAGGGTCTTTCCTCCGTGCAATACTTCCGCAATGAGGAAAATAATTCTCGCTTCGGTGTCCCCGTGGCGAAAAAAGATCCTTTCGAGAGCCGGCATAACGTTCAGTACTGAAGAGAGTGGCTATGAGGAGAACATGAGCCTAGACCTTCCGCCGCGCGCGCTCGCGCGGCATCTCGCGCTCGGCAAAGCGAAGGCGGCCGCGGTTCGGCACAAAAATGCACTCATCATCGGTGCCGATACTTTTATCGTGTTCCGCGGTGCGCTCCTTGGAAAGCCGCACACGCCCGCACGCGCTATTGCGATGCTCAAGAAGTTGAGCGGACACACGCACACGATACTCACCGGTTACGCGATCATGGATTCAAAGACGGGAAGGTGCGTCACGAGGACGATCGGAACGCGCGTAACGTTCCGAAAGTTGCCACTTAGTGAGATACGGGAGTATGTTCGTTCGGGAGAACCACTTAAAGCCGCGGGAGCGTATGTCATCCAAGGCCAAGGCGCGAGACTCATCGAGAAGACGGAGGGGGATGTGAACAACATCGCTGGCCTTCCGCTCGAGGCGCTCATGAAGGACCTGCGCAGATTCAAGCACAGATAACCACGCCCCTGTTTTTTAGGCGCGTACGTCGAGAATTCGTGCGATGGTGCGTGCGAGTAAAGATGGATTATGGCGAATATACGTGCGCTGTGAGCGCAGTTTGTCGCTTTTTTGGAGCGCAGGCAGACTGCGGCTTATCAGGTCAGCCCCGACGGACGCTCCTTTCGGGAGCTTGTTCCAGAGGATCGGTTTGTCGCCCTTTCGCGCGTATCGCCTCAAAAGTTCTGCACTCGGTAATTTATTGTTGTAGATAACTGCATCGATAGGACTCTTGAGATATGTTTCCATCTTTTCTGCAAAGTCGGCCACAGTGAAATCCTTTGTGTGCTCAGCGTGGGTCATGAGATTACACACAAATATCTTCTTTGCTCGGCTTTTCGCTATCGCTTCCGGTATGCCGCGGACAAGTAGGTCGGGGATAAGGCTTGTGTAGAAACTTCCCGGAGCAATGACAATGGCGTCGGCCGAGCGTATCGCAGAGAGCGCCTTCGGGTTCGCACGCCCGCGCGGCGAAAGCGAAAGTTTCAGCGGCGTACCATTCAGCTTTGTATCGCGTATCGCTTGTTCACCCCGCACCGTACGCTTCCCGATCTTTGCAACGAGAGTCACTTTGTCGAGGGTCGCTGGCACGACGCGCCCCCGTATACGTAAAATATCGGATGCTTTTTCGACCGCATTATCAAAACTCCCCGTAGTTTTCTCGAGTGCGGACAAGAGGAGATTGCCGAAATTGTGTCCCTTCAATTGACCGCTCTCAAAGCGGTAGTTCATGAGGGCGCGCATGAGAGTGTCCGAAGCGGAAAGCGCAACAAGACATTGCCGCACATCGCCGGGGGGAAGAACGCCGAGTTCGTCACGCAAAGCCCCCGTCGAGCCCCCATCGTCGGCCATCGACACGATCGCGGTCAAATTGAATGGATACTTTTTCAGTCCGGATAGGACGGTAAACGTGCCCGTGCCGCCGCCTATCACAACCACGTTTTTCCGGTCTTTTGTAGCCATACGTCTATGACGGCACATACTAACAGAAATGAGGGGATGCCGCATTAGAAGACACTGCGGTGTCGCTTTGGTATAGTTCTCAGTATGAATCTGCGCATAACGATAGCACTCGTCGTTCTGCTCGTCGTCGTCATACTCGGCGCTGTTCTCATCGCCGCGCCGATGCCCGCAAATGGTCCGAAAGTCGATCCGCAAGAAGACACGCAGTTTGTCTCAGAAAATGTAAAAGTCTCGTCGCCGCGTCCCAACGCCGTGGTTTTGAAGACATTTACCGTGATCGGCGAAGCACGTGGCACGTGGTACTTCGAGGCGTCATTCCCCATCTTTGTCATCGATGCGAACGGAGCGAAAGTGGGTCAGGGCATCGCACAGGCAGTGGAGAATTGGATGACGGAAGATTTCGTGCCGTTCACAGCGCAGGTCACTGTAGAGAACTACTCCGGCCCCGCTACACTCGTGCTTCTGAAGGACAACCCGTCAGGACTTCCGGAGAACGACGACTCGGTTTCGTTTTCGATCGTGATCCAATGAGTCCCGTTAGAAATCGCGCCCGCGCTAGCGCGCCCGAAGGGCCTTTGGGGCGGGCTATTTCTAACGGGATGAGTAAGGAACGTGAGCGGCGGATCCGGGCGCGGAAAATAGTCGCATATCTCAAGAAGGCGTATCCTAAACCGAAGAGTGAACTGAAATACAGAACGCCGTTCCAGTTTCTCGTTGCGGTCGTGATGTCCGCACAATGCACCGACAAGGCGGTGAACAGAGTGACGGCAACGCTTTTCAAAAAGTATAAGAAACCCTCACGCTTCGCGGACGCACAGCCGCGCGCCTTTGAGCGAGAATTATCGAGCATTCCGTTCTTTAGGAACAAAGCGAAGCACATCATCGCGGCCGCGAAAATTGTTTCCCACAAGTACAACGACCGCCTGCCCCGTACGGCAAAGGACCTTCAGCGGCTTCCTGGTGTGGGATACAAGACGGCACACGTTGTTCTCGGCGAGCTATACGATATTTGGGAGGGAATACCGACGGACACGCACGTAAAGCGTTTCGCGTATCGCTTCGACCTTTCCGACCATCGCGATCTAAAAAAGATCTCGCACGACTTGGAGCGCATTATCCCAAAAAAGAATTGGAAATACGTAAATAACGGCCTCATACGGTACGGCCGCTATGTTTGTCCAGCTCGCCCGCACGATTGCCTCGCGCACCCGCTCACGAAACTATGGTCGCCCGCCGTGAAGCGCTGGCACAAAGCTTAATATGCCTTGTTTTTTATGAGTGTTTCGAGTAGTTCGCGAGGATACATCGGAGGCTTTTCTGCGAGGGCTTGATGGTACAGGACGGTCGAGGGAGTAAGGCCGGGAAGTGTATTTACCTCGATGATAAGAAGTTCTCCCGTGTAGCAATTCGCAAACGCATCAATGCGCGAGTACCCGGATATACCGATATCTTTTGCCAGTTTCTCGAGGCGCTCGCGGATTTTCCCGACCACCGACGGTTTCATGATGGAAGGCGGCGGGGGAGTTAGGTTTACACCGGTCCCGCCCTGGAACTTTTCCTCGACGGAGAGGACCTCGCCCTCCGCCACCGTTATCGAAGGGTTGAAGGCGTGGATGCCCCCGTCCCGCTCAACGACACCGACCGTGATCTCAACGAAACCGCTTTTGCGCGTGTGTTTCAGTGTGTTATTTCGCACGCGCAAGATGTCCGTCTCAACAAAACGCTCAAAAATCAGATATTCGGGGACCTCGGGCGGCATGTCGATGATGCCCGCTTGGTTCTTGAAGGTACCGAGCGGCGCGTGCGGGGATCCGTTTTTGACAAGCCGAAGATACGTCAAAAGGTCGGCCGCAGAGTAGAGGTGTACAATACCGGTCGAACACCCATCACTCCGCGGCTTGACCACGAGTGATCTCGCGGAGAGCGTTCGTTTCGTTCCGCTCCAGAATTTACCGATCGCTTTCTCATTCATTCCAACCAGAGCTTTTGTTCCAGTTATCGTTCCTACAGTCGCACCGACACCATCTATCCGCGACCTCCGGACGTATTCCGCGGTTGCCCATTTGTCCATGCATAGCTTCGAAGTACGTGCACCGGGCCCATTAAAGGGGATTTTGTGTTGTGCGAGTTCTTGTTGAAGTGAGCCGTTCTCGCCATTTCCCCCGTGGAGGGCGTTGAAAACGAACTCACTTTTCTCGAATAACTCGTCGAACGTCATCTTTTTCGGATCGAAAAATTCGTTCGCGTCTTTTTCTGCCGCAAGGCCAAGACGCAGGCGCGCTCGGTTTTCGTACGCCGCAAGCCTCTCTTTCGCGCTCGGATAGTTCTTGCAGGTCTCGCTT
>Ga0209541_10004395_pt1 | contig 25036 bp, 24 predicted proteins | sample RifCSPlowO2_01_FD_184027 | JGI IMG/M metagenome (GOLD analysis project Ga0209541, IMG submission 184027) | Groundwater microbial communities from Rifle, Colorado - Rifle CSP2_plank lowO2_0.1 (SPAdes) (version 2) | ecosystem: Environmental > Aquatic > Deep subsurface > Groundwater | place... | reverse complement strand
GAATCTATACTCCTTGGAAAGATCTTGAATTCTCTCAACAATTTAGGGGCGGAAGAAAAGCCATGCAGGCTTATGCAGCACAACATGGTATTCCTGTTGTTCAGACTGCTGAACAGCCTTGGAGCAGTGATGCAAATCTGGCACATATTAGTTATGAAGGAGGGGTCTTAGAAGACCCGAATGTGGTTCCTCCCGGTCATATGTTTAGAATGACAAAATCTCCAAGAGATGCTCCTGATGTTGAAACGATTGTTAAAATTAAGTTTGTTGGCGGAAATCCTGTTTGTGTCCAAAATAGTTCTCGTGAAGACAGTCCGTCTGATGAAGGTTTAGGAGATTTCGTGATTTATACTACGCCTATACCCATTTTAACCTTCCTTAATAATGTCGCTGGAGAAAATGGCATTGGCCGTATTGATATTGTGGAAAGCAGAGCAACAGGGATGAAATCAAGAGGAGTCTACGAAGCTCCTGGTATGGCTGTTCTCATGTTTGCCCATGAAGCTTTGGAAGACCTTACACTCGACCGTGAAGTCAGACGAAGAAATCAACAAGCAAGTTTTGATCTTGCTGATGTGATCTATCGCGGTTTGTGGTTTTCTCCTGAGCGTGCGTATTTACAAGCGCAAATTGATGCAAGCCAAGAGTTTGTAAACGGTGTAGTCCAAGTTGGTTTGTACAAAGGAAACATGTTTGTGCGTGGTCGAACATCCCCTAACTCACTTTATCAACCAAGCCTTGCAAGCATGGATGAAGCAGGAACCTATGATCCCAGCGCAGCACGTGGCTTTATTGACCTGACTGCCTTGCGCTTACAAGGTCAAGCTGGTCGTTTAGTTGGTAGTTAACACTTTTCTTTCTTTTTCCCTTTTCCCAACCCTCTTTAAAGAGCCAGGGCAATAGCTTTAAATATCACTTCTGAAACCCCTATACCTTAATATATAAGTTCGAAGTACTAATAAAGAGAGATAGGGGTGGTAGAGATTACGAGTTGCGCTCTTGGGGGAACGTTCCATGAAAAACAAGGAAATTTTCAATGTCTTTTTTCGAGAAAAGCCGGCGATGATGCTGGTTGAATTAAAAAATGCAAAGTCTGAAGTCTATGCTTCTTCATTGGCAAAACAAATTGACTGCACGTATTCTCATGTGGTGAAGATTCTTCAGCAAATGGAAACATCCGGCCTCATTAACTTTGACAAACAAGGACGATTAAAACTGCTTACCTTAACCAAGAAAGGATCTGAAATTGCAGATAACATTGATCGGATTAAGAATGTGCTGTAAATTCCTTTCTTATTATATTTCTCACTTTTCTTCCATTTTTTTTCTGAATTCTACATAAGGTAATTCTTTAAATGCGTAATCTCCTGTAACAAAGATGCATTGATGTTTTATCGCTGTTATGTATCCAACTGCATCAAAAAAAGAAAAATTCTTTTTTTGTTTTCGTTGTTCATGGCGGAATCGTACTGCTTCTAATATCAGTTCTATCCGTGCAGGGATGCTATATGCTTGAAATTTTCTAAACCAATATTCTGCAGTTTGTTCATTGTATGCTTTAAGAAGCCAATTGTAAAATTCAGCTAAGGTAAGTTCTGCAATAACAAAATCTTGTTGGATATACTGATTAAAAGCAGGATTTCCTAACGCAAGTTCGATGAGGGCATAGGTATCAAGACATTTTACTCTCATATCCATCGCCCTTCTAACTCTTTTCTCTCTTTCTGGAATTCTTTCTCCCAATTTTTATCAAATTTTAATGCACCATACAATTCTGTAAGGACATGTTCTTTCTTTTTGAAGTCCACAATGAGTTCTTCTCCTGGTGCGATAGACAGGTCTTTTACCGTCTCACTCGGAATAATAACCCCTAACGAGTTTCCCCATTGTTTTGTCTTTACTCTCACGACCATAGTATCACTCCTAAGTATCATTTGTATAACTTAGAAGTATAACTTGTATATAAAGGTTTCTCTTTTTCTCTTAAGCAACTGAGTTCTTCCACATCACTTCAAAATAGGAACGAAAGCCGCTTGCCAGTTCTGCATCTCGCACTACAAAAGCAAGCGGATTCTGCAGAACCATCACAAACAAAACTGCTTCAGGAAAAATATCAATCCAGTGCGGAGATGGGAATTTCTTTGGTAAATATCTGACTTCAGTATTTTTCATTTTTGTTCTAATGATTCCATATACTCGTGCATCAGAATTGTAGATAATCTTCATTCCTATCTTATTTTTTAGGCGTCTTTTATGGAACTCTAAAAAATACGCTTCTAAAATATCATTTGCAGCTTTCGGGCAGCCCATAGTCAGGAACATACCCTTTGGTTTATAGGTTTTTATGAGTTCATCACGTACTGCTTTGATTCCTGTCCAGCCTGCGTAGATTTCTGCTTTGGGATGTTTCATGCTCGTATCTCTCTGGAGCATCAGGAATGGAAGAAATGATGCTACCTCCTGTTTTGTTGTCTGAAGTTCTTTTTCTTTTGCATCTACATACTCTAAAATCATATGCGGATCATTGGCAATAAAGTACTTTGTTCCATCCTTGCTGATATACCCCACCAGTCCTTTCTCAATGAGCTTGTCAAGAATATCATACATCTTCGACTTAGAAACTTTGCTTTCTCTACCTATCGGTCCAATAGTGGATTCTCCCAGCTTGTTGAGGGCAAGGTACACTTTGATTTCCCCTTTAGTGAGACCGAGTTTCTCGAGTACCTGTTCGTCCATGTCCTGATATCATGAGGCACCTGCTATATCAATCTTTCTATGGTAACCCACTAGGGGGGAGACTATGTTTAAATATCAGTCGGATCGCATTGCTACTATGGAAAGACAAACTAATATCTGGAACGAGAAGATACAGCCCCTGTTCGACAGAAGGGTGCTTGCATTTCAATCTCAGACATCGTGCGGAAGAAAGAGAGAGGTCAATTTAGATCACGCTGCAACGACTCCCCCTTTTCTTGCTGTTGAAGAAGCGGTCAATGCATTCTTGGGTAGCTATGGCAGCGTCCATCGCGGTGCAGGGTATCGATCAATGCGATCGACCGATGCGTATGAACAAGCTAGAGAACGCATTCGCCGTTTTTGTGGAGCTTCGGATCAAAATTATGTTGTATTCACTGCCAACACCACGGGAGCGATCAACCAGGCTGCTGAACTTTTCAGAGCAGTTCCGGGAAAGGTTTTACTTTCTGATATTGAACATTCTTCGAATAGGCTTCCGTGGGAGCGTCATCATGAAGTCGTGTGGTATCGAACGACAAATGAAGGAATCGTTGATCTTGACGAAATAGAGAAAGTCTTCAAAAAGGAAGAAGATATTAAATTACTTACCATCACTGGAAGTTCAAATGTAACCGGATACCGACCTCCTCTTTACGATCTTGCATCACTGGCTCATCGTCATGGAGCACAGATTCTTGTTGATGTTTGTCAGTTGATCCCTCACCATCAAGTTGATATCTTGCCAGATGATCATCCTTCTCATCTCGATTTTATTGCTTTTTCAGGACATAAAATGTATGCTCCCTTTGGCGCAGGTGTTCTTGTTGGTCCTAAAAGTTTCTTTGATTGTGTGACACCTTACCAATTAGGTGGTGGAAATTTACCATATATCACACGCGACTTAGTCATCAAACGATTTACAACTGTTCAATCACATGATCCTGGAACTCCTAATGCAATGGGTGCACTCGCAATTGCCTCAGCAATCGATGTGCTTGCAGACCTTGATTACAACAAAATTCAAGGATATGAATCTGTTTTAGTCAAAGAAGCTTGGGATGGTTTGTGTGCAATCTCTGGAGTGCAGGCCCATGTTCCTCGAGAAAAGCTTGGAAGCGTTCTTCCTTTTGACATCAGCGGATTTGATCCTTATCTTGTTGCTGAAATTCTCGCACAGGAATATGGGATCGGTGTTCGTGCAGGTTCTTTTTGTACGTATGAACTCATCAGAAAAATGAAAAATATTTCCGATGAGCAGGATCGAGCGCTTGCAGAAGAAGTTCAGGAAGGAATAACAAGAAATATTCCAGGAATGGTGCGAGCAAGCTTCAGCTTAATCAATCGGTGTGAAGATGTTTCGCGTTTTGTTTCAGCAGTTGATGAAATGGTGTCTCGCGGGTCTGGGTTTTATGGAAAACGTTATCGCCAAGATGAAAAAACAGGAAGATGGCGATTAAACTCTGATGTTGTATCGGGGCGTGAATGATCCCTATGACAACCAACATTTCTCCCCAAGATCTCAACGCGGCGAGATATGCACCTGAGGTCTATGATCGAACCATTCGATTAGTCATTCCTGGGTATGACGAGCTTCATGAAGTTATTGATGGTCTTGTTCGTCAGCATTATATGGGGAGGTCAGAGCTCTCTGTTCTTGAACTGGGTCTTGGCACAGGTCTTACTGCTGAACGAATCTTGCGCCATGTTCCTGATGCATGGTATATCGGAATTGAATTTTCAGAACAGATGCTTGCAAAAGCACGGGAGCGTCTTTCGCGCTACAACACGACTTTTATCTGCGGAGATTATGCAGAAGTTCCTTTTTCTCAAGGGCAGAATCTTGTTGTTTCTGTGATTGGAATCCATCACCAAGAAACCGACGATGACAAACGAGCATTATTTCGTAAAATAGTTGATTGTCTTACTCCTGGAGGAGCCTTCCTTTTTGGAGATCTTGTTACGTTTTGCGACCAAGAGCAAGCTGCTGTCAACGAAGCCCTGCATCACGATTATCTGGTAGAACATCTCAAAGACGAAGACGAGCAACTCCTAAGAGAGTGGACGCACCATCATAAGTTCCTCAACAAAATTGCACCCTTAGAAGATCAAGTGGACTGGTTGAGAGAAGCAGGTTTTAGACAGGTCGATGTTGTATTTCAGAAGTTTCAGACAGCATTGGTGTATGCACGGAAATAGCTAAACAATAAAAGTCTACCCAATCGTCCTTCTCACATCGGTTACTTCCACAGAACTGATGTAATCCAGGGTTGCAAGATCTTTTTCTAAATCTTCAGTAGATCCTCTGTCTTCATCCATGATAAAATACAGAAGCAAGGCCTTCAAACCAAAAGCAACGGGTTGAATCTCTGTTTTTCCTACTTCACAGCCGAATGCTTTGATTTTTTCAGAAGCTTCATGTTCTAATTTTTTGAGATCCGTATCTGGAGATTCAGGCATAATGCGCAAGGTTACAACCACACGAGCCATAAGAAACCTCTTTCCTCACTAATTCGGACCGATAAATCCGCAGGAAGCGCAGGTGTATTTTGCTACAATCTGTCTGCAGTGTCCGCATCGGACAATTTCAAACTTGTGGCATTCGGGGCAGTAAAAGCGTGTATTATTCGTTAAGGTATTAATTTCCCGATTGCAGGAGTTGCATACATTGTTCGCTTTCATGTGTTGGGAAAGCGTTTCGAGCTGTTGTTCGCTTGCCTGGGTTATCATGGATTCGCTGGATGCGCCACCCATTTATAAAGGTTTGGATTCGGCGACCTTCAGGACATCCTCAGAATTTGATTTATATAAGGCGTCTCCTTTGATTTTAGTGTTTGAAAGACCAAAGGAGGTGATGCCTTATGGAAGATTCTTTGTTGTTGACTTTTATTAAGGTTGCGGTTGAGTTGTGTTTTTGTGTGCCAGAATATTTGAGTAAGTTTTCTAAGAAGGATTTTTCAGTACGTCAATTATTGATTTTGCTTGTGTTGAAGCAGAAGTTGAAATGTAGTTATGAAATGTTGATTGATGATCTGCGAACGCGGCCGGGGGTTGTGTCAATGCTTGGACTTAAACGTTTACCTGATCCGAGCACGGTGAGAAAATTTGCAAACCGAATTAAAGCAAATATTATTTATTTTATGTTGGAAGATGCAACAAGAAAAATCAAGAAACAAAAACTTAAACTTGCTATTGATGCGACTGGAATGCATATTGAGGATGGCAGTTTTCATTACCGAAAACGTCTTGGTTTGACGTCGAAAACAAGAAAAAATGTGAAACTCAGCGCAGCGATAGACACACAAACACAGCTCATCACCGCAGTTAAAATCCACAAAAGCAATTCAGCAGATAATAACGATTTTATTCCGCTTGTTCAAAAAAGCGCACAGAGCAAACCAATCAAAATTGTTGTTGCGGACAAAGGATATGATGATGAAAAAAATCACGAATTCTGCCACGAAAAAATCGGCGCAGAATGCATCATCCCGCCACGCGAAAAAACAAAAAAGAAACACAAAACACACGGTTACTACCGAAAAAAACTACGCCACGGCTACAGCAAGAAAAAATATCACCAGAGAAGCAAAATAGAATCTGTATTTTTTGTCATCAAAAGAATTTTTGGCGCCATCCTCTATGCCAAAAACTGGCATACTCAAAAAATCGAACTTTTAATCAAAATCATAGCTTATAACGCCTATAAACTCACAAAACAGAGGATGTCCTCATGACCGATTCGGCTTTGCCTTAAACGTCTTTGGATAAGTTTAGTAGGATACCTCAGAGATTAAGTGATTTAATTGAGGGGGATATTGTATCCTAGTTCAATCAACGATTTTTTCCCTTCTCTCGTCAAAGAAAAAAGTCTATCAATAACCACCTTTCCGTCTTCATCTAATACGGTATGGTTACTAATAAGACCCGCTTCTTTGAGTAGATCTATCTTGGAAGTTAGTAAGTCGGGGTCGATCTCAATATGTTCTCGAAGACCATTATGGCTTGATTCAGGATGCTTGCTAAAAAAGTTCATTAAAAACTCACAAGTAAGATCAGTCTGTGCAAGGAGTTTAGCAGTAGCCTTAGATCTCATCTTAATACACCTCATCCGGTACCCTATATGCTATTTTTAGTATATATGCTTTTCTATTATATACTTTTCCATTAACCATTAAGTCCAATCCTCATTTTGTTTCTTAATCCAACTTCGATACATCTGTCAATATGGTCATACAAATCTAATTCACCCTTATAGGTGATGAGACAATCCGGATTCATGTCTTGCAATGATTTAATCTCTATTCCAAGTTGTGTTTCAGAAAAATACTTATCTTCATGCAAAAGTACTCTTACTTTGAATGGTGCTTTTATTACATATTTTCCTAGTTCTATAAACGGGCCTTCTCCTTCACACAGTATAAATATCAAATCACTATTTATGATAATTATCTCGCTCAGAAGATTGTTATCCCGAAGTATAGCTTTCCTCGAATCTTCTGGGATCTTAAAATTCTCAAAACAAAGAGAAGCTTCTTCTTGCGTTATTTCTTCTGGTATAAGGGCTATGTGTCCTTTATTCTGTATGTGTTTTTTATACCCTTCGCGGAGAGCATAGGCCTTATTTCTTTTACTTGGCCCCAAGCAAGCACAGACAAGCGTTGTTTTTACGACCTCAGCAAATGTTCTCTTCTTAACAACAGCGTTTAGAGCTTCGGTGGCAACTGAGGTTATGGGTTTGAAAGGGATTTCGCTACTCATTCTATTGTCACCTGAAGAGATCGCAGTGTACGCACTTTCTTTATAAAGTTATTTAAGACTTTTTTTTGATAGAATGGATACACTTTTTTAGCAGAAGTCCATCTATGGAGTAAAATCTTTTCGACCTAGGGTTCATTGCTCGTTTATGGTTCAATCCCTAGTACTCCTCTCCAATACTCATAAAATTATTTAAATGCTAAGACCCTCTAAAACTGCTGATAGATTGGATAGCCAGCGAAAAGGGGGTAGATCATGTCGCAAAAGCTCTTTCAGCGTATGGATAAGATTCTCGGTCCTCCTCCTGCACCATTGGCTCAGCCAAAACAAGGCTTATTTTCTCGTTTGTTGAATAAAAGTAATAAAAATAAAATCCCCTGTATTGAATCTTCTACCTTATCAGTTGCTTCCCAATCCCTGAGAAAAGGAAAAGCAAAAACCCGAGAAACAAAAGAAGTCCCGTCTTCGCTTCGTCTAAATCGTCAGCAGCTCGCTCTTTCTGAACAAGAACACCGAGAATTCGAAGAGCTCAGAAAACAAAAACGCGAACTGAGCGCAAAAGAAGACGAACTTATTTCCATGGAGTTGGAACTAAAGAAATATGAAAAAGAACTCCAATCACGCTATCGTGTCGGTGCTGACCGGGAATCCGCCGAAGTCGAACTGCAAAAATCACGCGTACGGCTTCTGCGTTTAGAACAAGAACTTACTGAAAAAGAACGCTTGATGAAAGAGCTAGACGGCCATATTGTAGGAAGACAAACTGAAGTGAAAAAACAGGATGCGGTCGTCACCAGGAAAAATAAAGATCTCAAAGACTACGAAAAAATTCTTAATCAAGAATCGCAGGAATTGAATGGGCGCCAGCGCGAGCTTGATGCAAAACTTGACTTGCTCAAGAAGAAGCAGGATGAGCTCAGCCAGCACGAAGCTTCCCTGCGTGAGCTTGAGAAGCATAATCGCAAAGACACCGATAAACTTGAAGATTACGAAAATAAATTGAGAAAAACGATTGCACATTTACGCGAAGAAAAAGATAATATTGCACGTGATTATCAGACAAAGAAAGAAGGAATGTTCCAGCAGATGCAGAGAGATCTGGTCAAGGAAACAACCGAGCTTCAGCGCCATAAATTTGACTTGCAGCATGATATTGAAAATCTCAAAAAATCCCGCGCAACCATCACTGCGGAAATGGCGCCGCTTGAAAAGCGTGCTGTTGCATTGCGGGCGCAGGCTCAGCCTGAATACTATGCGGTTGAGAAAGCACGTGAACTCTTGCAACAGCGCCAGACTGAGCTGGAAGGATTGCGCATGGATCTGGAGAGTAGAAAACAACAGCTTGAAACACGCGAGCGGGAACTCCAAGCAAAAGAACAACGCTATCTGCTTGAAGAGCAGGAGTTTATGGAAGAGCAGGGAGCCTGGAAGCATCGCGTTGCAGAAGATCAAGACCAGCTCAAACAACTCTCTGGGGAAAATCAGCGTCTCTTGATTGAACGCGAATCTCTTTCTAAATCCACGTTTGACTATCGTGAACAGCAACTCAATACCCGCGAAGATCAGCTTGCTCAACTCGAAGAGACGTTCCAGCAGGAGAAAGACCAACTCTATGGTTCGTTGTATGAAGAACGCGATAAGCTCCATAAATCAGTAGAAGCCGAACGGCAAGCCTTGTTTGGCGACCTTGAAAAACAAAAAGGCATCCTGCTCACTCAACTGAATGATCTCGAACATCAGAAACGCATCCTCGAACATGATCTCCTTGAGAAGAAAGAAACCGTGGGAGACATTGATGCAACCGAACACCTTCTTGAAGAAAAAGAAACCGAAATTTTGAGGCGCATCCGCGATCTTGAAGTCGATGAAGATCTCCTCAAGGGCAGAGAAGAAGAAGTGCTGACCAAGATCAAAGATCTTGAACAATCTAAGAATCTCTTGGACGAAAAAGAAGAAGAGCTCTTAGGTGTCCTCAAGGCTATTGATCAAAAAGAGCTTGCCTTGAAAACACGAGATGAATCTTTCGCACTCCGCCAGAACGATCTTGATGAAAAAGAAAACCTTCTTGCTGGCAAATTACAGGATGTCACGATGATGCTTGATCGGATTAAAACGAACGAGGCGCTGAAATTCAATACCGGTGCGCTTGAAGCACGAAGCTTCCAGCTTGCTGAGGAAGTTACTCAGCTTGCGCGTAAAAAAGCTTCGCTTCTGAAGCTTAGTGACTTAAAGCAGGGCATTGATCATCTCCAGTCGAATAAACAGAAGCTGATTCAAGAGCTGAATAACGAGCGTGATGTGCTCGAACAGGAAATCAATAAGCTCGTTGCTAAGACTGTTGATCTCGAACAGGTGCAGAAACGCGAACAGGCGCTTGAACAGAAGAATGAATTTGTCAGCAGAAAAGAAGAAGCGCTTGCTCAAGAATACCAGCGCATCCAAAAAGAACTTACCTTTATGGAGGGCGATAGTTTGAAAACCATGGCCACGCTCGCTACGCAACCCAAGCAAAAAGAAATGATGCAGAAGGCTATCGAAGCTGAATCTCCCGGCAACTTGGAGATTTATGACATGATCCAGCAGGCGCGCGATGCAATTCTTGGAAAACAGTATGAGCTTGCCCGGCAAATTTATACCAGCATCCAGTCTGCATACGAACAGCTTGATCTCACCCTCAACAAAAAACGGCAGATCTACTTTGATGTGCTGGAGTTAAAGACCGATATTGAGTTGGGATCACTGGCTTAGATAAGCGTAGATAAGGACAGAAATCATTTTTTCCTTCTCAAGTAGTTTCATTTTGCAGTGTTGTTTCGATTGCTTTTCTTGATGATTATTTTTACACTAACTTTAAATACGAGTGCCTGATTTACCAATAGAGTAGTACTTGAAAAAAGAGGCAAATCAGTAAAAAAGTGGTAAACAATCCAAAGGGGCGATAGTATGAGACGAATCTGCATCATTAATCAAAAAGGGGGCGTTGGAAAAACGACCACAGCAGTCAACCTGGGATGGGGACTTGCAAAAGAGGGAAAGAAGGTTCTTATTGTTGATCTTGATGCACAAGGGAACATTAGTTCGTGCCTTCCTGCAGAATCGAAAAAAGACCTGTATGATCTGCTTGTCGAAGGTGCTGATATTGGAGAATGTATCTCGCACGTAACAGAAAACTTAGATGTCATCCAAAGCAAAGAAACGCTTACCAAAGCAGAACTTATCTTGGTAGGAGAACAATCACGAGAAACCTTCTTAAAGCGAAAGCTTGATGCATTAAAACATTACAACTATGATTATGTCATTCTGGACTGTCCGCCATCGTTGGGTTTGCTGAACCAAAATGCCATCCTTTATACTTATGAAGCAATTATCCCTGCTTCCACCGATGTACTGGGTTTTGACGGCTTAAAGAAGATTACTGCGGCAATCCATAAAATCAATGATGTCTTCGGCCACAACTGCATCATCAGCAAGATTGTTCCTACCCTATTTGATGTCCGAAACAAAGTCTGTGTTTCCACTTTGAAACAGATGCAGAGCGAATTCTACGAGCTTGTTTCTGATCCGATTCGCATCAATGCAAAGATCAAGGAAGCTCCCTCAGTGAAGCAGTCTATCTTTGAGTATGACAAAACTTCAAGGGGCGCAGAAGATTACAAGAACCTGGTCAAACAAGTTGCCCGCGACGAAAAAAAGTTCGAACGGCTTGACAAGGGAACTGAAATCAAGGCCATGATCAAACAGGTTGCGATGACGAATTAACTTTGATCGTGAGGGGGCGGGGTGTTTTCGGTGGTTCTCGTCAATAAACATACCTATCAACTTGCTCTGGGAGCTTCAGCTCCATTTTTCCGTCTTCCTGGAACAGACGGAAAAACGTATTCCTTGGATGATTTCAAGGATAAAAAAATTCTGGTAATTGCATTTACCTGCAACCACTGCCCCTATGTGCAGGCCTACGAGGAGCGTTTGATAGACCTTCAAGAAGATTTTGAGGACAAGGGTGTGCAATTGATTTGCATCAATGCGAATGACGATACGGAATATCCTGAAGACAGCTTTGAAGCTATGAAGGAAAATGCGCTTGAAAAAGACTTTAACTTTGTGTATCTCCGCGATGCAACGCAACAGACTGCAAAAATGTATGGTGCTGAGTGCACTCCACAGGTGTTTATTTTTGACGAAAAACGCATGCTGGTGTATCAAGGAGGTATTGACGACAACTGGAAGGATGCAGGGCAAGTTAAACAGCCATATCTGCGCCGCGCGGTTGAAGAGTTGCTTGCAAAGAAGCCGGTCAGCAATCCGATCAGTTATGTGATCGGGTGCAGTATGAAGTGGTTTGGACGCTAGTCCTCTCTTTTACCTTTTTTAGACCAAAACTATAAATACCCGTTCTTCTTATGTACCTTTATGAGCGAATTGAAAGAAATCCATGCTGAACTTAAACGCATAGAGGATACTATGGCAACGAAAAAAGATATCGACGATATCAAAACAACGCTCGAAGTGATGAGCAATCCTGAAACGATCAAACAATTAGCTGAGAGTCTTAAGGATATCAAAGCAGGACGTGTCAAAACGATCACTTCTGTTCATGATCTTTTGAGTGAACTTTAATGTCTCCTTGGGAAATTAAGAGAACAGAGACCTTTCTGGCATATCTCAAAAAACACAAAAATAATCATGAACTTCTTTCTGCTTTAAGCAAAAAAATTCAACATCTTCAAGAAGACCCTTTCAGTGTCGGTGGCTTTCTTTGTGGTCATCTTCATGGTTTTAAATCAACGCGCCTCATCAAAAATTTTAGACTCATGTACCATCTTGATGAAGAGAACAACATCGTCTATCTTGATGCTGTTGATCACCGAAAAGATGTATATGATTAATCCTTTGCCATCTTCCACAACAGCTCAAAGTGCTTTCTATAACTCTCTGCAACGACGTTATCTTGAATTAAAAATGCATACGGATGTTCAGTAAATACAGCAATAGCCACTTTGTCCCCTGCAATAATCGTTTCCTGTGCTTGGTAAAAATCTTTAGAAAGAAATTTAACTCGTGATAAAGTTTTTTTATTGATTTCATTTCCTATTTTTCTTACCGTTTCATCAAATACTTGTCTTGCTGGCAGTTTATTTGCGATGCGACGTGCATGCAGATTCAGCCACCATGTTGTTCCCATCAATTTTTCACAAGGATATCCTCCGCCAAAGGTGTTATACTCGTTTTTCTTATGTTCTTTCTTATCTTCTTTTGTCTTTTGAGCAATCATGATACTATACACTTCTTTGATGCCCCTGATCCCCTTGTAGATCGTTGCAGTTTCTCTTTTTTCACTCTGTTTTTGTCTCTTTTTGAGTTCTGGAAGAATCTGTTCGAAATGCTTTTTCTTATCTTCAATAAAATTGAAAAAATATTCAGGATTTGTCGCTTGGTACACCTTACGCTTTCCTTCATGCACATAATTGATCAGGCTTTTTTCGATGAGCGTGTTCAGAGCACGATGGACTACTGAATTTTGCAGGCCCGATTTTTCGAGAATAGGTCCCGCAGTGCAGGTTCCTAGTTCTAACAACGCAAGATAGACCTTAATTTCTGCCTGCGTGAGTCCGAGATCTTCGAGTATTTCGGTGTCCATACCTCTTGGAGGTGAATTCTCCTATTTAAGCTTTGCTATTTATAGTCCCAATTGGGAGGATAAATATAGTTATGGAAGGAGTCGTACCGTATTCAAAATAACTCAAGATGAAGGTGAACCATGAACATATTAGTTATTGATGGCGACAAGTATAACCGAAGAGCAGCTGAGTTTTCGTTGTCTCCATTTCACGATGTGGTGATCGCAGGAAATTTTGATTCTGCCATGGATACTCTTGTTGGCGAACATCCAAGCATGTTCAAGGACAGCGAAAAAAGAGAAGCCGTAAGAAAAATAGACTATGATGTCGTTCTTACTGATCTCGTTTGTGTAAAGAGCAATCCAAAAGAACGAGAACAAAGATTAGAAACATGTGATTGCGGCTCATCACACTCCGAGGATCAAAAAGAATATCCTTTTGGTTTTGCCATTGCTCTTACTGCTGTATTGCAAGAGGTAAAATATGTGGGTATAGTGTGCGGCGGCCGTTCCATTAGCCACTATATGACTTTGCCATCAGCTATTTTTAATTTTTTTAACTATCCAACAATACAAATACCCAAAAGATTGAAAGTGAACAATACCACCATGCTTTTTTTGAGTGAAAAACATGCAGGGGATCAATCCCTGTGGCTTCGTGAAGACGGCCTTACCCACGAAAGTCCATATGAATATCTGGACAGAGAATGGTTAAGAAAAGGTTGGGATTCTGAAACTTTTCCACCGGGTGGTATAACACACCGGTTTGAAAGGGCGCGTATTATGCAGGAAGGGGGTTATGTTTTAACTGGTCCAGATTACGGTCACCCCATCCCACCTAAAAACTGGGCGCGTGTTTTAGAATTGGTTTTGTTCGACACTAATATTCCCCCTCATTTTATTAGTCACTAAAAAACTGTGATAGGGTTGAAGCGCTAATTGATTCATGCCGAGCATACCTCGGCTTTTAGGCCGAGGTTTTTGATTAATTTTTGGAGTGCTCCTTCACCACCTCAATCGTGTGGTGCTGTTCATCAATCTTAAATTTCACGTCTAAGAACTTCTCAACGACATAAATATTCGTCTTGGTGTGCGTTGTAATATAACTCGTTTTGATTTTCCCACCGACAAGACCGAGGATAGGGATCAAATTATCTGCAAGATGTTCGTCCACCGGAGCGTGGCTCTGCATTTCTTCAAGGAGTTTATAACAGCATTCTCGTGTGACTTCCTCTGCTGATTTTCCCCGTTCTCCCAGCACATCAGCTCCGATACGCACGGGTTTGGTGATGTCAATCTGATCAGGAAGATGCGAATACACTGCATACAAGGTTAATCCGCTTCCCGTGCTTTCGGTGTTTGCATATTCTGCACGAATATCGATGGGGCAATCTTTGATCAACTGACTGAGAATATTTGCTGCACTCTTTGCCTGTCTCTCAGCAACTTGTGCATGCTCAAGATCTTTGGATGCATGGGAAATGCCTTTAATCTGTTTCAGTGCTCCTTGTTCAGTCAGATACAAATGCGGAGCATGGTCAGTATGATTCTGTGATTCTTTTTGTTGCGTCTGAGCTGGTTGAAGTGGATGACGTGCATGGATGCTGACTTCAACACTTCCTTGTCCTTTCGGATAATATCCTCGTTTCAATAATTTCACTTCGATATCTGCATAGCGTTGAAATTGAGGAACCATCACTTCAGCAAAATAATCCCAGCGCGGGCTCCAAGTGACATCAGTTCCTCCTGTAATTTTCAATTTATATTTTCCTGGTGAAAAAAGGCAGGCAAGCGCAAGTGATTGGAGAACAAGCGTGACTGAGCCGGCGGTGCCTACATCAATCGTGAGTGTCTGGGAATTCATAGGTCCGGGATGAAAAATAAGATCAGTAGAACCCAGCTCGCAATGCTCTGCTTTTGCGTTTGCTAAGGTCTCAAAAGCCTTAATCGTATGGAGATGCTGTGCTTTGAGCCCTGGCTGCGGTCGTTTTGCACGAATATTATTGACTGTAAACGGCTTTTGCGTCAGAATAGAAAGCGCTGTCGCCGTGCGAATGATTTGTCCCCCGCCTTCTAGGTAGTTTCCGTCTAGGGTTATCATAGTCTCTCAGCATCCCTTATCGTTTATATTGTTTTAGGTTTTCGTTAGTCCTGCTTATACCATTTCATTATCTTTCTTATACTATCTTTCTCCCTGTTTTAACCCTTCACATTCCCGATCGGCTTCAATGCAACAACGCGGTTCGAAACGCCTGCTTTCTCCATCGTTTCAACAACTTCATCAACGTCTTTGTATGCGTCTCCTGCTTCTTCTGCAAGTCCGCGCATCGAAACAGCATGGACATAAATGCCTTTTTGCTCCATGCTCTTCTGCAGCTGATCTCCTCTAAACATATTGACTGCTTTGGTCCGCGACATGGTTCTTCCTGAACCATGCGCAGTGCTTCCAAAGGTTTTTTCCATCGCTCCCTTTGCACCGACAAGGAGATAGCTTCCGGTTTCCATGCTTCCCCCTAAAATAACCGGCTGTCCAACTTTTTTGTAGATGGGCGGAAGTTCAGGATGTCCGGGCGGAAAGCAACGTGTTGATCCTTTACGATGCACAAGAAGATGCTTCTTTTTGCCGTCAACCGTATGCTCCTCCACTTTTGCAATGTTGTGGGCAACATCATAAATCAAATGCATGTCCAAGGCTTCAGGACTTTGTCCAAAAATTTGCGAGAAGCATTCTCGAATGCGATGCAGAATAACTTGACGATTGGCAAATGCCATATTTGCTGCGCAGGCCATGGCTTTGAAATAATCCTGTCCTTCTGGCGATTGAAAGGGAGCGCATGCAAGTTCTTTGTCGGCAACGTTAATACCATATTTTGGCATGATTTCATTGAAAATTTTCAAATAATCAGTTCCAATCTGATGGCCAAAGCCTCTGCTTCCGCAATGCACCATGACCACGACTTGATCGGGTTTGTCAATGCCCATCTTTGCTGCAACTTCCGGAAGAAAGATGTTTTCTTTTTTTGCAACTTGAATTTCAAGATAATGATTTCCTGAACCAAGTGTGCCAAGCTGATCCATGCCTCGTTTTCGCGCCCGGTCTGAAATTTTTGTTGGATCTGCCTGGGGAATTTTTCCATTATTTTCTGTTCGCTCAATATCTTCTTTCCAGGCGTAGCCATTTTTTGCACACCACTGTGTTCCATCAATCATGACATCATCAAATTGTCCTTTTGACACATCTACAAAGCCTTTGCATCCCACACCAGCAGGAACGCGTTTGAAAAGAAGATCTACAAGAGCTTTGAGTTTGGGTTTAACATCGTTGTACGTAAGATTGGTTGTGACGAGGCGCATGCCGCAATTAATGTCAAAACCGATTCCACCGGGAGAGATGATTCCTGTTTCTGTATCAAATGCAGCAACGCCTCCAATCGGAAATCCATATCCCCAGTGTCCGTCAGGCATGCACATCGCGTGTTTTACAATTCCTGGAAGACTTGCAACATTACTAATCTGATTAAATACTCCCTCATCCATGTTGTCAAGAAGTTTTTTACTTGCAAAAATTCGTGCAGGAACACGCATACCCTGTTTGAAAGAAGACGGAAGCTCCCATTCGATATCACTTATTTTTTTGATATCTTTTGGCGGTCCGAGTTTGCGTTCTTGACGTTGTTCTTCCATGTTCCCCCTGTTTCTGCTGTGTTGTGTTCGTGTTTTTAAGGTTTTGCTTTTATTCAAGAACCTTCGTGCCCACGCAGATATATTCTACTTCATCTCGATCTGCAAGATGTTGATGATAATATGCAATCTCTACTTTGCCGTCTCTCGTGAGTCTTACATTTCTTCGATCTCTTCCAAGAACATCTTTTTGAGCTTTTGGGAAATTCTCTCTATGCAGGCGCTCTTCTAATTCGTGTATTGCATCTTTGGAATGCCCTGTTCTCCCCCCAACGAGAAACAATTTTGCAAAAGGTGGAAAGGGAACATGTCTTCTCAACCATGCGAGGTACTCATCAAAACGTTCAAGTGGGGTTTTGAGACTAAAATGGCCCAGGGTTCCATACACACCTTCGCCATAGCTATGCCACGTTATCGCACTAAAGCATGCCTCTAAGCCATGCGTTGCTATGCTGTTAAAGGGTACAAAATCAGTGCCCTCCCATCTTCCTGCCATTGCATACGGTACGACGAGATCAACCATAAATATCCACCATTCATCACTCATTAAATATCCAGCACAAAAAAAGCTCTCCAGCCTTGTTGTGGTTTCTTCATTTTCTTTATTTCAAATAAATGAAGGGTGATTGCTTTCACGTCCGTGTGGAGTTCTTGTGTTTTCTGATTGATCGTGTCGCCGTAGACCACTGCATGCAGTGTGCATTCCTTTTCTCCCTGTTTTACCGCTCCTTTAAATTTATTAAACACCATGCATTCACTATCTTTGATAAAAATAAGTTCTTCAATAAAATTAAACAACAGCTTTTCGAGGTTTGTTTCTTTCAACACAATCTCTTTCTTGATCTTCGGCTTTACCGTTTTCGGATTTGCACTCTGCTCTGCAACTGCCATGCCTGCATCGGTAAACAGTTGATTCAGGGTTTTTGCTTGGATTTCAACTGCAACGTCTGCTGTTGCCATATCCTCTCGAAAGGTGAATCCCATACGATCTTGACATATAACAAGATTTATAAACCTTCCTGCGTTTGGGGATGCCATGATGCTCTGGCTTTGGATCCTTCTCAGCGTCTTGCTCGTGAGTCTGCTTTCTCTGATCGGCATCTTTTTCCTCTCTTTCAAAAAAGAATTTCTTCACAAACTCATGGCTTTTTTGATCAGCTTTGCTGCAGGGGCCTTATTGGGCGACGTATTTCTTCATTTGCTTCCTGAAGCGGTTGAGGAAGCGGGTTTTACCTTATCACTCTCACTCACTCTTCTTGCAGGAATCATCATCTTTTTTATTCTTGAAAAATTTATTCACTGGCGCCACTGCCACATTCCTGCTTCAAAAGAACATCCCCACCCCTTTGCATGGATGAATCTGCTGGGTGATACGCTTCACAACTTTATGGATGGTCTCATTATTGCAGGAAGTTATCTCACGAGTATTCCTTTGGGAGTGAGTACAACACTTGCGGTGGTGCTTCACGAAATTCCTCAAGAAATGGGCGACTTTAGTGTTCTGCTCAAGGGAGGATTTACGAAATCAAAAGCACTCCTGTATAATTTCTTAACAGCGCTCAGTGCTCTTCTTGGTGCGCTGCTGGTTTTTGTCGCCGGAAATATACCTTCGCTTGTTGATGCGATTGTTCCCTTCACTGCAGGCGGTTTTATTTACATCGCTACTGCAGATTTAATTCCTGAACTGCACAAAGAAACGCTTCCGACCAAATCTCTGGTGCAGCTTTTAGGTTTTGTCGTCGGTATCGTGGTGATGTTTGCACTGCTATTTTTAGAATAATCATCAAATCATCGTTCGCATTATTGCAAAAAATTATTTTTTTGAGTTGGAAATTAAACAAAAACTTTATAAACAAAAACGTTCAGAGTTTATTACACATGCAAGTTTCGTTGGGGAAACTTCGAAACTTCATTCCAGAAAATTTCAGAAAGTTGGTGACGTGATGGTTGCACAAAAAAGATGGTTGGGAAAACTTCTTTTATTGCTTGCACTGATGCTCTTATTCGTTGTTCTGATTCAACTCTCTGTTCCTTTTGCTTCTGCAAGCGTCATTAATGGGACCGTTATTCTTCATGAGAATCAAACAGGATTTGAACCTAATGCAAATGCTACCGGTTTTAACTTCACTAATCAGACAAGAACACTGGCGAGTATGGGCCACATCTTTATTATTAACAGAACAGATGGCCAAGGACTCCAACTCCATGGAAGGAATGGTGCACGGGTGATGAATCTTGGAATGCTTATGCCTGCTAACAGAAGTGGTGGTCTTTTTAATGATACGGTTCAGTCAGTTCCTAACATTAGTCATAGTAACTTTTTTGGTGAAGCATACACCACTGAAGTGGGTATTTGGGATATGCCTGATGATCTCATTGCCGTTGCTATTCCTGTTCGTCCCGGAGATACGAATGGCACCTATTACTATGCTGCAATGTATATAAATAGTACAAACATGGGGAGAAACATCAGTTTCATCTACAAATTTAATGATCGTGCGAATCAGACGACCTTTGGAGGTACATTATCTGGTTGTGCTGCACATAACAATTTCCAAACGTGTTTAGCTAATATTGCTAATAATTGTGAATGGATGGGTGGTTTTTGTCTAGCTCAGACAGGAGAAAAATTCAATGACGCTCCTAAACCCGATTGTGGTATGTTTCCGCAGTATGTCTGCAATCGACTCAATAGTTCCTTCTGTACTTGGGATACCGCCTTGGGTACGGCAGGTTTTTGCAAGCGGGGAACTGCCTATCATGATAATTTCGGATTTAATTGTACTACTATTTTGAATGACACGATCTGTGCTAATCAAACATTTACTGAAATGACAGGTTTATGTTCTTGGAAGGGTAATAATGCAACACCAGGCCATAATTGTACGTTGAACATTACAAAGACCTGGATTGATGTTCCTCGACCTCCCGTTTTCACCTGTGATGCTCCTGGCTACTCGAATAACCAAGCAAACTGTACCGATCTTGCTCAAAAATACTTTTTGCCGTGTCTATGGAATACTACAACTTCAAAATGTACTTCAGCATCATTTGACCATACGCAATTCAACAATTTTGATGATATTGGAAGCTTGAGCACCTGTGAAATGATGGGTGGAAGCTGGAAGAATGATACGACCTATAATCCTGCCACAGGTAGAACGACAACAGAAAACTGGTGCGAATATGGATTTGATGTTCAACCCTTCTCTGCTATTGGCGGAGGCGGAGGCACCTTTAAAGGTTCTATTGGGCGCATGAGTTCCTGTACTGAATCATGCTTTGGTTGTGAATATAATAGTACGGGTGTACAATGGCCGAGTACTTCGGTAGCTTCAACCCAATGTAATGCTTCGGCAGCAGGTTGTCGATTTGATGCAGATTCCAATGCTTTTAATGGCCAAGGTTGGTGTGAACCAGCTCATGAATTTGGCGGATATAACTGTAAGATGTTTTGTGGAGACTGCAACCTTGAACCAAATCCCAAGCATGCGTGCTTGAATGTATCGGGAGTTGGCTGTAAGTGGGATAATCTCACAGGATTCTGTATTGACAGCTCAGTAAAAACCTGTGATCAAGAGTGCAACTTCTGTTTCAATCAAGCTACCTGCGGAAACTCGACTGCAAGCGGAGGCTGTAACTGGGATGGCACGATCCAAGTCTGTTCGCCAAAAGGCGGTAATTATGAAATTTGTTATGATGGATATGACAATAACAATGATGGTAAAACAGATTGTGCAGACCCGCTCTGTGGATCTGACGCATTCTGTGGTGGCGGGGAAGTTGACACCGCAAACTGCTTTAAATATAGCAATTTCACCTACGGTGGCGGAGCCCAGGCAAACTGCACTGCAGTAACAGGTTGCACCTGGATGAATGATACCTTTGGAGCCCGATATTGTTCTCCTGTTAGTGACGAGTGCTTTACGAATGCAAGCTTCAAGCTAAACGCAGCAACCTGTAATAACTTTAACGGTGGAAATACCTGCACCTTTGAATCAGATGCTCAATGCGGGGATAATCAAACCCTGATGAGAGGCTGTTTCGCAATGCCGACTGCAGTTGCCTGTGCCTTGGTCAGCGGTTGTTTATGGGATTCGACGAAGAATTTCTGCGACCTTGAAACGTTTGTACGATGCGACAATAATCTATCGCTCCAAACAAGTCAATCTACTTGTCAAGCTGCAAATTGCACATGGCTGGGTGGAAGTTATGGAAGCACCTTCGAAGGCTTTGCGCGTGCAAATTGTGCAAGTCCTTGCGGAGCTAATACTAACCTCACAACTCAGTCTACTTGTCAGAACGTATCAAAAGGTTCAGTATTTACCAATGGAACCTGCCAATGGACTGCAGGATTCTGTGAGCCCACCAACTTTATAGGCGGATGTGCTGATCAGGATGGAGACCTTACTGCCTGCAGGGCCAATAGTAAATGTACTTGGACTGATGAAGTCAGGGCTCCTGTTAAGAATCTGAGCGGCGGTTCGGGATACAATGAACGCTTTGATGTTCCTGAAACATGGCTTGCTATGGGTGTCCAACGACCTGTCAATGGAACCAATGTCAGTATCTACAATCTCAGTTGGAACTTGACCAATAATAATTCAACGATTAGTTTGGTGATCAGCAGAGACTTTTGGAATACTTCAGTTCCTGGAATTCCCATGAATACCACCCGGCTCTATTGCAATAGTACCGTTATTATGGAGTTCAACTGGACAACAGGAACCTGTGTTTTAGGAAGTTGTAATACTTATAATATAACCACCTGTAGTGGCAAGGAGCTCCACTATTTCTTCAGAAATAACACTATTCGAACAGAAGGAGAACTTGAAGCATTGTGGGAAATAAACTATTCAAAACTTACCCTTGATGGCACCAATGCAAACACAGGAGTCACCAGCACAGCGAATACGACTACCGTCACTATCAATGGTAATATCTCTGAACAGGTCAAGGAGCGTTCAAATGCAGGCGCTAATAACAATGTTTCACGCATTAGAATTGGACGAGGACTTTGCAATGATGCATTGAGTAATACTTTTTTCAAAGAATTCCAAGACACCCAGCCTGAGATGATTGCTCGAGATACGATAAATGGCACCGATGATCCTGCGCATGACTACTTGGATATCTCTGGAATCGGCGTGAAGAAAACTGATGAAGCTTATATGTATGGAATTCCCGTGAGCGATATGGGCGGATCTTCGCTTTGCGACGGAGCTCCTTTGAAAAATAATATGGTAGGAACCGGTGCAAATACTTCCAAATACTACCTCTACCTTGATACCAATGGAGTCACGACAGGCGGTTGTGCAGCATACGATAACACGACTATTGTTGGGTTTGAATACCTCTTTAAGTATATAGCTCAAACTGATGCTACAGGTAAACTGTCAGAAGAACTCCTGAGTATGAACTGTATGTCTAGCAAATGGTCTCCCACTAATGTTCCTCTGAAATCCAATCAGAAAAAGGCCTGTAATATTATTGGAGGACCACTGTTTGGTATTGATAAAGGTATTTTGAGTGGAAAATCAGACGTGAGCGTTACTACAGGATGGCGAGCGTATGCTACAACTGCAAACTCTTCAGGAAACGCTACCAATATTGTTGATCGTGTAAGCGTAGGAATGGGTGATTTCAGCTCTATCGATGTTGATCTTGTGGACTGCATGAGCCAAGAAGATAAAGACAACGCACAATGCGGCAAGTTCAAGAAATTCGGATTCTTCCCTGGGGAATTTGGTCCTGCCTGCAAAGACGGCAAGGATAATGATAATGATGACCTTACCGATTGCGATGATTTTGACTGTAAATACGATCCATTCTTCTGCGGTGGAAGCTTTATTGCAATTGGCAGTGATTCTACTGCACCGAACTTTGTTGCGAATAAAATTAATACCAAACTTCCGAATGCACTGAGCTTTATCTATGGTACGGATGAACCTTCCAATGGCTCTGTACTCTTTTATGGTACAGACACCAACTGCGGAACCTTAAATACCTCCTACTCCGACAAAGCATTGAATGATGGTATTAATCTGACCAATTATCGTCCTCACCACACCACCGATATTGCCGGTCTTGCATTGAATACTACTTACTTTTACAAAGTGAAGACCTGCGACCCCACAGACAACTGTGCTATTAGTAAGTGTAAGAATGCGTCAACTGCGGCAAAAGCTACGAATATCACCTTCAAACTCGTTATTCCCACGAACTGGGTGGTGGACATTCCGAACATCAACCTCACCAACTACACTGCGAGATACTCGCTGAAAGCACCCTCCAACCTGTTGAGCAACATGACGATGTTTGTGCGAACTGTAAGCAACAATACAAACATGGAGTTCAAGGGTGTTGATATCTTTGAGAAACAAACCTTGAATATCTCGGGCTTTGTTACAGGTACAAACTTATTAGCTCTTGATGCAAACCAGTACCAGAACTTTAAACAGCGTACTGGTGTTGATGAAGTCAAGATAAAGGTTCCTGGCACGGGAACGACCCTCAAACACTGTGATGATGATGGGGCGAACTGTGCGACGGTAACTTCAGGTGCAACGTGTACGTTTGGTACAGACAATACCCAATGTACTATTCCTGATGCAGTTGGACTTGGATTCTCTGGGTATGGCCCAAGTGGTGGTGGTAGCGGAGGATCTGCTGGTGGCGGTGGAGGAGGAGGCGGTGGTGGCGTAAGTAAACCTGCACCGAAAGGTCCTTTGGTTCCTGCACTTCCTGTCGCCCAATCTACCAAACCTTCCATACCTTTGCCTGCTCCTACAGCAGTTCCTGCAACTGAAGAAAATGTGGATACCACTGCAGCTGCTGAAGCAGAGAAGCAAGAAGAACAGCAGAAAGAAACTGCTGGTGCTGAAAAAGTCGTTTCAAAAGGCGCTGCATCCAAGATGCCGGGTGTGTTGAAAGCAGGAATCTTGCTCGTTGTCATCGCACTCTTCCTGGGTTGGTGCTTCAGAAGATCGCATGCGAAGAACTAGATATTGTTTTAATTTTTTTATAATTTTTTAATTACTTTTCTTTCTTTTTTCTTATTTGAGAATCTTCTTCTTTTCACCAACTATCTATTATTGTTATAATTACTTATTACTGTTGTAACTTACTTAAGAAATCTCTCCAATCCTTTGCACCTAATACTCTGCACCATCTACAGCGCCACGCATGCCTCTGTAAGGATGCTTGATCATGCGCATGTTGGTGATCAGATCAGCGCATTTGACAATCTTCTTGGGAGCGCGTCGTCCGGTAAGAATAACTGTCATATCGGGTGTTGCTTTGTTAATAAGATTAATAACGCGATTAGCTTTAATTAAACCCAAGGCAACTGCAAGGTTGATTTCATCAAGGACCAGGAGTCTTGGCTTGTTATTTGTTCGTTTGAGGATCTTCTCAGTGAATTTAACGCCTTCGTCGGCAAGAACATAATCAATATTCTCGGGCCGTGAGAGGTGTGCGGTTCCTTCTCTGCCAAACTGATAAATTTCATAACGGGGAGCGAGTTTTCGCATAATCTTGAATTCCCCCCCTTTTTTATTGGATTTTAAGAATTGAACAACAGCAACGCGGTGATTGTGGCCTAAGGCACGGAGGGCAAGGCCAAGGGCTGTGGTTGTTTTTCCCTCACCGTCTCCTGTGTAAAGATGAACACGCGCATGTTTGCGGTAGTCGTGTCCGTCAGATATCGTCAATCTATCCCCCTTTGTCCTTACAGAGTAAATATCTCAAGCTTCTTTTCAAGCTTGTTTAAGCCTCTTTTTGAATTTTTTGTCAGCTTTCCCTCTGTAGAACAGATCTTCTTTTTATATTTTTGGAGTTATTGGCAAGTAGCAACGCAATCTTACACAGGAAATATTGAGAAATCTACTTCTGTAACAGCTTAACCAGCTCTCTTCCGAATTCTGTAGCAGACTGCGGGCCGTCTGCGGTAACAATTTTTCCATCCACAACCACCTGTTGCGGTGTGTAAATTGCTTTTCCTTGTTGAAGAATCTTGATCGCTTCAGGTGTCTTGTATACCGTTGCTTTCTTGCCTTCAAGAACGCCTGCTTTTGCAAAGACTGTGGGAGCAATACAAATAGCACCCATCAACTTATCTTGCGCCTTCGCCTTTCTTAAGAGCTCAATCACCTCTTTATCGTCTGCAAGTGCAGAAGCTCCGCTTCCGCCTACCATAACAACCATATCAAAGTATTCAACACGTTGCCTGGCTTCAGAGGCACTTAATTC
>Ga0209541_10004394_pt1 | contig 25043 bp, 20 predicted proteins | sample RifCSPlowO2_01_FD_184027 | JGI IMG/M metagenome (GOLD analysis project Ga0209541, IMG submission 184027) | Groundwater microbial communities from Rifle, Colorado - Rifle CSP2_plank lowO2_0.1 (SPAdes) (version 2) | ecosystem: Environmental > Aquatic > Deep subsurface > Groundwater | place... | reverse complement strand
GCTGTTTATCAATTCATTTTTAGAAAGATTATATTCCGCCTTGAACCCAACTAAAAAATTTTTTTTATTCAATTTCTTGAGATTTTCAAGTATTTTTGTTGTAGGCGTTAATTCTAAATGTAACTGTTGATGACTTTTTATTTTATTATTTTTCTTATTATTTACTTCAAAATCAGAAACAGCGGCAGCATGAATAACAATCTCAAAATTTTTAATATTTTTTCTAATTTTATTGAACAAGTCATTGACTGTTGTAAACTTTTCTTCCTGTATATTGTAATGCGTTTCAGCAGAATTATGCCCTCTTAATAATAATACATCAGCCCCTCTCAAATAAGCCTGCTCTGCTATCGCATTTCCCATCTTTCCCGAGCTTTTGTTTGTTATGACTCTTACAGGGTCTATCTCCTCAAAAGTTGCGCCAGCAGTTACAAGGATTTTTTTCCCTTTCAGGTCATTTCTTTGTTTAATTAATAATTCAATTCTCTCAATAATCTTATCCAATTTAGCCAATCTTCCAACCCCCTTATACCCACAAGCCAGCTCTCCATACTCTGGCTCTACAAAATGATAATTCAAATTTCTTAATTTTTTCACATTCTCCTGCGTTATTGGATTTTTCCACATCTTCACATTCATTGCAGGGCATATCAATACAGGCGCAATAGTTGCAGTTATAGAAGTAGTCAACAAATCATCTGCAATACCATTTACAATTTTTCCGATTACATTAGCTGTTGCAGGGCATATAAGAAACAAATCGGCTACGTCTGCCAAAGAAATGTGTTTTATTGGCTTATTCTTTTTAATATAATCAATATAATCTATTTTTGGATGAAACAATGTTGTTTGGACTTCATTTCCTGATGCTTTTTCAAAATCTTTTGTGTCAACCAGGTGTGTTGATGCTTCTGTCATTATAACATGGACATTTGCGCCTTTTTTCCTTAGCTCTTTAATTAAATCCAGCACTTTGTAGCAAGCAATGCCTCCTGTGACTCCGATTACTATATTCTTGTATTTCAAATTATTTGCCATATATTAAAAACGAAGAAATAATGATTTATAAATGTTGTTCAATGAAAGCTCTGCCCATCGCTTGGAAATCTTTCTTCCCTCACATCCTTAGCAAACTCTTCAAACGCTTTCTTCATCTCGTTACCGATTTCAGCATATCTTTTCAAGAACTTTGGCTTGAAATCCCCGTACAATCCAAGAATATCGTTTGTTACTAAAACTTGCCCATCGCAATGGACTCCAGCTCCTATCCCAATAGTCGGGATTGAAATTTTTTCCGTTATTGTTTTTGCCAGCGTTAATGGAATGCATTCCAAAACCAATGAAAAGCATCCAGCTTTGTCCAAAGCAATCGCTTCCTGTAATATTTTGTCAGCACTTTCTTTATCTTTTCCCTGAACTTTGAATGTTGTAATAGTTTGTGGAGTTAATCCTATGTGCCCCATCACTTCAATTCCATTCTTCACTAAAAATTCTGCAATTTCCGGCTTTTTCTCGACTTTAACAGCATGCGCTCCTGCTTCCAAAAACAATTTAGCATTCCTCAAGGCATCCTCTTCACTTTCATAAGTACCAAATGGCATATCCCCGACAATTAAGGTGTTTTTAGCGCCCCTTGCAACGGCGCTTGTAGCTCGGAGCATATCATCCATTGTAACTTTAGTTGTATTTTCATATCCTAAAACAACCATTCCAAGAGAATCTCCCACAAGAATTATGTCAACAATGCCGTCCATTAATTTAGCCGTGGGAAAGTCATATGCAGTAAGCATGACCATTTTCTGCTTTGATTTCATGGATTTTATGTCTTGTGCTGTTTTCATTTTTCAGACAAAATCTTAATGCCCAAGGCAATCAGAATAGCGCCCATTACTCTCTCAACATAGTGCTGGAACCTTGAAAAATATCCTTTGATGTATTTATGCGACAATACAATCGCAACGAATGCAAACCATAGAAATGTCGCTATTGTCATCTCCACTCCATATAGGAATTTGATTGCAAATGGTGTATTGGGATTGATAAATTGTGTGAATAAGCTGAAGAAAAACAAAGTGGCTTTTGGGTTCAATACATTAGTTAAAAATCCTGTCTTTACAGCCTGCAAGCTGCTTATTTCTTTGTCTGATTTAACTCTCTTAATGAATGTTTTTGACTTTGATGTTAGTGCCTTATACCCGATATAAATTAGATAAGCTGCCCCAAGTAGCTTTATTGCATTGAACAGCAAAATTGATTTTGAGATTATTAATCCAATACCTATTAGTGAATAAGCTACATGAACTAAAATTCCGAGTGCAACACCAATTGCAGAGTAAATTCCTATTTTTCTTGAATGCGACAAAGTGTTCTTTGTTATAATAACAAAATCAGGTCCCGGACTTATAACAGCCAGCAAATGCAATAAAGCCACTGTCAAAAACTCGAATAAATAATCCATATTAAATCACTTTACCCTTTCCTTTAAAGCAGCATATATTATCGGCATTGCAATAGTTGCATCACAGATTAAATCAACAAACCTTGCCTTCGGGTTCATCTTGCCCCATGAAATTCCTTCTTTTAACTCTGCTCCTGAGCTTCCGCCGGGCTCTGGCCTGTCCATTGTGATTTGAACTCCATAAGTTGCTGATTTTGGCGCAAGCTGCATTGCCTGCTGTATGTAATTTTTTGGCACTCCGCCGCCAAAATAAATAACTCCTGCTTTTTTTGAAGTCCATGCAATGTCCATTATCTCCTTCAAATCCTCAAAAGCCCGGACTTCAACTTCCTTGTTTCTTGCCAACTGCCCCCAAATCATAAGCCCGATTCCGGAATCAGATATTGCAGGGCAGAATATGGGAATTTTGTTCTCAAAGCACGCTTTGCAAATGGATTTTTTTGGAGTCAGTCTCCCAAGTTCCCATAAGAATTCTTTAATTGATTTTTTATCTTTCAAGCTGTTAAAATTCTTTGAAATGAAATCCTCCATTCCCTCATAAATCTTGTTTGGCATGTATGATTCATAAACTCTGTCCATTCCTTTTTTATGAAGTTCTGCATCATCAGCATCTTTATCTCCTTGATAATGCCTATAACCCAATGCTTCTCCCAAGTCATGAGTTAAAGTAGCTCCTGTTGTAACAACAGCATCAACCCACTTGTTTTCAATTATGTCAATTATTATTTCCCTCATTCCACCCGGAACTAAAGGGCCAGCCAGTCCAAGAAATACCTTGCATTCTTTATCCTTAATCATATCTTCGCATATATTCACTGTCTTCCCTAGCCTTCCTGCTGCAAGGACCCCGACAGAATCCATTCTTTTGACTAATTCATTGACTGACAATGGCTTTTCTATTTTGATGTGGCTGACGGGTTTCATTTTTTATTATTTTAATTCATTATTGTATTTTGATTGTCATAATTTACGTTGTAGTTTCTTAACAGTTAATGTTTCTTTTATCCGGAGCTCGTCTAATGGCAATAGTTATTTAAATGTTATTGAAACAATAATTATTATGGCACTCTTAATCGACATCCACTCACATCTCGACCATCATTTGCTAATCAACAGAATAGATGAAATAGTCAAAAGAGCAAAAAATGCAGGATTAAAGCATATAATTACAAACGGCATAAACCCGGAAACAAATAGAAAGTGCTTGGAATTATCAAAAAAATATGACATAATAAAATGCGGCATGGGAATCTATCCAAGGGATGCGCTGAAAAATGAAGTTGAAGCTGGCAGTTATCCAATAAAATTGGCAGATTTTGATATTGACGAAGAAATTGAATTTATTAAAAAAAATAAGAATCATATTGTTGCAATCAGCGAAGTCGGCTTGGACTTTGTGAATGGCGAAAGCAAGCAGCAGATTGAGGACTTTCAAAAGATGATTGGGCTGTCGGAGCAATTAAGCAAGCCAATCGTAATTCATTCCAGAAAGGCAGAGTCAAAATGCATAGAAATGCTTGAATCATCAAAAAACAGGAAAATCATAATGCACTGCTTTTCCGGCAAAAAATCCTTGGTGAAACGAGCTGCAGACAATGGATGGTTTTTGACAATCCCAACAATTGTAACAAGAGCATTCCAGTTCCAGGAAAATGCAAAGATTGTTCCAATTACCCAATTATTCTGCGAGACAGACAGCCCGTACTTAAGCCCCTACAAGGAGCAGGCGAATGAGCCCGCCTTTGTGATTGAGAGCTATAACAAGCTTGCAGAGATAAAAAACATGGACGTCAATGAAGTCATTAACAGCATTTACATGAACTGGCAGAAAGTGTTTGAATGACAAGATTTTTAAATTAAAATTCGTTCCTTGCAGCATGGACAAAAAATACATTATCCTCATAACCTGCATTGTCCTTATAGTTATCCTGGTTTTTTTACTTGCCCCCTATCTGCAGGACCCATTCAAAAAGTGCGTCAAGCAGACAAAAAAAGAGCTTAAGGAGCGCCAAACCAGGTATCTTGGCGGGGGCATAATAGCAAATTTCCGCGACGGCACGCCAAAGGAAGAGATGAATGAAATAGCGGGAATCTATGGATTTAATGTTAGCTATAGGTTTCCATCCTCGAATTCCGCCTTGCTAAATGTCCCGAAAGACCTCGAAATAGAATCCATGTGCCGGCTTGGAAACGACAGCAGGATTATGTCTGCAGAGCTTAATGTGATCTTCAGCAAAATATGACCTATTCCGTTAGCTTTATATACCTAAATTCCGAATATTGGTTTCATGGGTAAATTAATGCCGTATCTGCTGGTTTTTGCCTTGTTGCTGCAAATCGCAAATGCAGAAACCCTTCTCTACTCGGGCAAGGTCATCACAGACTCGGACAAGGAAATAGACAAGGGAGTTTTCAGGTTCAGGTATGACGAGACAGCCAACAAGGCATTTGTCCAAACGCCATCAACAAACCTTATAGTTGATAATGGGGCATGCAAGTCAAATGCCGTTTTCAGGGTCTGCATAAACCGCGCTAACTTCTCGTATAAGAACGTCACAACCTATGTATTCTATTATGAGGTTGACACGACAATCTACAAGCTGGTAGGCGGGCTTTCGGCTCCCGGCAAAGCTGCCAAAACCACCCTGTTTCAAAATGAGCAGACAGAATTCACCATTACCATCACCAACCCGACAGATTTTGATGTGACTCAAATAATATATGTTCAGGACATGTCCCCATTTTACGTCAAGGAGTCCAAAGGATGCTCTTTGGATCAGGGCAAGCTGTCATGGCAGGGGTCGTTGAAAAGCCGCTACGATAAAATCTGCTCTGCGGTCATTTCCGCAGCAAAAGAAGGCACGTTCAGCATGGCTGGCAACCTGAGCTACTTCAACTCTTATGAAACGGAAAAAAAGGCAACAGATGCTTTGCAGATAAAGGTGCTTCCCAAGCAGCTCGTTATATCCAAGCGAATGGACAATGTTACGGAAGTAAGGCAGCCGTTTTTTGTTAATATGTCTGTCCAGAACATAAACAAAGACGAGAAAATAGAGGCAGATGCGTCAATTGAGCTGCCGGGCAGCATTGTCTTGCTTAGAGAAATCCCGGGATTCGGCAAGGATTCAAATATTTTGAGGCGCAGGATCATATTAGAGCCCGGCACTATCTTTAACTACTCCCTTTATCTTCAAGCCTCAAAAGAAGGCGCAATTCCAATAAAGCAGGCGTTTGATTATGCGATAAGCAATGTCAGAGATGTGCTGCAGAACGAAACCTTGGTCAATGCCGCTGAGCCGCAGCTAATTGTAAACTTTACAAGCGATTATTCTTTATCAGCCCCAAGCCAAAAATTCATAGCCTATGCAAAATTGAAAAACCCCAGCAGATTTCATGAGCTGAGGAATATCAAGGCAAGGCTGAAAGCTTCTTATAACCACGAGATAACACAGAGCCTGGACAGGCTGATGCCGAACGAGTCTACTTTTATAATCAGCAACACGCTTATTTTGCCGGGCCAGGAGCTTACTGGGGATGCCGCGATGCAGCTCAATCTCAGCATTGAATACAGCTTTTACGAGGTGGCAAGATCTTTGAATGCGTTTTTAGAGCTTGGCGCAAGCAAGTCCCCAAATGAAACCGTAATAGCTGAGGCTAATGAAACTGCAATAGCTGAGACTAAAAACGAAACCGGGGCTGGGGAAAAAAATGAGAGCCAGTCTCAGGAAATCTCCGAAAAACCTGCAGAAATTATTGAAGATGCGCCTCCAGCGATAAGCTTCAAAGCGTACCTTTCAGATAAAAAGCTGTGGGTGGTGATAACGGCCATCTTTGTAACGATATTTGCCGTGCCAATCATTATGTACCTAAAGAAGCTCAAAAAACAGCCGCCTGTGCAGCCGAATCCCTTGCAGCCCCAGAAAAATTCACAGCAAAATCGAAATTTGATTGGCAAGTAGGTAATGTCAAAAACCTGAGTTTTCATGCCAACGGGTTTTGCCGCTGCAACCAAAAGATTTTTAAGCTGAACATCCAATTTTGTTTCCATGAAAGTAAGCATTGACACGAAGGAGGACTCTCACGAGGAGATAAAGAAGGTAATAAAAATGCTTCAGAACCTTGTCGGAGACTCCCAGGAAATTTTCACGAACCAGCAGCCTTCTGAGCCGGCTCCGGAAGCTGGAGCAAGCCCGTTTGCAAACATATTTGGCGACGCTTCGAATGCTTCCAACACGCCCCCTGATTCATCAATAACCCAAGCAGAATCTGCGCCGCTGGCACAATCCGGCGAGCAAGGTTCTTCTGAAACAGCACAATCTACGGACGATCTTTTTGCAGAGCTGTTCAGCGAGGACGAGATAAAGAATATGGATGCCAAAAAAGAGGATGAAGAGGAAAATCAGGATTCAAAGCAAAAAGGCAAGGAGTACAGGATTGAGTTCTATTAGACTTCTATAACCTTCCCCCTTTTCCCGACATTTATGACTTTTGTTTTTCCAATCATCTCTTCTATGCCTTCTGCTTCATGCACATGGCTGCACAGCAAAATGTCAGGCTTGAAAGTGTCTATTGCCTTTTTCACGCCTTCGCTTCCCGGAAATATACTGGTGAATTTCTCCATCAAAGAGCCTGAAGGATGCACGTGAGTTACTAAAATTTTCTTTTTTGCATCTTTTATCCTGTCATAGCCTTTTTTGATTAATTCAAAAATCTCATCTTCACCCAATTGAAATAACCCGATGTTTGCTCCGCCGCAGCCAAACAAGCCTACACCTTTATATTTGATGGAATAGCCATGCAAGTTAGTTGCTCCGTAAAGCTCGGCAAGAAAATCTGCAGTTGCAACAGTTTCATGATTGCCGGGAATTAAAATGACTTTCTTGCCTTTCTTCACAAAAGGCCCTATAATGCCCTCTGTAGACGATTCCGCATAAGTCAAGTCGCCTGACAAAACAACCAAGTCAATATTTTCCCTTTCTGCCTGCTCAGCAAGCTTTTTTGCAGCAGATGTGTCCCCATGTATGTCGCCTGCTGCCAGTATTCTGAGCTTGGATTTGTCTTTGTTTTCCATTATACCTAAAGAATAAAAACTGTTTAAAAACTTATCTCTCAATTACCTCAACAGCGCCTGTCAAATTAACAATCATGCTCGGCCTGCCCTCTTTTGCTCCTTCATAAAGCACAAAATCAATGCCTTTTTTAACTGCTGAGTCTAAATCCTCCAAAGAAGTCATATAGTCTTGGCCGCTTCTGTTTACAGATGTTGTTACAACCGGAATTTCCGCCTCGGCAACAATCTTGCTTATCCAATGGCTTGGGATTCTTACCCCTAAAGTGCTTAATCCAGGATTTACATCTTTTGCCACGCATTTTTGATTTTTTAATTTTAAAATCAAGGTACACGGGCCTGGCAGTTTGTCAAGCCATTCTTCTGCATTATCTGTAACAATGCAATTTTCTTTAATCCAGTCAACAGAAGGGGCAATCACAGAAAAAGGGTTTGTTGCTCTCGCCTTTAACCGTCTAATTTTTTTGACGGATTTTGAGTTCTGCGCATTACATCCAATTCCATATATTGTGTCGGTAGGATAGACAAAAACAGCTCCGTCTATAATTTGCCCTATTATTAAATCTTTTTCTATCTTTAATTCATCTGTATTAAGCACTCTCATAAAAGCGCAGAAGAAGGGATAGTATATATAGTTTACTTCTTTTTATTTTTACTTGATTCTTTAATTTTTTTGGTTATTCTTTTTTATCCAAATAGAGGCCTGATGCAGTATCTTCCTGTTACGCAAATAGGCTTTTGCCACCATCTTTTAGTTTGGTTTGTAGGCTTAGGTTTTTGTTCAGGAGGAGGAGTTGGCTTAGTAACTGCGAAGAATCCAACCCTTACTTTTTTATTGGAATCCATTGTAAGAATACATGGTTCTGTCTTGGGCACATTTACACAATCACCAAACCATCCAGAGTTTTCATAGTCAGCAAAGTCTGGTGTTGCGATTACTGTTACTTTTGTGTTCTTAGGATATGTTGCTTTACAGACATTTTGGTTGCGGCAATTGGTTATTTTGCCATCCTCTGTTTTTACGTTGCCTGAGTATGCGCCTTCAATTTCCAGCTCAAATGTAGGTGTCAAAGGTTTTTTTGCTTCAAACTTAGCGACTAAATTTTCATGTTTTGAAGGCATAATAAAAATGCAAATATCTTTAGTTTTATCTTCACAGGCACCTTCCCATCCTGCAAAAACAGACCCTTCTGACGGTACTGCTTTAAGCTCAAACCTTGTTCTTTCCAGCCAGTACATCTTTGCATCTGTGCATCCATCATCCTCGCAAAGATTTCTCTGTGCAGGTTTATTGGGGTATATGAATAATCCTCCTTTGCCAGAGCCAATTCTAGTGATGTTAACTAAATATGATTTTTGAGCTTGACTATCTTCTACAACCTTTGCAGTTTCTCCTGGAGCTAATGGTATAGGAACTGTTGAAAGATCTGCGCCTTGCTCTGTTCTTGTTACACCATCATCTCTAGAAATTGCCAATACTCCTCTAGCAGCAGTGCATTTCTTGTTTACAGCTTTTCCAGAGCAGCAAAAGCCTTCATCATATTGCTCTCTCAGCTCATGGCCAGCAGGCGCGCAAAACCTTAATGTCTCTGCTGTTTCTGAAGGTATAACATTTCCTTCATCATCTTTTAAAGTGTACCTTGAGCTTGATTTTGGCGTTAAGTCAGTTGGCTTTGTTACGTCAAATGTAACTACAAATGCCCTCCACCAGAAAACATCCCAGAATGCAGCATCCCATTCAGCTACACACTTTCCGTCATGGTTATCATCACCAGCAGGCTTTCCATCCTTTCCTGGGCCGCCGCACATCTTGCCACTTGGGAAGCGTGCGCAGCAATTATCATGCTTAATGCTTCCTGGCACAGACCAACAATTTCTTTGGCCGTTTACTTCTTTTGAGCAGCCAACTGGTGCAACAATCTTCTGAGAGCCCCAACCCCATTCTTCTTTTCCATCTTCGCTGCCATAACATCCTTTGCCAACTCCTCCAAAGCATATTTCTTCTTTTCCTGTAACTAGCTTTGTTACTGGGTTTTTGTTTGAAAGCAATTCAGCTTGGGCTTCTCCTCCTGCAGTTTTGACCTTGACAACACCTTGGTGGATTCCCCATCGCAAAGGATCATCAAGAACAGCATATATTTTTATACTATTACCAGAAGGATCATCATGATAACGCATGCGATAGCCATTGAGTGTAATTGAAATAATGCCCTTTAGATTACTGCCATGTATTATTGCATTGCCGCCTAAGCTATTGTCTACAGGCTCTATGCTTGTTATTTGAGGAGGCAATGATCTTTCTGCGACTGTTAAAGATGTTTGTGCCCTAGCATAGCTGTTTTTTGCTTTAACTGTTATAATATACGAGCCTGGGTTTTGTGGGGCATTGACTTTTATCTGCTGTAAAGATTCTTTTCTGAAATTTTTTGTAATGGTATCTTTTTTTGTAGTTGTTTCATAAAAGCTTATCTCTTCTGTTTCATAAAAATTTTCTCCAGATATTGTTATTTCATCATTTGAGAAAATATTTTTTGGATTAAAATCAGTTATTCCAGGCAATGGAACAATTTTAATTTTTGCGCTGCCGCTGCCATGAATGTCAGAAATAATTTTTATTTCATGTTCTCCAAATAAAGCATCTTGGGGAATCTTTACCTTAGCTTCTATATCATCAATGAGCCTAAAAGAAATTGGTTTTCCATCAAATTGTATATCATCTGCATAAATATCAAAGCTAAATCCAATTATTGAGACTTCCTGCCCTGGCAATACTATTGATGGATTGAAATAATTAATTTTAGGTGCAGGCAATTTGTTAAAGCCGACAACTTTTTGGATTGCATTCCTCAGTTCCTTGTAATTTGAGTAAGCACCATATTTCTTTACATCGCATTCATCCTCATTTTTCTGGCCTTGAGGGAATTTATTCAATTGCTTGAATGCTTTTGTAACTTCTGGGTTGCTGCATACTCCTGTCCATACTATAAAATCTTGATCAGAATACTCAGCACCGCCTGAAGTTAAAACTAATGCAATCTCACCTGTTTGTGCGCCCTGAGGAACAATAGTTTCCAGTTCATCTCCATTTGATAGAATACTAAACCCTTCAACTAGCTCTCCATTAAAATATATTTTTGAAACATATCCAAGGTTTTTTCCTTTCAGATACACAGGAGTTCCTGGATAAGCTTTTCTTGGCTCAAAGCCTGTAAAATTTACTTCAGGAATTTTTGGCATAGGTATAGCAATATTTGTTCCCTCTCCTGGGCAGCCGGGCATGGTTGGATAATCTTCGCATGCAGCCGGGTAATCTTGCGTTGCTTCATGTGATACAATCTGCTGGTTTCTATACTTTACACCTTTATCGCCTTTTTTTGTGAACAGGTTGCCAACCCATTCAAAAGCAGAACTGATTATTCCTTTTTTTGGCTCAAATGTTGGTTTAGCTTGCATAGGTGAATAGAGTTTTGCAGCAAATACTGCATATACTATTTTATCATCAACAGTTTTTATTTTACAGTTAGGGTTTGCGCCTGAACACTCACCTGACCATCCAAGGAAATCAGAATTTACTTTTGGAATTGTAGTTAGCTGTACATCTTTTGCAACATTTGCAATGCAAATCTGCTTAATCAGATCCTCTTTATTTGTGATTTGTGGAGAATAATCTATTATGCTATCCCAAAATAAATCAGACCATAAAATTAATTCATTACTGTTGATTTTGTTATCATCTTCTTGATTGGTGTAATCTCTGGCACCTCCGCGAACTCTTCCACTTCTTCTCCCTTCTACTTCAATATCACGCTCTTCTGTATTTGAATTCTTACTTACAATAAGCTTTGCTTGGCCGCTTACCGTAGAATACTCTTGTTCTATTTTGCCTTCCGCACGATTTCCAAATCCATCATCTGATGCACTAGAGCCTGTGCTAGTGCTCTCAAGTAACTTGCCATTTTCATCATATTTATAGATTATTGTAATCTCGCCTTTGTCTATTATATCGCCAGATGTGCTATCTTCATTATAATCTATCTTTGATGAGACAAGCTTTGGCCTGCCATTTATAATTGAGTAACTTAAGCTAATAGTTCCTGTTTTTGTATTTCCAAACCCGTCATCAACTTTAAATGTGCCTGAACCGCTGGCTCCTGTTAATTTTCCAGCATATGTATAGGCAACTGTTATTTTTTGATTTTTTGTAGAGCCATCCAAATTTGTTTTAGTAGATTCTGTAACAGTAGAGCTGATTTTTGCTTGATTGTTAATAATAGCATAAGTTTGTTTCATTTTTCCATCAGCAATATTTCCGAAACCATCATCACCCTTAAGAATTGCTGCGCCATCTGCACCAGCTAAATTTCCATTTCCATCATACGAGTAGGTAACTGTTATTTCCTGTTTCTCTATTGAGCCATCTAAATTTCTAAGATCCGTGCTTGTTATAGTAGACGAAAGTTTTGCCCCATTATTGATAATAGAGTAACTTTGTTTTATATTGCCTTCTGCAATATTTCCAAACCCGTCATCTGTCTTAATAGTTCCTGCACCATTCGCTGAACTTAATCTTCCATCTGGATCATACTTGTACTTATTAGTTACTTTTTCATTTAATGATGAGCCATCTGCTCTATCTGTTTTAGTGTTTTTGTTGGAGCCTGATAATTGATTGAGCTTGTTATAAGTATTTTGCATTGTAATTGAAACTGGATTGTTATATTCATCATAATAATCAACTTTTCTAAACCTGTTTTGCTCATTTACCAGTTTAATATCATCTTCGGTTACTTCAGAATCTTTGCACTCAAATACTGTATTACCTGAAGCAGTTACCTTGCCTTCATAATTTTTTTGAGAAAGGATGTTTAGTTTGAATTCAATATTTTCTTTTTGAGGAGATGAATAATTATCAGTTACTGGTGTTTTATAATCTGCACACTTTTTATCTTTTACCCATTTTCTACAAGATTTATCTGCACATGTAAAATAGGCATCATAGCCATTTTCGCAAAATATTGCACCATTATTAGGGCACTCTGAGCTTGAGAAGCATTCAGCGCAAAAACCTTTGCCATCTCCATAAGGGTCATAATGATGCTGGCCTTCTGGGCATAAGCTATCTTTTCCAGTTTTTGCATTAATAACACACAACTTATTTAAGCATTTTTCATCAAATGGCTTGCAATCTTTATCAGCAGTGCACAACTTTGCTCCACTATCGGATTTAGGACGTTTATAGCTAGAATCTTCCTTAGGCGCCTTAAATATACCCGTTACCCACTCAATAACTTTTGTCCAGCCGCCTGTTGTCGCATTAGTAAGTCCTTCTCCGGCTTTGGGGGAGGTATAATCTTCTTCAGATCTGGGCGATTCATATTTATCATCTGATTCTATTTTTTCAAGACCTGCTCCTGATGCAGGCGATGTAAAATTCTGGTCTGATGCAGATGATTTATAATTTCCATTACTCAAAGGTGCTTTATAGTTTTCATCTGATGTAGGAATTTTATAACTTTCGTCCGAGGCAGGAGCTTTGTAACTCTCATCGCCTGTCGGACTTTTGTAGCTATCATCAGCCGTAGGTGCATTGTAGTTTCCGTCGCTTGTAGGAGAAGAATAGTTGGTATCTGAAGTAGGTGATTTATAACTATCATCTGATGTCGGTGAAATGTAGCTTGAGTCTGATTTTGGCGAAATATAGCTGTTGTCAGATGTCGGAGATTTATAACTTTCGTCAGAAGTAGGTGACTTATAGCTCCCATCTGACGTCGGTGATTTGTAAGAGCCGTCGGATGTAGGTGAAATATAGCTGCCGTCGCTTTCCACCATGCCTGTAATACTTGATTCTGTAAATAGTCCAAGCATTAGGACAGCTAAAAGAACTGGAAGTGACCCGTTAATAATCCATCTTTCTATTGAACTTGCCATTCTCTTTTTTATTTTCCTACTAATTTAATAGCTTGAATTAAAATTTATCTTTTTGATTGTCAGAGCGGAATAAAAGCTCCAATAAAAAGCGAAATTAAATTGATGATAAAGCTAATCCAAATAGCATGAACCCATTTGATTTTGGCGATTTTTAACATCAAAAGCGCCTCAAATAAAACTGCAAATGCCTCCGTAGCCAATATAATGATGTCCATGCCAAGCGCAACCATGAAAGCTGATTCAAAGCTAAAAAGCTGAGGTATGAAATAGGCTATAGGGTGGGTTATAAGATTTCCCAATAAAATGGGAATTATAATTTTCTTGATTTTTATCTTGAATGCAAAATAGGAAAGAATAATTGCTGCTAGCAATTCTATTAATATGTTAATTATAAATATTGGAAAAAAATTGTTTATAGAAGTTGGCTTAAGTGTATTTTCTGTAAGTGGCAAAATACTGCCAATACCGCTGGATGATTCAAAATCGACTGAAAATTTGGTATTTAATCCCTTCCTTGAAATTTCCCAAGTTATGTAGGTTTTTCCAGTATCCAAATCCAATACTTTAATCCTGAATAATGCCGGAACCCTGTAAGTCACGCTGCATGTCGAATTTTCACAGTCGGTAAAAGACCGTTCGCTTGGCTGCCAGTAGCATTGGTTTAGCTCATCAAATTCATCCAAAACAAATTTCCTTGCTAAATTTAGTTGCTCATCATTCCAGGAAATTGTATACCCATAAAAGGATTCAATTTCTTCCCTGCCGTAATATTGCCACTCTTCATTTGTTTGAAGAATATTGTAGATCAAATTATCATCTTGGAATATTAAATTTCGGCCCATTACTGCAATAGAATAATCAGATGAGCTGTATCTCTTATATTCTTGGCATTCCTGCATAGAAACCATTGCGCTATTGAATGGTCTGCCGTCTAAAGTAATGCTAAAGGATGCCTCAGGATGAAATCCCATGTCAGCATGCGCCGGCAAAACTACTATTAAAAGCGCAAGAATCAGGGCAACGACAGTTATTCTATCTTTCATCACTTGCTCCTGTATTTTTTTGATTCCTGTATTTTTCCTTTCTTTAATTTTTTGGCAATAAATATTATGCCAGCTAAAATAATTAGGCCAATTGAAAACAATAAGGCATTTTTAATTAATTTTTTCCGGGCCATCTCCTTCTGTTTTGCTTCTTTCATATCTTTCTCCGCCCTCTTTTTTTCTTCATACTCTTTTAAAATCATTTCTTCTGTCAAAGGCTCAACACAATCAGGGTCGTCCATGCCCTCATCACAATACCTATCAAATCCACCTTTAGGGCAGTCTTCAGGGCAAGTATGTGAATTCTCAGGTATTCCGCAGCTTTGATCGCCGCATGATGTTTCTACGAAGCTTATGTTCATGAATTCAGAGACCTCTTTTTCCTCTCCAGGCAGAACGCATACGGCACATTCTTCAGTGCCATATATGGCGCATTTTTCCCTGTCTTTTATAGTTCTTATCTCATAACCCTGCTTTGCGCAAAAACTATGCTCCTGCGCAGCTTTTCCTTTGATAAAATCCCACGCATCAACTTCCTCTGTATCAGAAATTACGCATTTTCCATCAATGTATTTATAGCCAAGAGAGTTGCAGTACGAAGATGCGGGGTTAATACGGCTATGCGCAAACTGGCCTGACAAGATTGAATAAAGCAGGAATGTAACCAGAATAGCCATAATATGTTTTATATGCATTCTCATTTAGCCCACCCCTCTTACAGCATAAACATTATTTACTAAATCTCCATATTCACCACTATAAGCTATTCTGCCGTATCCGTTTTCGCCCCATCCCGTATCCCACTGGTTTTTGATTATCCAGTCGCCTTTATACTCGTCCCATCCCACTAATACAATAGCATGTTTCCATTTGTCCGACCATACAACTAAAGGCCCATAGCACATCAGTGCCATTTTGATAGAATCTCTATCAGATGAAATCCTCTGATAATTCTGAATCTTCCATTTCCTGCCGTTTGGGCAAATATCGCATGATTTGGGGTATTTGCAGTTCCACCAGTCGCTGCAGTCATCCTTGCATTTTCCGCTGTCATCCATGCAGTTTCCTGACTGGTATCTGAAGCATGACTCGTCTACTATGCCATTGTTCTTCACGTAGTCAAGCGCCCAGTCAGGGTATCCTCCATTGCAGCTAAAAGTGCTGCATGACACCAATGTCTGCTCTGATAAGTCAATGCCCGTTGCGATATTATTCTTCTCTATCTGGTAGACACCCTCTATGGCTCCAACAGCTGCAAATGCCCAACAGCTTCCGCAGCTCTGCTGGTTTTTTACAGATGTCATATAATTTAGGCCTTTGAAGCTGTTCCACTGGAATCTTCTTGGAGCATTAAACGCGCAGATATTAGTTGCATCAGCCCCGCATGGCAGTTCACACGGGCCGCCGCAATCAACTGAAGACTCTCCCTGATTTTGTTTGCCGTCAAAGCACTGCTCAACGCTAAAACAAAAATTGTCCTTGCATGTCTTCCCGTCTTTGCAGTCAGAATCCGAGCAGCATTCGTGCTTAACGCACTGGCGGTTTTGTATTTCGCCGCACGGACACGGAATACTCTTGCATTTAAAATAATTATAGTCACAATATTGGCTCCACTGGCAATGATCGTCTTCATAGCATTCATCAAAATATACCATTACTGCCGTATCCAAATAATCCTTATTCTCGATTGCGCATGTGTTTCCCTTGGCGCGATAGCACGCGTCATAAGAAGTCCATCCGACCCTATTGTTGCCGGATGGTGTTGCCTCAAGCGTTACCGGCCCTATAAACCTGTGTTCGCTTAATCTGCAAGATTCATCACAATTAATGCCTGCCGGCGTTGACACCACCTTGCCTTTTCCGTTCCCGGATTTAACCACAGAAAGCTTATAATATTTTTCAAACACCGCAGTGACAGTCAGGTTTTTAATCTCATTAGCCAAGGCAGTGCAGCGCGCGCTGTCTGTTCCTGTGCAGGCACCTTCCCATCTTGCAAACTGCCATCCCTCTGCAGGATAGGCATAAAACCTGTCACTGTCTTTATAAAGAATTTCTTTCTCGCACTTCTGTCCGCAATCAATGTCTTTGCTTATTGATTCAACTCTGCCTTGGCCACTTATCACAACATTTAGCTTGAGCGAAATAGCAGTGTGGGTGCTGTCAATGATTATCTCTTTATCGCTATCCATTGTCAGTAACGGGCATTCGCCCCATGAACTGATTCCTGGACAATCCCCGGATATGTTATGGAAAACTGTGTTGCCTTCTTTAAAAAGCTGAACGCTTACTTTTGAATTTTTTCGCACTAACTTTACACATGGCACCTGGCAGTTTCCAATTATGTCATGTGAGAAATACGCAGTTATCTTTCCATTCCCGACCAATGAAATATTTATATCATAATATCCTCCAAGCACGGCCGTAACACTTTTGTTTGAATCCATAATTATTTTGCATTCTTTATCTCTCCCTGTGCAGTCGCCATGCCATCTCTTAAAGACGTCCCAATACTCATGGGGAATTGCGGCTAATGATATCTTAGTTCCATTGCGGTAGGCATAGTTGCACTTATTCTCACAGTTAACTTTGCCATCGGAAGAGTTTATTTTACCTTTGACGCCGGAGGCAGATGTGACTGCCACGCTAAGGGTGAATTCTGCCGGCTTTCTAAATTCTGCATTTACGATTTTATCTGAATTTATCGCTATCTTGCATTCTTTGCCGCTGCCCTTGCAATCCCCTCCCCAGGAAGCAAATTCCATTCCTTCATCGGGGTGAACATTCAGATTAAGAGGCGTTCCCTCAAAATAGGTTATTATGCAAAAGCCGCTGCAGTTAATTTTATTGTCACTTGACTTTATTAAGCCGCTACCAGTAACATTTATTGTAACATTATGCCTTGGAGGAAGTTTTTTGAATTTTGCTGTTGCTTCCCTGTGCTGGCTCATTGGCAATATGCAATGCCCATTTCCAGAGCATGCGCCTTCCCAACCTTCAAATTCATAATCCTCTGCCGGATCCGGCACCAGCCTTAGTTTTGCATCAGTCTGCCATTCGCTTGTGCAGCTATTTTTGCAGAATCTCTTGAATTTTCCCGATTTCATTTTTTCATTCACAAATTCATCTGGCAGCATGGCCCCTCTTGGCCCTCCTGGAAAATATACAGTTCCATTTCCAATAAAAGATAATCTTAATTTTCTAACCCCAACATCTGCAAAAACCACATTAACGCTTTTATGCCCGTCCATAGTTACAGAACAAACTGAATTATTGTGTATGCACGCTCCCTGCCATTCCTTAAATTTTTTATCCTCTTTGGGCGTCGCCAAAAGCTCCACAGTTGTCTCTTCCAAATAATCTTTTGAGCATATTGTGCCGCAATTAATGCCGCTGGGTGTTTCGCCTGATACTACTATTCCATCTCCTGACAAATTGATTTTTAATTTATACCATGCTGGAGGTCCTTTGAAATTAGCTGTCACCTTTTTCTCGCCATCAAATGTTAGGGCACATTTGCTCCCGGTTCCTGTGCAGTTGCCTTCCCACCCGGAAAATCTGGCGCCCCCCTCATCAGGATAGGCCGTAAGTTCTGCCATCGAGCCCTTTCGGTACATTGCGCTGCAATATTGCCCGCAATAGATCTTATAGAAAGGCGCAGTGACTGTGCCTGGCCCTTTTCTTGTTACGGCAAGAGTATAATAGCTGTCATCTGATTCAGAGGCGCATTTTCCTTGGACATATTTTGTTCCCTGCGGGCATTCAGCACATTTTTCTCCGTTTTTTACATAAGGAGATTTGCACCCACTATAGCAGTTTGAAATCTTTGCGCAAGCTAATGAATCGCAGATTTGCTGGTTTAATTCTCCGCAAGCTATCTCTGGCTCAATTGGCTCAGCTTTTTTTTCCTTTAAAGAAAATGTTGCTGTTGCTTGTAAATCCAGATTAGCTGTAATTGTACATGTTCCTGTGCCTGAGCAGTCTCCACTCCAGCCATCAAAAGACGAACTGGCATCAGGAGTTGCAGTCAAAACAACAGATTCTCCTTCATTAACATATTCATAGCATACATCTCCGCACCTGATATTTTTGCTTGATGAAATTATTCCTGAGCCGGTGCCTGATTTTTTTATCGTCAGAGTATATTTCACTGCCTCTGTGCTTGCAAACTCTGCCGTTGCCTGTTTGTCAGAATTCATTGTAATAGTGCACTTATTGCCATCAGTTGAAGAGCAATCGCCGCTCCAGCCTACAAACTTGGAATTTGCATTTGGAGTTGCTGTTAATGTTACTGTCGTCCCCTCTGCAAAGTTATTGTAATCATAGCTGAATGTAGAGCCAACATAAACACCGCTTGGCTCGGATTCAATTGTTCCCTTTCCATTTCCTGCTCTATAAGCTGTAAGCTCATATTCTTTAACAACTTGGCCGGTGAATGTTGCCGTTACATCTCTATCGCCATCCATGACCAAGGTGCATCTTGATTCTGTTCCCGAGCATGCTCCTCCCCAGCCTGCAAACGGAGAATCTCCATAAGATGTAGCTGTCAGAGTTATTTCAGCTCCGGGGGGCACATAGCTTGTGCATTGGCCATCGCACGTTATGTAGGAAGGATATCCTGATGTTACATAGCCTGCTCCTGACACTGTTATCCTGAGATCATCTGCCATAGCAATAGGTAATTGTAATGCAGCCAGAAATAGTATTATTATAAGGTATAATTTTCTCATAAATTCCACTAAGTCCAGCCAAACTTCATCTGAACTTGGCTAGGCGCATTCTCAAACGGCGGACCTGAGCGGTATATCACCCAGATAAATTGCGGTGTCGCCCCGCCTTCAATTGGGCCGGATGCTATATCTCCATTCCAGCCATAAAAAGTAATTTTCCTTGTAGGGCCATAAGACCCTACGCCCCAAATACCCCAATCATCTTCGGTTATAGGGATTTCCTCCCATTTGCCGCTGAAACTGCCATAATTCCATGTTTTATCCTCATTAACCAGCAATATTGTCCCAGGAGTTTCAGGATATTCAAAATCTCCGTCATCATAATATACGCCCTTTGAATAAGCCATCCATTCTCCTATAACATAATTGCGCTTTGAAACCTGCATAGCATCACTTTTTTCAAACAAAGGCTTAGGCTTTTCAACAGGCTGAATATCTTGTTTTGGTATAAGTTGAACATCTTCAGGAGATATTTTAGAATTACATCCAGAAATTAGAAGCATAACAGTTAATATTAAAATAAATGTGAAGAAGTGGTTAATAGTCGTTCTTTCAACTGGATTGCCCAACATTTTCAACTATGCCCGAACTTCATCCATATAGTGCCTGCATTCTGAACTAACGGAGGCTCGACATGGTAAATAACCCAGATGAAGTCAACATACCCCTTGGTTTCTTCTACTGGCCCGTCTGCAACAGCATTATTCCATTTATCAAGCACAACTTTTCTTGTTGGGCCATAAGGATTGACACCCCATCTAGTCCAGTCATCGCTTGTTATCTCAGTCACGGTCCATGTCTCCTGAGAATCTCCAAATCTCCATGTCCCGTCTTTAAGAAGCTCTAAATTTCTGGTGACTGGAACAGGTGCAGAGCCCGCGCCTCCAATATCATAAAATATTCGCTCAGAAAAAATTCTCCAGCTTCCTACGAAAGCAGGATCTGCATCGGCAATGCTGGCTTTGGTTTCAGCCTTAAGCTCTTCAGTGTCTCCTCTAATGTTTTTAGTTATCTCAAAAGAATCAAGCATTGTTTGAATAGTGCCTAGATAATCAGAATAAGAGCTTTCTGTCGAAACAAATGACCATATATAAGCTAAATCATTTTTAATAGTCCATGCCTGCATAAATTTTAAGTTGGATGCTGTGAAAACCACTTTGTGGGCAGGATTGTTAGACAACACTGTTGAGCCAGATTCAATGATTTTTATATCAGAAAATGTTTGCTTCAGCTGCTCAATAGCAATTTCATTATACTTTTGTAATGTCAAGCCCTGCCCAGCCAAATCATTCATTGTCAAGCCGAGATTTTCCTGAACAGCATCAGATACATCAGTTTTTGGCGACACAAATGCGATAATAAGGTCTTCAGTTTCTTTCTGCTCCCAATCAGAAGGATATTTGATTTTAACACCATAATCAGAGTTCTCATACATCAGGAAATCGCTTGGAGTTGTTTTTGCAGACTCAGATTGTTTTATTTTTGGCGGTAATTTTGATTCTTGGGATTCTGTTGCACAGCCAATTACCAAAACCAAGAGAACTAGTATAACTCCAGAGATTCTTTTTAACAAATTAACCCTCTTTTTAGAATTCCTCGAAGTATCTATTTAAATACATTTCGTTATTATTAGGCGTTCATCAGCATAGGGCTTTATTCCAAGTAACCAATCATAAACCCTTCTTCCAATCCGTTTATCTCATCATCTTCAAGATCCTTTTCTATCTGGGCTTCATTGTAAAAATCCAAGTCCTCAAACTCGTCCAGAAATTTCTGCTTTAGTTTCACTTTTACCGCCTCTTTTTGATTATTTTCTTTTCATTGCAATCCCGCTAAATTGAGCATCAAAGCTTCTTAGCTGCTTTGCGCTTCTTATTGTAATTTCCTTCATCTGCTGGAAAAACAAGTCTTCCACAAATTCATTGCTTAATTCCATTTTGGCTCACCTTTTGTTTTTGTTCAATGCGCCGCGGCTGGGAGTCTCACCCAAAAAGGCTTAATCCTTTCCGAGGTTTGAACCCAGAAGCTCTTGCGAGCAGCAGGGTGTCAATCTGCCGGAATACCGGATTATCCTACCGCGGCATAACATTTATATAGTTGCTAATATTATAACCCTTAAAGGGTGTCAATCATCTGGATTTCCGGTTATCCTACCTCTTTTTTCTTTTTTTTACCATCCATCGATCTTCATTTCTTTCATGAAGTCATGCGCCTTGATTGGCTCTGGAATTTTTCCATCAATGTTTGATATTGGATTATAACATTCATAGCATACTTCAAACCACGGCTTGATTTGCGTTCCACATACTGTGCATCTCATTTTTATTCACCTCTTGAAAGCAGGAGGGGGTGAAAAGAGGTTTTGAAAACCATCTTTTTTCCTGCGTCAATTATAATGAAAGAATTACTTTAAATACCTCACGCCAGCAAATGTCCAGTGTCCAGTGGTTTTCTGGTATACATTTTGCAGAAGATAGTTTGGTGATTTTATGTAGGAAAATAAATGGAAAAGTTCGCCATAACGGTGTTAGGCAGAAGTTTTTGAGCTGCCGTTGTTAACGTTAAACCGAAAGTCTTTGTAGTTGGTGACTTCGCATAAAATCTGTATTTTATACGGTTCGCTTCGCTCTCTGAAATTTTTGGTTACTTTAAACGTGGGGGAGTTCCGTTACTTCTTACTCTTATCTTCTAACTTTTTTTTCTTTTCTGGTTCAGAAAGATAGTTCTCTCTTGTTGTGATTGGGCGCCCTAATTCTTGCTCTGTTTCTTTTCTTGCATTTCCTGCCACTCTTCCGCCTCTTTTGGCCGCATCTTCAACTTCTATAAATTCCTGCTTATCTTCTTTTCTTGTGATTTCAGTAGAAACCCTTTCGCCTAACATTGTAAAAATCAGTTCCAAATCATTCATGTGGTCTCTCAGGTTTTCTCTTTTTAACCCCTTAAATCGCTGATATTCACTTGGAGTCATGCCAAATGTGGCTTTTGAGATTTCAGCAGTCAAAATAGAGTATTCTCTTTCTGTTTTAACGCCTCTTTTCTTCCATTCATCTGTTAATTCATCCCTTATTGCTATACCCCTCACTCTTTTCTCAATCCAATCATTAGAATAGCCCTTTGCTTTGTATATTTCCTTCATGCGTTTTTGGGCTAGTTCAGGGTTTTCTATCTCTTGTACTCTATCATAGCCGACTTGGGCTAACCATTGCTTGAAAGGCTCTGCTTTTGGCGATGGAATTGATTGAATAATCCTAAACATATTTTTAGTGTTGGCACAATCTGTGAGCCTTAATTTGCCATCATCCGCCATTAATTTCAACTGTCCGATTTTTTCGGACACTTCAAAACCTTCCTCTGTAAGCTTGGTTTTTAGGTCAGACCAATACTTTCTAGCCCTATCTGTTTGCGTCAATGCTCCAATTATATCCACTACTGAAAACCACCATTCATCATTAAACCAAGTTCTTCTGATTTTCTTGCCTTGAAATACAACTAGTGCTTTGTCTTTGTCCATTCACAGCCTCGCAATTTTTCCGGCATCAGTTATTTCCATATTCTCTGTTATGTAGCCTTCTTTCTTTAATTCGTTTAAATGGGCATAAATCATTGCCTTTGATTTTTTTGTCTTTTTAATAATATAGGTAACCCTTTTATTTCCTGAAGCAAGCTCTTTAAGAATCAATGTTTTAGTTGGAGAAAGCTTAAAATCCAGCAATGGCATGGGCAGTGCTTTGTTGGTTTCTTCAATAAAATAATAAACCCCTTTAATCTTGTCTTTTTTGATAAAGCCAGCAAATAAAACCCCAAGAGACTGGGTTTTTCTGCCTTCAGATATATGAAGCAGTACCTCATTCCCTAATTTACTTTCCCTGTCTATTACTTTGCATACGTCATAAACTATTTTTGGGATTTCATATATCGAAGTGTCAACAATCTCAATCTTTATTGTTTTATACTTGTCTCTCAGATTTTTTATGGATTTCCTTGAAGTGGACTTTTTTTCATCCTTGGGCTTGGAAGTTATAATCACAACTTTGTCTGGAGAGAACTTTATAATAGCTGCATTTGTTGCATTGCCTTCATAGATTGTTGAGATTAGGGTTTTAGACATTTTAAGCAATTATATCTTAATTGCTGATTGATTACCTTTTTTCTTCAAAAATAAAGGTTTATCTTTGCGGTAGTTAGCATTAATGTAATATAAAGTACTTTTATTACAAGGGATTGAGTTTACATCAACTTCATTTAAATTGCCACAAATTACAACCATAACCATATAGCTTTTATTGTCAAATTCATTTAATTTGTTTAAGTCCTTCTTTATTGAGTCGTTATCCCATTCAGAATTTGGATTTATAGCAAATTTTATTTCTATTGGTGTATCATCTTCTAACCTTCTCCAACTTTTAGGGTCCCGAAAGACGATAGGTTTGTTAGGTTCAATCAAAATAGATTTATCATTCAAAACTAAAATATCTGGTATATCCCTTTTTGCTGTACCTTCATATGCTAATTGTGTGTGCAGCCTAATTGTATCGTGTTTCCCTGATGTATCTTTAAAAGGTGTATTCAATACTTTCTTATTGAGCATCATGGAGTACAAATAACATCTTACATCCTCCTCATTTAAGAATATAAAAGGGTACTGAAGGAACACTCTGCCTAACTCTTCAATAGACATTTCAATCGCTTCATAAATCTTGTTATCCATTTAAGAAAGTAGTATCAAGCAATATTTAAACCTTTCTCTTCCTTATAGAATAGTCCATAAAAAATATAGAAAAGTTTATATATTAGCCATACTTACAAATTAATAGAGTGATTGAAAAATGCCAAAAACCATTATTCAAAATAGAGTTAGTAAATATAATAAGCATATTCGCAAGTATAAAAAGAGAGTAAATCCAAAAATAGCTAAGGATATCTCAAACATTATTAAACCATATTGGGAACTTATAAGCAAATCCTCAGATTACTATAAACTAAGAACACTTGCTATTGATGTAGATAGGATAAATGTTAGAGTAAAAGAAGATGTTCAAAGGCTTCTTGAAATGTTTAAACATGCAGCTTGGGCTAAAATAGATGAAAAGATTGAACGACTTCATGATGTTGATAGAAAGCAGGAATACAGTATCAAAAATTTACGAGCTTTTTTAGAGAAGTATAAGCTAGACAATGTTTATTACTCAATATTATTCAATGCAATTTATGGAAAGATGATGATAAATCTTGGATTGGAAGATTTCAAGCTGATAACAAACAATGCAAAGAAAGCAAAATTTTATTCTGCTGAAATAGGCAACTTTGGCAGCGATGATATTGATAAATTGATGAAGGCAAAGCTCAAGGGAATGAATAATGCAATACTGATTTTGACAGGAAACAATGAAACAACGCTTGACGAGCTTGACTATGTTTGGCAATATGCTTTAAAATATCTCCCAAAGAATGGAAAGACGTCCTTTGCCTACAAAATTGATGATGTTAAAAAGTTGCAGTTAAATTTAATGACTGTAAAATGAAAAAGTTAGAATTGATTAAGAAAATTGTTGAAAGTGCTGAAAAAAATTTATTTGTGTAGAGGAAAAGATAGTTTACACTATTCCTCCAATTGAAGTTATCAAGGTTGACGATTCAAAAAAATTTAGGTATTCCAAAAAAGAAGTCGATAGGAACATTCATAATATTGTTGTTTTAGGCTTAGCCATTGAAAAAATAGGCTTGATTGTCAGAAATGAGAAGGAAATTTGGGCAAAATGCCCCTATTGCGGACTAAAATATACGAAGGTTATTGGTGAGAGAAATAAACGTAAATTATT
>Ga0209541_10004392_pt1 | contig 25046 bp, 25 predicted proteins | sample RifCSPlowO2_01_FD_184027 | JGI IMG/M metagenome (GOLD analysis project Ga0209541, IMG submission 184027) | Groundwater microbial communities from Rifle, Colorado - Rifle CSP2_plank lowO2_0.1 (SPAdes) (version 2) | ecosystem: Environmental > Aquatic > Deep subsurface > Groundwater | place... | reverse complement strand
ACTTTGTAGGATTCGCCACCGAATTTGCCGCCCGCGTGAAGTGTTGTCATAACCGTTTCAAGGGCCGATTTTTTGGTTTGTTTATGGATTTCAACCGGAATGCCGCGGCCATCGTCGGCCACCCGCACTTTGTTGCCATTCAATAGAGTTATCTCGATGTTTTTCGCGTAACCGGCCATAGCCTCGTCAATTGAGTTATCAACCACTTCCCAGATGAGATGATACAGGCCGTCGGTGCCGGTTGAGCCGATATACATACCGGGCCTTTTTCTTACCGGCTCAAGGCCCTCAAGAACATAAATATCCTTGGCGGTGTAAGTGCCTTCGGTTTTGGCTGTTTTTGGTTTTATCTCTTTGGCGATATTTTTAATTTTTATCTGTTTCTTTTTGGGCATAGATCTAATTAAAAAATTAAAATGTAAAAATCAAAATGACAAATTAAAAATTTTAAAATTTTACATTGTCATTTTACATTTTGATATTTGTCCCGCTTCGCGGGATCTCCCGTAGGGAGAATTTTTAAATTTGTATTACCTTAACTCCGCGTTAAATTGCTTGGCGGTTTGGTCGTAGATTTTTTCCTGAATTTTATCCACCTCATCCGCCAAAAGAGTTTTGTCGTTGCTTCTATAGACAATACGATACGTGTAGCTTAATTTATCGAGTCCGAATTTTTCGAGATTCGAGTATTTATCCAAAAGCTTCATTTCTTCCACTAAATCGCCGCCCAGATCTCTTATCAAATCAAAATAGTCGTTGGGAACAAAACTTTTGTCCACTATAAACGAAATGTCACGGGTGATTGGTGGAAACTTTGAAACTTCTTGAAACTTATTGCCCAAGCGTAACTGCCTTTTTACTCTTTCGTCCCGCGACCACAAGAGGCGGATGTCGGGCAAGTCCATGCTTATGATAGCCAGCCGCTCAAGACCAAACCCAAACGCCCAGCCATTATACTCTTCCGGATTGACACCGAGATTTTTTAAAACGCTTTCTCTTACCACGCCGGCACCCAAAACCTCCACCTGCCGCCCGGCAACTTGAATCTCCATCTCTGTCGATGGATCCGTATATGGAAACTCGTCGGTATTAAAACGATATTTGATGTCTTTGCCGAAGATCGCCCTCGCTATTTCAGCTAAAACTTCCTGCAGATCGTCTATGGTTATAACACGATCTTCTTTACGACATAAATACCAGCCATCCATCTGATGAAACACGTTCATGTGAGTGCGATCTATCTCGTCTTTCCGATAAACTTTGCCGTGCGATAAAGCGCCGACGGGCTCCCCTTTTTTAATTTTATCCTGCACATCGGAAAGAGCAAGGTGATAATACCACATGACGGTGGTGTGAGTCCGTAAAACATGACCTTTGTCCACAAAATAAGTATCAGTCGGTTTTCTGGCCGGATGATCGGCGGGAAAATTAAAAAGGTCGAAGCTTATATCGTATCTGACAATTTCCGGCACGTTTAAATTTTTAAATTCTGAAAAACGAGGCAAACTGACAATGCGTAAAGCCAAGTCCGCCAGCGGGCTGTCCGGAGTACGCGTCAAATCAGGCATTGCCAAATATCGCTTCAACCTTTCGGCTTCAGGATCGTGTCTCTTTTGCAAAGTTTCTATTAAATTTTGTTCCGGTTTATTAACTGTCATAATCTTTTATCTGCTCAATTAAAGAATTTGAAGGGCAAAAATGAACTTGTCGAATTTCTACTTCCTGGTCAATTCGCGGTTTGCCAAGAAAGCAATGATTATAAAAATCAGCAAAACAATCAGGATATTCCGCGGTGAAATCAATCCCGCGTGGCTTAAGTTAATCATCGCGATAAAAAAAGCGCTTATCCAGAAACTAAAAAAATAATACCGGCTGGTGCCGAGCGCCAGTTCCCGACTTCTGGCATAGATAAGTCCGATACGCGCCAGAGCAAGGGTTCCGGTAAGAGCAAGCAACAGGCTGGAATTTAAAATGATAACGCCGAGTCGGCCGGAAATATCCGGATTAATAAAAAAAATAAGACTAAGAAAGGCTAGCCATGAAAATACCGTCGCAAACACCAGCAGTACTGTGTAAAACCACCCGGACATAGCTTAATTATAGCATGAAAATTAATCCAAAAGCAAGTCGTTTTCGGCTTGCTTTTTGCCTTAAAAAATGTTAATTTAAATGAGCAAAAAACAGAGCTTATCGGATGACCTATATGTTGCGGGAGTTGGATTTGAACCAACGACCTCCGGGTTATGAGCCCGACGAGCTACCAGGCTGCTCTATCCCGCATTAAGATTATATCCTAATCCCGGTCCAAAAATCAAGATGTCTATTTTTGCCAATTTCTGGCTGTGTAGCTCAGTGGCAGAGCGTCGCCCTCATAAAGCGATTGTCGCAGGTTCGATTCCTGCCACAGCCACCATGCGGTGGTAGCTTAGCCCGGTTTTCAGCCTACGGCTGATCATCCGCAGGATGAAAAGCGCCTCCCGTAAATTACAAATTATGTATTATGTTTATTTAATAAAAAGTATATCTAAAGATTGGCATTATATATATTGACTCGACAGACGACTTACGAAAAAGATTCAAAGAACATAATTCGGGCCAGACCAGATCGACAAAGACATACAAACCATTTAAATTGATTTATTATGAAGCGTACCATAATAAAAGTGACGCAAGAAAAAGAGAGATAGAATTAAAAACTCATGGGCAGAAAAAAGAAATTCTGTTTAGCCAAATCGAAGATTCATTAAAAAGTTAAAACTTGCGGTGGTAGCTTAGCCCGGTTTAAAGCGCCTCCCTGTCACGGAGGAGATCGAGGGTTCGAATCCCTTCCACCGCGCCTTTACTAAACAGACCGCCTTCTAGGCGGTCTGTTTAGTAATCGTGAGATGAAGGATTCGAAGGGTATTCCAAAAACATAAACTGCTTTATGTTTTTGGAAACCCGGGCTCTGGAGGAGAAATTTTGCCTGCATCGGAGGTGCGCGCAAAATTTCGGGGAAAGAGAAATCCCGTCCACTGCGCAATTAAAATCGCCCCGCGACTACGGGGCGATTTTTAATCTATAAACTCCAGCTCCCTTAGCGCTCTTTCATACGCCTGAACGCCGCCCTGGATCTCAGTACGGGTTATCGGATATTCGTGATCGTGGACCAAGATATTGCGGAGTTTGTGGGCGCGCCAGATTTCATCGATATTCGATATCTGCGACCGGTCCAGATATCGCAGGCGATCGGCCATGGACTCGCCCGGAAGACGCATCTGCTTTAATAGGTCGTCAAATAAATTATCCGCCTCAATAAGAGCCAGACGCAGACTGGCTTCGTCGTTTTTGGCGAGACGCCCTGAAATCTTTAGCCAAGACTTATTCAAATGCCTCTTTGGGAAAGCGCTCGTAAGCAAAAAAGAACCGGCGGTTTTGAGCCAGTCGTCCACTATCTGGACTTTAATTATCAAAATAACGATGAGTACCCCGAAGAACGCTGTGGCAAACCAGCCAAGTAATTTTAAATTAAAACCAATGTCGGACTGGCCGAAATTATAAATCTGAGTACGCATCAAATCTAAAATTGAAACGATATTATCCATATTAGTGGGTCTTTTCGTCGCGAATTAGTTCCCAAAATTTGGCGATTTCCAAAACCCTCATATCATCAAAATTTTTGCCGATAAACTGAAGCCCTACCGGCAAGTCATTTACCAGACCCGCCCCGTTAGAAGTCGCGCCCGCGCTTTGCGCGCCCGAAGGGCCTAGAGGCGGGCTACTTCTAACGGGGCCCGCCGGAACCGATACCGCCGGCACGCCGGCAAGATTCGCCGAAACCGTATAAATATCCGCCAGATACATTGATAGCGGATCCTTAGTTTTTTCGCCGAATTTAAAAGCTGTGGTAGGCGAGGTCGGCGTTACTATTATATCAACATCCTTAAAAGCGTTCGAGAAATCTTCCTGGATCAATCGCCTGACTTTCTGGGCCCTGCCATAGTAAGCGTCGTAATAGCCGGCCGAAAGAATATAAGTCCCGAGCATTATTCTTCTCCGGACTTCGTCGCCAAATCCATTCTGGCGACTTTTCAAATATACATCCAGTAAGTTTCGGATTTCGGATTTCGGATTTCGGATTTCGGAGTATCCGTATCTGATGCCATCAAAACGGGCGAGATTAGCCGACACCTCGGCGGGCATAATAATGTAATATGTCGCTAAAGCCCACTGAGTGTGGGGCAGGGTAATTTCTTTGACCCGCGCGCCTTCACTTTCAAGTTTTTTTATGGCTTTTTTAACCGTTTGTTCGACGACAGGGTCAATGCCCTGGGCGAAATATTCACGCGGCACGCCTATCTTAATCTCTTCGATGTCGAAATTCTGATTTTCACCGCGCCAGTCAAAATTGACACTTGTTGAATCAAAATGATCTTCGCCCCTAATCGCTTCAAAGACAACCATCGCGTCTTCAACACTTTGAGTAAGGGGCCCGATCTGATCAAGAGACGATGCCATGGCAATAAGGCCATGGCGCGAAACTGCCCCGTAAGTCGGCTTGAATCCCACGATGCCGCAAAAACTGGCGGGCTGGCGAATTGAACCGCCGGTATCCGAACCGAGAGCGTAGACACATTCGCCCGCCGCGACGGCCGCCGCCGAGCCGCCGGAAGAGCCGCCCGGCACATAATCGGTGTTTATCGGATTTTTTGTGGCTCCATAAGCGGAATTTTCGGTAGAAGAACCCATGGCAAATTCGTCCAGATTGGTTTTACCGACAAAAACCGCGCCCTGTTCTTTCAGTCTATTTATGATAGTGGCGTCATACGGCGCTCGATAGCCGTCGAGAATTTTCGAAGCCGCAGTAGCCTGAACGCCGCCAATCAAAATATTGTCCTTTACCGCCGCCGGAATGCCGGCAAGAAACGGAATCGGCAAGCCTTGCAAAATTTTTTCATCAACTTTTTCCGCCTGCCCGCGCGCTTCTTTTTCAGTAACGGCTAAAAAAGCATGGATGTCTTTTTCCCGCTTTTTTATCCGGTCAAAAGCCGCCTCAGCCAATTCGACTGCGGTTATCTCTTTATTTACCAAGAGCTTATGCGCTTTTTTTATTGTAAGCTCATTCAAATTCATATAGTTACCTACCAATTACGAATGAATATCGAATTACGAATTCGTAATTCGGAAAAATTAGTAATTCGTAGGATCAATCGAAGATTGAGGGGACTTTAAAATAATCGCCGGAACGATCAGGCGCGGCATCGAGAATGTTGCCTTTCATTTCAGCGGTCGCGATGTCACCGGCTTCATCATCCTTTCTCAAAACGCTTTCATTAGAAGTACCGCCGGACATCGGCTCAGTCTTTTCAACATTAAGCTCCGCCAGCTTATCGATGTAGTCTAAAACCGCGGATAGATCATGAGTAAATTTGTTTTTTTCTTGGTCGCTTAAGCCAAGACGGGCGAGAGCCGCGATGCGTTCAACTTCTTTTTTTGTAATCATAAGATTTCTCCTACTAATTACGAATTATTAGCGAATTACGAATATTAGATTAATATATTCCGATTCGTAATTCGAGAACATTCGTAATTCGTAGGGTTATCTAATCATTTTTATAAATTGTTTTTCATCTATAATTTTTATCCCAAGTCTCTTAGCTCTCTCATATTTTTCGCCGGGCTCTGACCCCGCTACCACATAATCGATAATTTTGCCGACAGATGAAGAAACATCGCCGCCGCGCTCCCGGATTTTATCTTTGGCCTGGTCGCGCGTCATGGTTTCGAGCCCGCCGGTAAGGACAAAAATTTTGCCTTTAAAATTTTGGGGGGTCGGGCTTGCCTTCGGAGAAACGATTTTAACCCCAACTTTATCAAGCTTTCTTAAGAATGCCAGATTATTTTTGTCTTGGAAATAGCCGTGAATGCTTTCGGCAACCGTCGGGCCTATATTAGGAATACTCCGCCAGTCTTCGAGTTTCATCGCTGATACCGCGTCAACTATGTCGCGCGGATGATTTATGGACTTGGCCAATACTAATTTCTTGCCAATATCAACCGCCGTTTCCTCGCCCACATGAGGAATGCCCAGCGCGTTGATGAATTTGTTCAACGGAACGGTTTTGCTTTTTTGGATTGATTCAATAACATTTTCAGCCGACTTCTCCGCGAAGCGTTCAAGCGGTACAAGATCCCCCGTTTTAAGATCAAATAAATCGGCGGCGTCAGAAATGAGATTATTGTCCATCATCGCGCCGATAATCTTGGGGCCGATACCTTCCATGTCAAAAGCGTTCTTGGCGGCGAAGTGATAAAGCCGCTTGCGGTTGACCAGCTCGCACTTTTCGGGATGCAAAATTTTATATGCGGCCTCTCCGGCCACTCTTACCACTTTTTGCCCGCAAAACTCTTTCGGGAAATGAAACTCTTTTTCCCTGCCCGTTCTCAATTCTTTCAGAACTTTTCTGACGTCGGGAATGACGTCCCCGGCCCGGCCGACAATAACCGTGTCGCCGATTTTAAGACCAAGACGCTTAATTTCATCCTCATTGTGAAGCGTGGCGCGGCTGACGGTTACGCCGCCTATTTGCACCGGCCGCAAAACCGCCACCGGAGTAAGAATGCCCGTGCGGCCTATCTGCGCAATAATATTTTCAACTACGGTTTCCGATTCTTTCGGAGCGAACTTATAAGCGATTCCGCCGCGGGGAGCTTTGCCGACAACGCCCAGGCGCCTAACGTGCTCCTCGGAGTTGACCATAACAACAATACCGTCAATTTCAAAAGGCAGTTTTTCGCGATGCCCAGCCCAGTATTTATGGAATTTAAACACTCCCTCAAAATCGCTAAACCTCTTATTGTTGGGATTAACCCTAAAACCCAACGAATGTAAAATTAAATGTTCCTCTTCGTGAGTTCTCTGGCCAAGATCGGTGATAAGGCTATACGCGAACGAGTCCAGACGCCTGGACGCAGTGATTTTGGGATCCAGCTGGCGAATTGACCCGGCGGCAACGTTGCGCGGATTAGCGTAAAGCGGCAGGCCTCGTTTTTTCTGTTCCCGGTTCAACGCTTCAAAATCTTTTCTGTTGAGAAAAGTTTCTCCGCGCGCTTCAATAATTTTTGGCCATGCTTTTTTTAGTCGGGTAATGACATGGCTGAGTTTAGCCTGTTCCAAATTTTTCAAAATTTCAGAGTAAGAAAGCAGACGCAGCGGGATAGCCTCAACTGTTTTAAGATTGTTTGTGACGTCCTCGCCCACAAGCCCGTCGCCGCGCGTCGCGCCGGTCTTTAAAACACCATACTTATAAACCGTACTGATTGCCAAACCGTCGAGTTTCAGTTCGGCGTAAAAATCAAGTTTAGTCGACAGAGGCAAAAGCTTCAGGTTTCGCCCTTGCCAGTCTTTCATATCGGCCTGCGAAAAAGCGTCGTTGAAAGAAAGCATTCTTGAAGAGTGGCGCACTTTTGGGAATTGCTTCAATGGCTTGCCGCCGACGCGCTGGGTTGGCGAATCGGGCGTAATAAATTCCGAAAATTGCTCCTCTAAATCAAAAAGCTCTTTTTTAAGAGCGTCTTCGGCTTCCGGAGAAATCAATTCTTTATTTAAAACAAGGCGCGAATAGCGGTAGCGATTAATCGATATTTTTAACTTTTCAATCCTGGTTTTAGCTTCAATCTTTGTGATATTATATTTAACCATACTAATACAGAATTCAAAACTCAAAAGGCAAAATGCAAAAGTTCAATTCAAAAGTTAAAAGTTTTTAACAATCTTGTCTGGCTTCGCCAGATCTCGTCATGGCTACGCCAGATCTCGCGAAGCGATGACGAAGCGAGAAACTTTAGATTGTAATTTTGAATTTTGATTTTTGACTTTTGAATTTTATTAGAATGTCAGCCTAAACTTTCTTTTAGCGGTTTTATAAACCCCCAGCGACTCCAAGATAGTCGGACTGCCCCAAACGACACTAGTGGTGAATGTGGCGCCGTTTGACATGCCGGACCATAAAGCAGCCGGATACATTTCCAACTCATTGATATCGATAGTCGGAGATCCTCCGGCGCTTATGAGAAAACGCCAATATTGATGCGAGCCGACATCGCTCCAAGCTACGGTATTCCAGCCGCCCAAAGCCGCGCTAAGATTAAGAGTCGCGACATCCGAATAACTTATGTCATCATCGGAGTATTGGACCTTATAACTGCCGGCGTCGCCGGCCAAAGAAAGAAAAACTCTGGCTTTAATATAATTTTTACCACCTGCACCGACATCCATCGCTAACCAGCCGCCAACCGCCGAACCGGCGTTCCAACCGACAGTGCTAGTGTCATTATCAACAACTTTTATCGGATTATAATTAGCTAATCCATTCTGAAACAACATAAAATCAGCGGGGTCATCGTTTACCGCATTCCTCAAATTGTAAAGCTGCCATTCAACTCCAGCGTCGGCGGCGGCGATAGCGGCAATAGAATTAGAGACGTCTCCGGCAAGAAGGATCTGGAATGCCACTACGCCGGACGCCGCGACAGCCGTCGCTAAAACTATGGAAAGGACGATTAACGTCAGAAGTATCGTCACCCCGCGCTCGCTTCGAAATTTTAAATTTTTAATTTTAAATTTTAAATTAGACATTAAATCATTAAAAATTGATTAGAAATTGATTTTTAGCTTTGCAAAAATCTTTGTGAAAGCGTCGTTTGGATATCAATCGCGCCGCTCTGCGTTCCGACTTGAGCTTGGGCATGAACGGTAAAAGTAACGCGCGGCTGAAGGCCGTCGCCGACGGCATTGCCAAATAAAGAAAACTTTAACACGGATATGCTGACACTCGGGTCGGTCATGGGCAGAAACGCGCCGCCGTTTTCAGATCGTTCTATGGCATTATTGTTAAGCCGATATATTACCGCCTGACCGGTACTGTTTGTAAATGAAAGCTGATTATTAACCGAACCGTTAAAATTCTTACCGACCCTGATTTCACGCGCCATCAATTCAACGGTAAAACGGAAATTATCCTGCAAATTCTGTAAAGCTAAAATCTTCCGATGGCCGAAAAAAACGGCCATAAACATACTTCCAACCATAATGACTACCAAACTGAAGATTCCGATAGCGGTCAAAAGCTCGATTAAAGTGAATCCTCCCCCACCCTTCAAGGATAAATTTGATTCGCGACCTTTTTTATTGGCTCTAAAGAGATTATTTAATTTTAGTCTTATTTTTTCCATAATAATTTTCCAAATTTAGAAAGCGAAATCCTTGAAGGGTGGAGGATTATTTCCAGTTAAAAAGATGGTCTTCGGCCGCGACAGTTAATACTTTATTTCGATTGGTCCATGTAACGCTTACTTCTACCTTGATTTCCACCGGAGAGGCATTGGATATGGTAATTTTACGGGTATAAGGCGTCGCCGTTCCTCCTCCCGTATGACTGTAAAAACCGGTCGCGGCATTAAACAACAACGCCGGCGGCAATGAGACGCCATAATTAATAAGGGTGGCGCCAGAGTATTCACCGTCATAATTAGTTCCATCGGCAAGGTTATTATTAAAAGGTAAGCCCTGAAGCCAGTTGTTATCTCTTACGTTTCTTACTATTTCAAACCCCTCCTGAACTAAATTAGCCGCTACTAAGCGCTCGCGGACTGTCGCGACAGCGGCAGTGCTTGATGACATTAAAACCAGCGCCGAAGCCAAACCAACCATAATGATGCCCATAGCAATTACGGTTTCAAGTAAACTGAATCCAGGATTTGCCGCTTGTTGTCCGTTGTTTATTATTTGCCTCATTGTGTAGTAATGGCTCCGAATTTATTAATCGTGATAGTGCGAGTACCGCCTTTTATAGTCGTCAGAACTATTGAAGCCGTAGGTCCGCTTGGCGTAAAAATTACATCGGGATCAGGCGGAATAAAAACGACATCGGTGATATTGGCCGACAAAACCTTAACGCCTGATTCAAAATTAAACGTTGCTAAATCTTCCGCGCCGCCGCCAGCTCGCGCCTTATTATTATCTAAATCCGCGAAAATCGTGTAATTCGTTGAATCCACGCCATAAAAATGTATTCCCCAGCCATAGGGAACTCCGGAGCTTTTAAACTCCCGAGTAGTCAAACTGTCGGTCTCAACACGATGCAAATCTAAAGACAGCTTTTGGGCGGAACGCGAGAGCGCCAGCTTAAACCGTGAGGTGCTATAATCAATCACTATTACGGACATAATAATGACGACTATGGCAAGCGCCACTATCATTTCAATCAGAGTAAATCCAGCCTCGGTTTTACTTGAATACCAAAAGGATTTCATCATTTGGATTAACTTTGGTTTCGTAAAGCGAAGCGGCCAGCCGCTTGCCGTTAATATAAGCCGACCAGAATTTTGAGCCATTGGCGGATTCCCCTATCCCGATAAGGCGCGGAGTCGGGCCGATCTCATTCCATTTTAAATCCAATTTTCCGACAAGCGCCGCCTGTTTTACGACGTCAGCGGCATTTTGGCCGTTTACAATCGGGCCTTCAAAAATTCTTTTTTTATCGCCAAAATCAATAATGACCTTCGCCTTACTGAAAGCTGTTTGCGCCGGTGCCTGGGGTGAGACGACGTTTTCCGGACCTTGTGAATCTTCTAACAAAAATCGCGGTGATCGCATGAGTAACGCGCCCGCCATCAAGAAAAAGGTTGCCGAAAGAAATAGCTGTATTATTAATAGATTATTTATTTTTTTATCGCGCGCCATGGTTTTTAGAATCAAGAATTTTGATTATACTTTTTTCTATATTCTAGTTTTCAATAACTAAATTGAAAGATTAATAATAAAATTTATAAACATTTTCCAAGAAAAGAAATACGCGATCAAAGTCCCCAAAGCCAGAAACGGGCCGAAAGGAAGTTGGCTCTTTAGGCCTTTGCGTCCGACGGCTATAAGCATTATACCAAATATCGCGCCAAGGACAAAAGCCCACCAAAGAGCGGCTAATATATCGGGGTAGCTTAAAAATAAGCCCATTAACGCCGCGAGTTTGACGTCGCCAAATCCCATAGCGCGGCCTTTTGAAAAAAAAATAATCAAATAAAAAACCGAAAACGCGGCTAAAGCGGCCGCCAAAGGAATTAAAATATCCTTTCGCGCCAGATTGTATAGAAGTGAAACAAAAATAGCGGGATAAACTATTTTATCGGGAATAATCATTTTGCGGACATCTATAAATGAAATCACAACAAGTGACGACAGGATGAATATCTGATAGAAAAAAGCGAGTAATTGAAAATTAGAAATTGAAAATTGATTGAAAATTAGAAATTGAAAATTGAAAATTTTAAAAAACACCAGAATCCAAATAAGGCCGGAGATAATCTCAACGGCCGGGTATTGCCACGATATCTTGGCTTTGCAGCCGGAACATTTGCCTCGCAATAGAAAAAAACTCAAAACCGGAATGAGTTCATGCCATTTGAGCGTTTTGCCGCACTTAGGGCAATGGGATTTTTTTCGAACAACGCCCACGCCTTCGGGCAGGCGATAAATCAAAACATTCAGAAAACTGCCGAAAATCGCGCCGAAAGTAAATATTATAATAGCCATTACCCCCAATTATAACAAAAATTTCCCCCGCAGGGGAAATTTTTGTTATCTGTAAGTGAAAGTAATTATTTATTAACTATATCGTAGCAATATCTGTCTGATAGAAGATTGCACCCAGCCGAGTCCGTACCGATAAAATTATCCGCATAAGACACTGCTCCCGCCGGACAAGCGGGTACTGCGCCATTGGACTTACAATCCTTATCATCCCTTAAGAGCTGGGTTTGGCTTCCGCTTTGCTCCAAATTAATACCTAAATGATAATAAGTGGGACCGCCAGCCGGATAGTAAGCATAAAAAAAGTTGCAATTGATAAACCCAACGCACCCGAGAGCGCTAAAAGGATCTTTGGGTAAAATAGGCAAGTAATTGGGAACTAAGGCGCCAAGAGAAGTCGGGTAGGATCTATTCATATCAAAATAGCGTTCCAGCGCTTCTTGAATTATCAGCGCGTTTGCCACCCGAGAAGTATCGCGGGATTTCTTCCGAGCCGTTTGCAGATACGGAATAATAACCGCCGTCAAAACGCCAATTATAGCGATAACAACCAAAAGTTCAACGAAAGTGAAACCTGTCTGTTTTTTGCCACGCACGCGCGTAAAAAGTCTTAGTTACAAGTCGTGTCCGCAGCGGCAAGATTACCGCTAATCTGCATTGACAGCCCCTGGCTATCCACACACCATGAATATGTCGAAGTGTTATTGCCAAGCCGTATCGAAACTGCATATGCTTGTGTAGATACACGGCAAAGTATAGGGGGACTACCCGCATAAGAGGAAGGGGTCAAAATAGGAACAAGACTGGAGTCCGCAAGCACGCCTGAACAGGTGTCGGCGGTGGCGGCGGCGTATTGTTGCGGACTAGCGCTATCATAAAGCACTTCTGCTCCAGCTCTCAAGTTTGATAAGTTGGCTTTGATTTTAGCGTCATTGCCCTTAGTCCGAGCGCTATTCAGCGCGACAAGAATAATGGAAGCCAAAACGCCGATAATGGCGATGACCACCAAAAGCTCAATGATGGTAAAACCCGATTGTTTAAACTTTTTTATCATAAGATTATTAATTATTAATTATTAATTATTAATTCAACATTAATTGCAAGTTACGTCGCCAGCGCCTTGGGCGGCAACGTTTTGCTGCGCGTACCCAAGATAATCCACGCACCAAAATTGACCCGTAACAGATTGAAGCGATGCTGAAACCGAAAACCCGGTTGCGGTTGCATGGCAAGAACGAGTAACGGTGCCAGTATAACTAGAATCAGCCAATAAAGGAGCAACTTCAGGATCCGCGAACATGCCGGCGGTACAGAGATCGGAAACAGTTCCGTAACTGTTGTTTTTGTCATAATACACGGCCGCCGCGGTTCTTAGATTTGACAGGTTTGTTTTAGTTTTAGCGTCGTTACCCTTGTTTCGAGCGGAATTCAGCGAAACAAGAATAATGGAAGCCAAAACGCCGATAATGGCGATGACCACCAAAAGCTCAATCAATGTAAAACCTAATTGTTTAGATTTTTTAAGCATACAATTTATTAATTATGAATAATGTTATTTATTGTAACTATTGCTGAAAACTAAAGCAAGAAAAGTTTTCCACAGGCTAAACGATATATTGATATATCAACGCAATATCGGCATTTCTTCTTAAAACGATTCTGCCAGATTATAGATCGGGAGTAAAATGGCGGCAACCAGAATCGCAGTTCCCGCGCCCAAAATCAAAATTAAAATCGGCTCAATTAACTGCACCAGGGTGTCAAGAGTCCTTCCGACCTCTTCGGTAAAGAACTTCGCGACATCGCGCAAGATAACATCAAGCTTGCCGGTCTGTTCGCCTACCGAAACCATTTGGACTACCATAGGCAAAATCTCTTTATGGCGTTCCAGAGCGGTGCTGATACTGCCGCCCCGACGCACCTCTTCGTTGGCTTCAAGCACAATGAGCCGATAGACGCTGTTGCCGATAATATCGGCCGTAACTTCAAGCGCCTGCGAAATAGCGATTCCAGCTGAAGAAAGAGTGCTTAAGGTCTCGGCAAATCTCGCCATATAAATTTTTTTCATAAGTTCCCCGAAAACGGGAACTCTTATAATAATTGAATCAAAAATATAACGGCCCTCGGCCGATTTTTTGACATATCGCCAGCTAAAAACACCGGCGACAATGAATACTATCGCCAGAAGCCAGCCCCAAGCCCTGGTAAAATTACTCAAGGCAATCAATAGGCGCGTAACCGCCGGCAACTCGGCGCCTGATTCAACGACAATGGTTGTAAGCTGGGGCACGACGACCACTAAAAGCAGAATGCCGATAATAACAAGAGATCCCAGCACAAAGAGCGGATAAATCATAGCGCTCCTTGCCCGCGCCGTCAGCAGATATTGGCGGCCGAGATAATCGGCCAAATAGACTAAAACTTCTTCAAGTCTCCCGGAAACCTCGCCAGACTTGACCATATTGACGTAAAACGAGGAAAAAACCCGGGGATATTTAACCAAAGAGCGCGAAAGAGAGGCTCCGGCGTCAACATCGTCAGCGACTGCGGAGACAATTCCGCTTAAATTTTTATTCTTCGTTTGCTTCGCCATAGTCCGAAGCGATTGCACCAAAGGGACTTTCGCCGAGATCAGCGCGGCAAGCTGTCGCGTCAATACCACGACATCTTGGGTTTTTACACGCCCCAAAATCACCGACAGAAAATTCAAAAAACGGATTTGATTTTCGGCCGTTTCGGGAACTAAAGAGGTAATGATCAGTTTCCGATTTTGCAATATGACCACTACCGCTTCGCTCGAAGCGGCATCCACCGTGCCGGATTCAATTTTTCCTTCCGGCGTGCGCGCCGTATATTTAAATCTTGGCATAAAGTAAAATTTCGATATTTTGATATGTTGATATGTCGATATTGTGTCAATATGTCAATAGTCAATAGTCAATATTTCGATATTTCGATATATCAATCTTATGAGCGCTGGAGCATCATCGTCAATTCCGTGGGATTTGGAGAATAATTTACAGCAACCTCTCCCAGAATCTCTCCGCGCCGGACCAGTTCCGCCAGCGACCGGTTCAAACTAATCATACCCCTTTCAATGTTGGTTTCAATCACGAGGTCAATTTGATGGGTTTTTTGTTCGCGTATAAGAGTTTTTACGGCTGGCGTGGTAAATAAAATTTCGGTTGCCGGCAAACGACCGCCGGCGCGCCGAGGCAAAAGACGCTGAGAAATAACCGCCGAAAGAGTCGTAGCCAGCTGAATGCGAATCTGGGCCTGCTGGGAAGCGGTAAAGCTGTCAATAATGCGGTCAATGGTCTGGGCGGCGGAATTGGTATGCAAAGACGCTAAAACCAAATGACCCGTCTCGGCGGCAGTTAAGGCCGCGGACATGGTAATCGGATCGCGCATCTCGCCTATCATAATAACATTGGGGTCTTCACGCAAAACGCTTCGCAAAGCCCTGTGAAAACCCTTAGTATCAAATCCGACTTCACGTTGGTCAATGATTGATTTATCGCCAAAAAAGACGTATTCAATGGGATCCTCTATAGTAATAATATGCTCGGCGCGAATATGATTGATCTCGTCAATAATTGATGCCATGGTGGTTGATTTGCCATGCCCGGCCGGGCCGCAAATCAGCACGAAGCCCTGCTTGATATGCGAGAGTTCGTGAAGCGTCGCGGGCAAATTGAGTTCTTCTATAGTGTTAATCTTTGTCTGGATAAGGCGCAGAGCGACGCTTATAAAACTTTTTTGAAAATAAGCGTTAATACGAAAACGCGCTTTATCGCGAAAAGCGTATGAAAAATCAATTTCTTTTTCGACGGAAAGTTCATCCTTGCGACTCCCAAGCAATTGGAAAGCCAGTTCGCGGGTGGCGTCGGGCGTTAGCACCTGAAAATTAGTCAAAGGCACCAAAGTCCCATCAACGCGCAAGGTCGGATAATAACCGACATTCAAATGCAAATCCGACGCGTTCAGTTTCAACGTTGTCATCAACAAATCTTCCAAAAATTGTTGAATGGTAGGCATCTTCGTTTCACTCAAATTCAAAAATCAAAATACAAAAGTCAAAATTTAGGTATTTTTACTTTTTTATTTTCGCTTCTACGTCTTCAACGCTCACGACATGAATTAGTTCTTCCAATCCAATGATACCATCTAACACCTTAAGAATGCCATCCTGAAACATGGTAATCATGTTCTGGCGCTTGGCTTCAGCTACCAGCTTATCCTCAGAAACGCCGGAGGCGATGATTTGGCTAAGCTCCGAGGTCATAGCCAATATCTCAAATACGGCAATACGGCCGCGCGTTCCTTTGTCATTGCATTGCGGACAGCCCTGCGGCTCGTAAATCTTGATAGGATCTTTTACCTTTAAGTCCTTCTTTATCCCTTCGGGCATGGACGCGATCGCGTTTGTAATAATTTCCTTCGCCCGTTCGGGCGCCGCCACTTCTTTTCTGCAATCTGGACACAACTTTTTAACAAGACGCTGGGCGGCGACAAGATTAAGCGACGAGGGAATCAAAAAGGGTTCAACGCCCATATCTATAAGGCGCGGAATGGCGCCAATGGCATTATTAGTGTGAAGCGTTGAAAGAACAATGTGGCCGGTAAGAGCCGCGTGAATTGAAAGAGTCGCGGTTTCATTGTCGCGCACCTCGCCAACGACAATAACGTTAGGGTCCTGGCGCAGGATTTGCCTCAAACCCGAACCGAAAGTATAGCCGATTTCCGGCCTGATTTGGGACTGGTTCACCCATTCAATGTAATACTCCACCGGATCTTCCAATGTCACTATATTAACTCCGTCGGTATTCAGAATTTTAAGTATTGAATAAATAGTGGTTGATTTGCCGGAGCCGGTCGGGCCAGTTATAAATATCAAACCGAAGGGTTTGTGAATCGCTTCTTTCATAGTCTCAAGATTTCTTCCCATAACGCCCAGATCCGGCAAGGTTCTAACCCCCTGGGAGGTGTCAAGAATACGAAGCGCCACTTTTTCGCCCGCGGCCGTGGGGAATGTTGAAACGCGGAAATCAACTTCTTTGTCGCCGAGACGAGACCGAAAGCGGCCGTCTTGAGGCACGCGGCGCTCATCAATCCGCAAGTTTGACAAAATCTTTACGCGGGAGATGACGGCTTGATGGACCGATAAAGGCAAGGTCAAAGCCGTCGCCAGAACCCCGTCAATTCTGTATCTGATTCTCACTTTTTCGAAAGACGGCTCAATGTGGATATCCGAAGCTCTGAATTCAACGCCGTTTTTTATGATCGTAGTTACCACTCTGATAATGGGCGCGTCTATTTCCGTCTCCTTTTTGCCAGCATCGACCTCTTCGCCGAGAGTCAGTTTTTCTTTAGTCAGACCCCTTTCCAGTTCCTCAAGCGCTTGACTGACTTCCTGCTTGATCCCTTTGTATTGCTCCATCGCTCTCTGCCAGTCGGTTTCGCTGATTTTTAAGATCTTCACGATCAAACCCAACTGGCTCACCAGAAAGTTCAAGGCTTCTTGCGCTTTAACGTCGGTAGGATCAACCATGCCGACTTGGAGAACTTTCCCCAAAAGATCAAAAGGCGCCATCTTGTAAAATCGCGCCGAATCTTCCGGTATCAAAATTAAAACATCGGGTGAGATTTTTTCCGGAATAGCCGCCGTTTGGTTTTGATTGTTGTCAGGCATGCCTTTACGAAATACGAATTATTACGAATTTACGAATTCGTACATTCGTACAGATTCGTACTTCGTAAATACTAAAATGGCGCGAGGGGATTAACTCTTCCGAGAGCTTCAACTTTAATAGGAATATCTCCGTAAAGTTTCAAAGCTTTATAGGGGACGGAATCAACAACGTCAAAATTAAAACTCGACAATCGAATGACTTTTAATTCAACCGCGTTTAATTCCTGGACTGGCGGAATGTCAGACGAGACCTGTAAAGTCGTAAAGCCGTAAGTTGTAAGAAAATAATACCCGGCCGCGGCAATTATAACAAACAACGCGCCCAACAAGATGTAAAGCCGCATTTGACGTTTTTTCGTTTCCGGCGGCTGGAAAGTCCCAAAAGCGCCGGACGCCTGCGCCGGGTTCGGCCTGGCCAAAACTGGATTGGTTGATGATGGAATTATGACCATAAAATTAAAATGTCTGGCTGTGCTAGATCTCGCGAAGCGAGAAAAATTATTTATTATTGATAATAAGCGTTAACAACCGCTATAAACTTGATATTATTGAGGCCGCTGACTTCGACAGCGCCACCCACGGCTGGCGCCACATTGAAGCTGACGCTTTCGGTATCCAAAAGCCGCAAATTAGTCTCAACGGCTTTAAGATAATTCAAAAAATTTGGATAACTGCCCTTGACCTTGGCGCTTATATTTACTACTTGAAGACCGGCGGGCAGAGTAGCGCCAAGTTCTAACGCGGCCGGCCCGCCCACGGGGCGAACCAGATTAAAATCAACACCCTCAAAGACTAAAGAATTTCCTCCGGCAAGAGCCTCAAGCATCACCAAAAGATCAGGAATGGCGGGATTGTTCGGCATGATTTGATTTATTTTCGCGACATCCTGAATTTTTTCCTGATATTGCGCCATTAAATTTTTGAGATTTTCGGCAAGTTTCTGACGCTGGACCAAGACTTCTTTGTTTTTGGCGATAACATCCCGAACGGCCTGGATGTCCTGCCAAACGCCAAGGTCAAAATACCAAAAGATAAAGCCGGCTGACAAAATCAGTATAAAAGGCACTATTAAATACTTAAAGACTAAATTACTCATATTGAAACTATATCAAAATGTCGACATTTATTTTTGTTGGCGAAAGATATCGGGTTTGACATCAACTTTCAAATCGAACTGTAAGTTTTTAACTCCAAAAGTAATGCCGGATACCGCAACGCCAAGGATCATGGGGTTTTCGCGTAAAGCAACGATTTGTTTCGCCAAGGCAGTATAGCTCTGGGCACTACCTTTAAGCTGAATGGAATTCTTGACGGCTTCGGCCTGTACCGAATTATAAGAAACTTTCGGGTAGGTTGAAGAATTGATCAAACTCAAAAAAGATGAAAAATAGGTATGATTAGCAAAAAGGCTCCTAAGTGTATTGAGCGACTCATTGAATCGAACGACGGTTTGTTCATCTTCCGCGTTAACGGCCGCGGCCGCTTCTTTTATCTGATTATTTAAACCAAGAACTTCATCTTGAAGCCGAGCCAGATAAAGTCGCAAACCGACGTAGCTCAAAACCACAATTACAAAAAATGCGATTGACGCCCATAAAAACCACCGCCATGTTGGCAGAGTCTGTATGAGCGTAAATGGTTTTGGAGCGATTTCTACCATTTTTATTGCATGTCGCGAAGCGCCAGGCCCAGAGCAATGGCCAGCTCGCTGCCTATTTTTTTAATAATCGGTTCAAGTTTCTGGGGATAAATAATCCGGCTGAAAGGATTAGCGTAGGTGATATCGATTTTTAATTTTTTTGAAAAATATTCCGCCAAACCCGGCATATTGGCTGCGCCGCCGTACATTATCAGCTTTTCAATCTTTCTTTGGGTTTTTGAATGATGAAGATCAATAATCTGCTGAATGGATGACGAGATTATGTCCAAAAGCGGCAGGATAACGCTGGCTACTTCAGATTCTTCTCGTATTACGGCTACGCCCCTTTCTCTTTTCAATTCTTCGGCTCGCCTTAAGCTGATATTTAGAGCTTTAGAAAGAACTCGGGTCAAATCTTCGGAAGAGGTTTCAATTGAGTGGCTAATTCTTAAAAACCCTTGGTCAACGATGCTAATGGTCGTATCGCGAGCGCCGACATCAAGAATGACTGTTGGGGTCGGATCAGAACCCATCAGGGCTCGCGTAGCGCTTACGGTTTCAAGCTCAATAGCTGAAACTGCAAGACCCGTGTTACGCGCTGTGTCCACATATTCGTCAATCAACTCCCTCGGTATGGCAACCAGAAGGACTTGTAAATGACCCTGATCATTGGCGGTCGGGGGTGTCTGGCCGATAAGATTCCAGTCAATCACAAGTTGTTCCAAAGAAACGGGCACGTATTTGCGCGCCTCAAACTGGACCGCTTGCGCCAGTTCAGTCTCATTCATCATCGGCAAATCCATTACCGTAAGAAAACTGGAGAAGATCGGGACCGCCATATTGGTTTCTTTAACCGCGATATTCGCTTTTCCAATTAGGCGCTTAATCATTTCTGTCGCCTCCCCTCCAAAAACGCGGCGCGAGCGGTTTGTCATAGCAGAATCATCGGTCAAGACATCCAGAAACTTATAGCTTTCAAGGATCGCGTAATTTTCCAGTTTGGGACGGCCTTTTTCTTTTGAAAGTTCAGCGATTTTTATGGATGCGGTGCCGATATCAATTCCTAAGTATGTTTTTTGACCAAAACCAAAAAAATTAAACACATGTGGATTATACCAGAATGAGGTTGATAAAATAAGCAAGTGTTTATCCACAACGTCCTACTAATTACGAATTATCCCGAATTACGAATATTCGTAATTCGCCAAAATTCGTAATTAGTAGGCAAATAGCTTTGATTTTCTCGGGATTTCATGTTATGTTCTCAATTATGAAATTCCCTCAAGCTTTAGGAGAACGCTTGACCGAGCGGTCCAAGACCGCGCTAGAACAGGCCGAAACCATCAGTCGTGGTCTAGTAGCGAGAGAAATCACCGTAAACCACCTTATTTCCGCTCTATTCCAAACTAAGGGCTGTCTTGCTTTTAATTTGCTCAATATTCATCGTATCGCTCAAAGCGACATCGGAGAAAAGGCCGAAGGTCCAAAAGCCGGAACGTTCAAAAAAAGAAATTCCGAAACAAAAATTTCCCGAGATCTTGAAGAAGTCCTCAAAAATGCCATGAGCCAGGCGGCAAAATTCAACTACCGCTATATTGGCACGGAACATCTGCTTTGGGCCCTTTTGGACAACTTAAGACTTGGGGTCGCGCCGGATAAACGGGCTTCTATAGACAATATTGAGACCCATCTAAAAGAGCTTTTCACCATCGGGGCGCGCGTCAATCACCAAGGAGCGGACCTGCAGCAAATAGTAAGCCCGAACCTTAATGGCGCCGGCATTCTTGATACCCTCTTAAGATCCGCCTACGAAAACTTCAGACGCTTCGGCATGAAGTCAAACGACGTCAACCGCGTCCAGGGACAATTCTTAAAAAATATCATGGACATAGAAAAAAACGACGCGAGCGAAAATCGCCCCGAGCCCATCGAACGGGCGAAATTCAATGACAATCATTTCGCTTATGAAGAACATCCCGAAACCCAGAAGTCGGCCCTGGCAACTTATTCCGTTGATCTTGTTAAATTAGCGAAAAAAGGCAAACTCGATCCGATAATCGGCCGCTCAAAAGAAATCGACCGTTTAATGACGGTTCTTTGCCGCCGCACAAAAAACAATCCTATGCTTATCGGCGAGCCGGGCGTTGGCAAAACCGCCATTGTCGCGGGATTAGCCCAAAAAATCGCCAAGCAAGGCGAGATAAGCCCTCTACTTGCCAAAAAACACATTTACCAGCTCGACCTTGGCCTTATTGTCGCCGGAACGATGTTTCGGGGAGAATTTGAAGCCCGATTTAAAGAGATCCTGCGCGAGGTGGAACAAAAAGAAGCGATTATTTTTATAGACGAGATACACACCATAGTCGGCGCCGGGTCGGCCCAGGGATCGCTTGATGCCGCCAATATTTTGAAGCCGCTGCTTTCCCAAAATAATTTTCAAGTGATAGGCGCCACGACAACGAGTGAATGGCGCAGGCATATTGAAAAAGACGCGGCTTTGGAAAGACGTTTTCAGACGATAACAATAGAGGAGCCAAGCCTTGAGGAAACAAAAAACATACTTCTGGGCCTCAAACCATATTTTGAATCGCATCATAAGATTAATATAACTCGCGAATCAGTCGAGACGATCCTGACTTTTGCCGACCAATATGTCACCGGCCGCTTTTTCCCCGACAAAGCTATAGACATCCTTGATGAGGCATGCGCTTATAAAAAATCCGAAGCACGAAATCCGAAATCCGAAACAAATTCAAAATTCAAAATTTCAAATACTAAACAATATCTGATTGCCGAGGATATCGCCAAAACCGTATCGCTTATGACACATGTGCCAGTGGAGAAGCTTAAAGAAAGCGAGGCCAAGAAATTTCTTAATCTTGAGCATGTTTTGGCCAAAAAAATTATCGGGCAGAGCGAAGCCATTAAAACCGTAGCTTCAACATTAAAGCGGGCCCGAGCCGGCTTTGCGGAACCGTTAAGGCCGCTGGGTTCTTTCCTTTTTCTGGGGCCGACGGGCGTAGGCAAAACAGAGCTCGCTAAAGTTTTGGCCAGGGAAGTTTTTGCCGGGAAAAATTCTTTGATCAAGATAGATATGTCGGAATTTTCCGAATCCCACTCTATAGCCAAATTGATCGGCTCACCCCCGGGTTACGTCGGATTTGAAGAGGGCGGCTGGCTTACCGAAAAAGTAAGGACCAATCCTTACTCCGTGATCCTTTTCGATGAAATCGAAAAAGCCCACTCCCAACTTGCCAATATCCTGCTCCAGATATTAGAGGACGGCATTTTGACCGATTCGCACGGCAGAAAAATTAATTTTCGCAATACCGTCATAATTCTGACGTCAAACATCGGCACCCAAGATTTCACGAAACAAGCCCAGAGGCTTGGATTCGTGGAAGGCAAGCGAAGGACGCTGGACGAGAAGTTTTCGGAAATCCGTGAATCCTGCCTCAAAGAACTGCGACGGCGACTAAGGCCGGAGCTTCTGGCAAGAATTGACTCCACCATCGTCTTTAAGGCGCTGGGCGCCGGAGAAATTCGAAAAATAACCAAGCTGGTACTTTCCGAACTTGAAGAGCGAATGGCGCAAAAATCGGTCCATATAAAAATGCCGAAAGAGGTGGCGGAATTCATCGCCGAAAAAGCTAGCGGCGCCGAGACCGGCGCGCGGCGCGTCAGATCGCTCGTAACCCATTATTTGGAAAACACGCTGGCCGAAACGGCAATTAAAAACCCGAAAAAAACTAAATATACCGTCACCGTAAAAAATGGAAAAATATACATTGGCTGACGCCAGAAACTTCTTCTTAGACTTAATTTTCCCGAGGTATTGTTTGGGTTGCAAAAAAGAACTTTCCGCAAAACAAGTCTCTCATTTATGCGAGGCTTGTTTTAATTCAATCCGCGTTAATCTTTCGCCGCAATGTTTCGTCTGCGGCCGAAGAACACCGGATGCTAGAACATGTTCCATGTGCCGAAAGAAAACCGGACTTTCGGGTTTTATGTCGATCGGCCGCTATGAAGACCGCGTCTTGCGCGAAGCGATCCATTATCTGAAATACAATTATTTAGAATCGCTGAAAATCCCTTTAGGTGAACTGGCTGGCAAGTTCATAAAACAAAACCGGCTGGAAAGCGTATTTGAAAAATCGGTTTTAGTGCCCGTTCCTCTGGCGCGCCGGCGCTTTGCGGAACGCGGATTCAATCAGTCGGAGTTGATCGCGCTTGAAATTTTAAAATATTTTCAACTTGAAACTGACCATCGTTTTCAGCGAGGCCCTGTCATAGGCGGAGATCCGCATTTGGCGGAAAATACTGCGATACTGCGCAATGACTTGATAAAAAGAATCGAATTTAATAAACCCCAAGCAGACATCAACGACTGGAAAGAGCGAAAAGAAAATGTATCCGGCGCTTTTGAGGCGAAAAATCCCAAAATGATACTAAAACTCTCGCGAGATCATTACAAATTTATCCTGATTGATGACGTTTCAACTTCGGGCGCCACTCTTGAAGCCTGCGCCCGCGCGCTTAAAGACGCCGGCGCCAAAGAAATTTGCGCGATGGTCATCGCTCGCGGTTAATACAAAAACCACCGCGATTAGAGTAGACCGCGCCTAGGATAGACCGCGTCTGTAATTTAAGATTAAATTTAATATGCCGCAATACCACGCATATGCGTGGTATTGCGGCATAGAAACTTTGATAGTAAAATAGATTACATGAGAATAAAAAATTCCAAAACAAGACAACTTCTAAAATACTTGGCAATAGGTTCCGGCGTCGTAATTTTATCTTTGCTTTCGCCCGCCTTGCCGCATCAACTTTTAAAGTCCTACATCAGAAATAAAAAAATACAACGAAGAAGATTTTTAGAGGATTTAAAAAGATTACAGAGAAGAGATTTGATAGATTATCAACTTTTAGATAATGAAAGGATTAAGATAATCTTAAAAAAAGAGGGACGAGAAAAAACCTTAATATATGACATTGATGAAATAAAATTAGATAAAAACAAGAAATGGGATGGTAGATGGCGCTTGATTATGTTTGACATTCCTATCCGCAAGAAAACAGCTCGCGATGTTTTCCGAAAAAAGTTAAAAGAATTGGAATTTTACCAGCTTCAAAAAAGCGTTTATTTAACTCCTTACGATTGTGAAAATGAAATAGATTTCATCTGTGAATTTTTTAAAGTACGAAACCATGTTCTGTTATTAACTATAAGTAAATTCGAAGGATCAGAAAAACTAAAACATTATTTTGATCTCTGATTTGATCTAAAAAGTCGCCGCTTGTGCCGCAATACTACGCATATGCGTAGTATTGCGGCACTGTAAAAATAAATATACAAATAAAGAGATGGGAAAAGAGATGGGTACGGAAATAAAAACCACGGCCTATGGCCGTGGAGTTTTTGTTTTCTTTATTTCGGAATAATTTCAATCCAATCGGGCAAAGGAGAGCCGGAAAGAAAAACGTTGACGAAATCCTGTGGCGCGGTTGAGCCGCCGGGACCGGTGCAGACTAAAGTAAAGGTTGTAGGACTTGTAATAGGCGGAGAAACCTCGCCTGCTAAATTAGAGGGCGGTTTTGAGCCAGTCCAGCCGCCGGAAGCCGTGCACGGCGTGGGGCCGGATGTATTAGTTGAGGTCCAAGTAAGATTGCAGGCGTCGCCGCTTGTAACTCCAAGCGGACCATCACTGCCATCACACTTCAAATTAACGGTTGGCGGACAATAAGGCGTAGTGGTGGGGCCGATTGTATTGGAATTTTTAGTGCCGCTGCCGTTATAAGCTTGGATATAATAACTATAAGAAGTATTTTCGAACACGCTGTTATCAGTATAGGTCGTCGCTGTAGTTGTAGCTATTTGACCGCTGTTTCTGAATATTTTGTATCCATCGGCCCCTGACGAAGCGGTCCAAATGAGCCCGAATGAATTACATTGAATCGCGCCAGAACTTAAAGTAAAGTCTCCGGGAAAAGCGCCGCTGACATCAACAGTCACATTATCGTTCTTTGCTCCAAAAGCATTGTAACAAGTGAACAAATACGTCCTCGCGCTTGAGAGGTTTCCGGTGCTTGACGGGCCGCCATTGACCGCGATCGGATTAACCCATGAGCCGGGGTATCCCGCGGAA
>Ga0209541_10004391_pt1 | contig 25052 bp, 25 predicted proteins | sample RifCSPlowO2_01_FD_184027 | JGI IMG/M metagenome (GOLD analysis project Ga0209541, IMG submission 184027) | Groundwater microbial communities from Rifle, Colorado - Rifle CSP2_plank lowO2_0.1 (SPAdes) (version 2) | ecosystem: Environmental > Aquatic > Deep subsurface > Groundwater | place... | reverse complement strand
GGGGGACAGGGCAGTCCGAAACCCCGCCGCCTGCCCGAATTGTTGAGGGCAGAGACCCGCAGAAAAATGTTCTCATCCTTTTAGAAGAAAAAATCGGGCGCACGCAAAATCAGAAATAGTGGAGAACATTTTTCTGCGGGGCACGCGAGCGGAGCGAGCGGCGGCGGGGCGGAGCGTTCGTTCATTTCAGAAATTTCTGCTAAAATAAGTTCGAGCGTGGTTGTATAAATACACAAAGTAGGACTTCGCAATTTTGGAGAGGCAGAAATGCGGAGCGAGTTTTAGAATTACGGAAAACAAAACATTCGTGTGGTCACTTATAATAAATAAATATGGATCTTGAAGAAACCATTTTTTTCTATACAAGAAACGATTATTTAATCGTTAATAATTTACTTTGCGGCAACATGAATCTTCTTTGGCAAGTTGCCGAAATTGTGAATAATGATTCAAAGAGCGTTCTTAAAGAGCATGAGGCTGGCGAACGAACGCTTGATGAGAAAAGTTTGGAGAGATATCGAAGCCGGATATATAAAAAATTGGACGATCAAACAAAAGTAAAAATTCTTAAGATCGCCAGAAATGATATTTCGAATATTCTTAGCGCGATGAAACCAATAAAAAACAAAGTCGTGCTCTACAGAAATGTAAGAACTGACGATGTACTGCCCCATTACAATCTCAATGATTTAGTAGAATTTAAAATTATTTCATCAACATCTACCGTTCCGTCGGACCCAGATTACGATTTTTATAGATATGAAATAACTATTCCAAAAAACGGGTTTATTTTAGAGCTTGACCAATTTGAAAGCTTTATCCGAAATGAAGACGGCGAGATTCTTCTGCCGCCGATGAAATGCATGATAAAAAATACGCGCAATAATAATAACGAAAATTGTAAAGGAATAATTGAGTTAGAATACCTGGAAAAACTATCTATTAATATTTAAACCTAGACTCCGAAAAAATCCGACCCGAGTCCCACAATTCATTGCGGAAAATGTGCCAAAATATCCTTAGAGATTTATATACTCAATACCAACAGAAAAAACTGATTTGAATGATAGGTCAGCAAGGTTGAAAAAATTATCTGAGTGTGAAATTCTAACAGATTTAATTTCTGAACTTGGTTTACCTAAAGAATCATTACCTCCTTCCTATGTGAGCCGTTAGGCTTACGGGAGCAATCCCTGCCGTTTTATAATTTTTCCTAAAAACGACGGGGATTTGTGCGCTAACGGGAGGGTGGGTCAAGCACATACAGATTTGTTTATGCCTTAGCACAGTCCATATTTTTGAGTTACCACAGAACTCGATCGGAGGCACAGAGGTTTAGAGCTACCACCAAACGATTTGGCTCTCAAAAAGCCGTCTAGTTTTGTCTTGGTGCCGCGGGGGAGAGTTGAACTCCCATGAGGTTTCCCTCGCACGATTTTGAGTCGTGTACGTCTGCCAATTCCGTCACCGCGGCAATTTCCCATATTTTAACATAGATTTTTATATTTTGAAAATAATTAAAAGACCTCATTCTTGAGGTCTTGCCTTGATAAGTTTGGCCGGATATTCTTCAAAAAACCATTTGGCCCATTTGTTTCTCTTCTTTTCACCGCTTTCGGTTAATTTTGTCATTAACTTTTTTATATTTCCGCTCAAGAATGTCATCCTATGAGCTAATATTTTTTCTTCTTCTCTTGTTCTTGCTTTAACAGATTGAGCATTCCAAAATTTATTGCAGGAAACAGTTAAATTTTCTATTAGTTCCTCTTTTAATTTCAATTGTCTGGAAGACAGCATGTGTATCGGTTCGGAATGAACCCACATTCCAAATATTGATAATGTAAAAGGAGGATAATCGAGCAGACTAATTGTGCCTGACCATACAGTTTTGGCGGGGTCATTTTTTGAATAAATGGTTAATTGATCGCCGTTTTGAAGAATACGAAGTCCATTGTATGACCACCTTTCTTCGGAAAGGGGTTGAAAATTATGATCATGATCATCCGGCAGGCATTGATCCCGCAGGGTACTATGAGTGCTTTCCGGATATTTTTCTTTGTTCCAGACTGTTCCACATTTGGTACAAGCGAAATAAGTTGTGTTGGGAGTTATGAATCTTTTGTCCTGAAATGCCCAGTAACCGCCTTCGGTGCCGGTTTCGGAGAAAAAATGAAGAATGCCCTCAAGTGTCTCCGGTTCCGGTTCTTTAATTTTTAGTTTCATATAACTCTCTCTGAATTGTATTTGAAAAGTTCTGATTAAGAGTATAAAATTAAAATATAACTATGGCAAGAATTATTACAATTTGTAACGCTAAGGGCGGGGTCGGAAAGACAACTACCTCTATTAATCTGGCGGCTTATTTAGCTGCTCTAGGAAAATATGCTCTACTGGTGGACATGGATTCACAAGCGAATGCAACCGGTGGTGTTGGAATTGCAATGAATATAGAGGCTGATAATATCTATCATGCTATTGTTAATGACCAGAATCCGTTGCCGATGATAAAGAAAACATCAATTTTTGGATTCGATGTTCTGCCAGCGACCCAAGCTTTGGCCGGTGCGACCGTCGAACTTGTTTCAATGGAGGAAAGGGAATATAGGCTTAAGAATGCTCTGAACGGTTTGAGGATGAATTATGACTATATTTTGATTGACTGTCCGCCTTCTTTGGGGTTATTGACCGTAAATGCTCTTACAGCGGGGGACTATGTGATAATTCCTGTTCAATGTGAATACTATGCCCTTGAGGGTTTGAGCCAACTTATGCATGCCATCGGTCTTGTAAGGGAAAGTCTTAACCCGGATTTGCAAGTGCTTGGCGTATTGCTTACAATGTATGATAAGAGGAATCAGTTGAATCGGCATGTTTTAAATGAAGTTAGTAAAAATTTTCCGGGGAGAGTTTTTGATGCAGTTATTTCTCGAACGATTGATCTAGCCGAAGCGCCAAGCTATGGCAAACCGATAATCCAGTTTAATCCTAACTCTAAGGCGGCAAATGAGTATAGGAGGTTGGCGGAAGAAGTTATTAAATTGATCGACCGCTAACGATTAATGACTAATGACAATTTTGTCGTAAGTCGTAAGTCGTAAGTTGTAAGTTGAAGTGAAAAAAGTATTCGGCCTTGGCCGAGGCCTAGAATCACTAATACCAAAGACTAAACAGATGCATCCCGAATCTTCCAAAGAGAACGTTTTTTACGTTGAGATAAATAAAATTAAACCCAACCCCGACCAGCCGAGACAGGACTTTGACCGGGAAGGACTAAAAGAACTTTCACAGTCTATTCGCAAATATGGCGTACTTCAGCCTTTACTTGTTTCCAAAATGGAAGAAGAAAACCAGCGGGGGACTAATGTCTATTATCAGTTAATTGCCGGCGAGAGAAGATTAAAGGCGGCAAAACTTGCCGGCTTGCCGAATGTGCCGGTCGTTATCAGAGATGACTTTGTGACAAAAGGAGCAAGGCTTGAAGTGGCTTTAGTTGAGAATGTTCAGAGAAAGGATTTAAATCCGATTGAAGAAGCCGAAGCTTATGAGCGATTGGCTAAAGAATTCAATCTAACCCAACAGGACATAGCCCAAAAAGTGGGGAAGTCCCGAGAAGTTGTCGCCAACTCATTAAGATTACTCGGACTACCTAGGGATATAAAAGAATCATTACGCGGCGGGATATTGTCCCGGGCCCATGCGAGGGCCTTGTTAGCTTTCAGTAGCGAGGATCAACAAAGGGAAGTTTATGGCCATATTTTGGGCGGAAGATTATCGTCAAAGGCAGTAGAGCAGATGGCTTCATCTTCAAAACCGTCAAAGTCTAAAAAGACTAAATTATCATCACAGGAAGTAAATCGTTTTCAAGCTCTTGAAAAGAATCTCGGCGAAATGCTTAAAGTGCCGGTTCTTATCCGCTCGACTGACAATGGCGGCCACATTGTCATTAAATTCGCCACTCTCCAGGAACTCAATAAAGTCGCAAAAAGGATTATTGATTAGTTTCTCGCTTTCGCCCTTCTCATTTCTCATCCACTTCACCTTATCAACAAATTCTCGCTCAACTGTTGCTATTTTTCGACCTACTTTCTTTCTTCGGACAAATGGTTAAATTGATCCCAATTCAGTTAATAAATTATGGGTCCCGCTTTCGGGTCGTCCCCAAATTTATTGAATAACTGAATTATCGATCAATTCAACCATTGTGTTGTCCTCGAAAAAAGACGGTCTGAAAAATAACAACAACTTCACCGTTATTGTGTCTCAAGGGATTCAGGTGGTGTCCGTTTCATTTCGGGTTCTTTTCTTAATCTTTGGGCAAATTTGTGCAAAAATTGACTAAACTCTGTCAGTATGGTATTATCATATCGGCTCTTCAAAACTAGCTAAACAAGGAGGAAAACCGATGAGAACCAAGGCGTTGTCAGTTATTGGCAGCATCGTTGCCGTCGTTCCACTGGCTGTTGTATTTATTAACTTATCATCAGAGAAGAAGAATCAAAAACTTACTCCCTTAAAACAACGGTTTAGGCAATGCTACCTAGAGCTCGCTTCATGCGAGCTCTTATTATATTCATTATTTTTATTGTAAATTTCTAAAGGTGAGGATCATGACCAAAAAAGTGATGGGGCGAGAGCGAATAAATTAAAGTAATCCTTATAAAATCTATATTATTGATAAGACAGCTTTGATAATATGTTGTATAATGATACTATATTACTAGTTAGAACTTACATAGTACATATATGTCGCAATACATCGAAAAGTACAAAAAGAACATTGTTATTGATATGCGGAAACGGGGATTTTCGTATTCTGAAATTCAAAATTCAATTCATATTCCAAAATCAACCATTGCATATTGGTTGCAGGGCATAAAATTGACCTCTTCTCAAACCGAACGGTTAAAAAATAAACGGCTAGAAACTATCCGGGCTAATTCCGAAAAAAGAAAATTAAAAACTCAAGAGTTGATTAAAAAGATTAAAGAATCTTCAGCCAAGGATATAAATAAAATTTCCAAAAGGGAATTATGGTTGATGGGAATAGTTTTATATTGGCGGGAAAGACTGCTTTTAAATAATGAAAATGATTTACGAAAAGGAATAAATTTTATGAGTTCGGATCCGTATTTAGTCAAATTATTTTTAAAATGGTTACAGGAGATAGGAAATATTACCAAAGAAGAAATTATATTCGACATCTTTCTTAAAAGAAACAAAAAAGAGGATATTGATGGAGCAATTAATTATTGGTCAGAAGTATCGGATTTTCCAAAAAATAACTTTATTCATGTTTACTTTCAAAAAATTAAAACAAGGGCCAAAGCTAAAAAGGCTTTATTTTTGGGGTCAAAATTAGGTCTTTTAAGGATCAGAGTTAGGGCAAGCTCAGGATTGGTTAGACAGATAGCCGGCTGGATAAAGGGAATTCAGGTAAAACTTTTGTTATAGTACACAGGTTATTAACAGTTTATAAACATTAATAAAATTTAGACTATAAAATATCAAGGTTTACTATGCTTATGTCTTTAATCCTTCCATTTTGCGTTCAATATTCTTTTATCATTACCATTACCTTTTTTAAGGTTAGAACAATTTATTGAATGTATGCTAACCCCTTGATTTAAGGTAATATAGCCTCTTATTTTTTCTTCAGGTTTGGGGTTACAGCATTTGGCGATTTTATACATCAGACCGGTTTGGCCTTGGATAATTGGTATGCCCTTTTTAACAACCTCAACAATAATCTTTTTTTTCTGTTGTTTAATTTTTGGTTCTATTTCCTTTTCTTCTATTTTCTTTTGTGCTTTTGTGGCGGCAAACCAGTTCTTTATTTTTTTTCTGGCCTCATTTGTTTTAACCGATTTAAGCCAATCAAAAGACGGCCTCATTGTTTTTCCTTTTATTATTTCGACGACATCCCCGTTTTTCAACTTATGATCAAGGGGTATTATTTTTCCGTTAATTTTAGCCCCCCTGGTAAAATGACCAAGATCGGTATGGATGGCATAAGCAAAATCAATAGGCGTTGCTCCATCGGGCAAGTCTTTGACATCGCCCTTGGGCGTGAAGGCAAATATTCTATTTCTGAAGAAATCTATTTTTAAATTAGCCAACCCTTCTCTTGGCTTCATTTCTTGGAGAAACTGTTTAAGCTGGCTGACCCACTGGGTTTCTTTCAAGTCGGCTTTAAAAATTTTCTTTTTACCCCCTTCGCTGTAAGCCCAATGAGCGGCGATGCCATTTTCGGCGTGTTCGTGCATGTCCGGAGTTCTTATTTGTATTTCCACAATCCGACCTTTTTCGCAAAAAATTGTAGTATGAAGGGACTGGTATCCATTTGGTTTGGGGATGGCGATATAATCTTTGATCAGTCCCGGTAATGGTTTGTAGTATTTATGGATTATTCCCAGAGCCTCATAGCATGACTTTATATCGGGAACAATTATTCTCATTGCCACCAAGTCAAATACTTTTTCGGAATCCATGCTGTGTTTTTTAATTTTATGATAAAGGCTGTAATAATGTTTAGCCCGGGAGTGGAGGTCAATGACATTAATTCCAGCATCAGTCAGCCTTCTTTTTATTATCGGCTTAGTCCTTTCTATATATTCAAGCCGATCATCAAATTTTTCTTTAATATTTTTAATCAGCCAGGCATACTCATCCGGATAGACATAGGGGAAGGCCATATCTTCCAGTTGGCCCTTCAACCGTCCCATTCCCAAGCGGGCGGCAATGGGGGCGTATATTTCAAGAGTTTCCAGGGCTATTCTTTTCTGTGAAATTTTATTCTGGTATTTCAAAGTTTCCATATTATGGTAACGATCGGCCAATTTAATAATGATAACTCTGATATCTTCGGCCATGGCAAATAGCATCTTCTTGAGAGAAGCTATGTTTTCAAGAACGGTTTTTTTATTTTCAGAAGTGGGCGAGTATTCTATCTTGCCTAGCTTGGTTACTCCTTCGACAAGAAAAAGAATTTCTTGTCCGAATGCCATTTTAATATCATTTGGCTTAAGTCCGGTGTCTTCAAGGGTGTCATGAAGCAAACAGGCGGCAATAGTTGTGGCATCCATGCCCAGCTCGGATAAAAAATATGCCGCCTGAAGCGGATGATTTATATAATTTTCGCCGGAAAGACGTTTTTGGTCACGATGAGCAAGTTCGGCGGCATTATAGGCTTTTTGGATTAAGGCCTGGTCGGCGTCATTAAAATTAGGATTTACCAATATTTTAGTGAGTATAGACACCACAGTATGAAATTAGATTTAGAAATAACAAAAATGAATGAACTGCGATGTTTTGGACCGCCAAAAAACCACAAATGTACTAGATGTACATTGGAGGATTTTTTGGCGGGAAAAACAAGCAGGTCGCCATTTTTGCTGTTTTATGGAGTCTAATTTCATACTGTGATGTCTATCAGGCTTGCATAATCAATATCAACATAGTACTCTCGTAGGATAATATTTTCAAATGTACTTTTACAAAAGAGGGCTGATATGGCCGAAGTGAATATAGAAGTTGTCAGGAAGGTATCTGACAAAATTAAAGCCTTACCGCTGTCTAGCCACTTCTTAACTTTTGTTGATAATAAAGATCAGTTTCCTGAAGTCGGTGCTGATGGAGTTGTTTGTTATTTTACTGCCATAACGGTGCAAAACTACGGATTTTGGATTGGAGACGAAAAAGGATATGTTCGGCCGCTTCAAGGTGAGATTGGCGGTAAAAAATTAAAGGGCTCTGATTTATTAATGGCATTGTCAATGAAAGCTTATCGGGAAATAGGGCCTGAATTTTTTAGTCCGGAGAATTTATCTGACCTATCGTTCGATGATTTCTGCCGATGGATTCCGGAAGAGTTTGGATTTCAGGATCTGCTTGCTCGTTATAATTTAGCGGTTGATTACGGCCGGCATTGTGTCAGAAATAATATTAGCCTTGATATTTTAGTGGAGCGGGCTAATTATAGCGAAAATCCCTTGGGCAGTTTTCTTGGCCAGACATCGGCAATGCCGGGTTATAACGCCGACGGGTTTTTTAAAAAGAATCTTTTATTGGCAATGATTTTGGCCAATCGGCCGGAGCATTTTTTAAAGATCAAATCTGACGATCTTAAATATCCGATTGTAGACTATCATTTAATGAGGGTGGCTTTACGCCTCGGGTTAATTTCTTTAAATTTTGCAGAGTGGAACTTGATAAGCAAAAGAGAGTGGGTAAATGAATCATTTGAAGGCTCAATTCGACAAAAAACCTTTCAGGCCATCAGAAAGATTATTGAATCATCGAATAAATCAATGAGTGAAATAGATTTTCTATTATGGAGTGCTCGAAGATATTGTCCCGAGATGACAGAACCGGATTGTCCGAAATGCGCATTAAATGATGTTTGTCAGAAAAAGATAGAATTATTTCAGCCCGTTTTTAGAACAACAAATTATTAAAACCAATTATTCTTTAAGTGGCTCGCTTTTTTGCGAGCTTTTTGTTTTATAACTTTTTCTATTGCGCGATTTTGGCGGATTATCTTTCCAATATTGAAAAGCGGAATTGAGATCTGGTTCGTTTTCCGGTTTTTTATTCATCAAAAATGTGCAATCTGGCCAACGTGAACAGGCATAGAAAATTTTGCCTCGGCCACGGGATTTCTTCTCAACAATATCGCCGATTGGAGTTCGGCCCGCTTCCTGGCAGGCAGGGCATTTGTATCCGGTTTTATTTTGGATTTTCATTATGCCCTTGCATTTTGGGTAATTAATACAGCCCAGGAAGTAGCCGAATCGTCCCCGCTTGACAGCCATTGATTTAGCACAGATAGGACATTTCTCATTTTGAGTTTTATCTTCCAGTTCTTTGATCTTTGCCGCTTCTTCCGGAAGGGGAAGAGTAACCCTACTTCCCGGTTCGGGACAGGCTAAAAATTTGCCCATCCGGCCGAATTTAATAAGCATCATTTTCTCGCAGTGAGGACAGGGAGTTTCGGAGATTTCTGTTAATTTTTCAACGCTTCCCATTTTCTCGTCAAGGTTCTTTTTGAATGGCGTATAAAATTCTTCAATAACCGGCACCCAGGCGATTTTACCACAGGCAATGTCATCGAATCCTTCCTCGATATGGGAAGTGAAATTAATATCAATTACTTCCGGAAAATTTTCAACCAGCATATCATTTACCAGAAAACCGATTTCAGTAGGCTTATATTTTTTATCTTCTTTCTCGACATAGCCGCGAAATTGAATAGTGGTCAGGGTTGGAGCATAAGTTGAGGGTCGGCCGACGCCATGGGCTTCAAGGGCCTTAATCAGGGAAGCATCCGTATATCTGGGCAGAGGTTCGGTGAAGTGCTGGTTTTTAACGAGATCAATTAATTTTAAAATTTCTTCATGGGTTAAATCCGGGAGCCGGCCTTCCTGGTAATCTTCGCCGTCTTTTTCGTCATCTTCCTTTGTCTCGATATAAGCCCTAATGAAGCCGTCGAACTTGATTATTTGTCCATTGGCCCGAAAAGTATAGTTGTTAGCCGTTAGTTGTTGGCTCGCCTCGCTGAAGCTTTGGCGAAGCGGGTCGTTTGTTGTTTGTATATCTACGGCAGTTTGATCAAGAACGGCATTTTGCATCTGACAGGCGATAGTTCGTTTCCAGATTAAGTCGTAAAGCCGCCACTGGTCTCTATCGAGTTTAATTTTTTCCGGTAACTTTGAAAGATCTGTCGGCCGAATTGCTTCATGGGCTTCTTGGGCGCCTTTTGATTTGTTTGTATAATATCTCGGACTTTTTAGTCCGTATTCTTTTCCGAAAATTTTACCAATAATTTCTTGGGCTTGCGTTAAAGCAACTTGGGCGATGTTCAAACTATCAGTTCTCATGTAAGTAATAAGTCCGGTCTCATACAACCGTTGAGCAAACATCATTGTTTGTTTAGCCGAAAATCCAATTTTTTTTGAAGCCTCTTGCTGTAGCGTTGAAGTGGTAAAGGGCGGGGCGGGCGACCTTTGAACTTCTTTTTTTACAATGTCGGTGATTTTGTATGTTGCGTCCTGAAGATTATCGAGAATCTTTTTAGCTTCATTTTCGTTTTTTATTCCAAGCCGATCAACTGTTTCGTTATTTGCCTTAATTAGCCTGGCCGTAAAACTCTTATCTTCGCTTTGTTTTGACAGGCTAGCTTCAACTGACCAGTATTCTTGCGGAACGAATTTTTGAATTTCTCTTTCTCTCTCGACGATTAACCTGACTGCAATACTTTGGACGCGGCCGGCCGAAAGGCCGGAACGGATTTTTTTCCAAAGAAACGGAGACAGTTTATAACCGACTAAACGGTCAATAATTCTTCTAGCTTGTTGGGCGTCAACGAGATTTTGATCAATATCGCGGGGATTTTTAAGGGCATCTTCGATAGCCGGTTTGGTTATTTCGTGAAAAACTATTCTTTCGGTTTTTACTTTTTCATTTTTACTTTTTAATTTATCCAAGCCTAAAGCTTGGATAAGGTGCCAGGCGATAGCTTCTCCTTCGCGGTCTTCGTCAGTTGCGAGAATGACGGTGTCGGCTTGTTCGGCAATTTTTTTTAGTTCTGAAACGTTTTTCTTGGCCTTGGCGGGAATAATATATTTAGGCTCGAAACCATGTTCAATATCAACCCCGAGATCTTTTTTGGGAAGATCCCGGACATGGCCGTAGGAAGAACGGACGATATAATCGCTGCTTAAAAATTTAGAAATTGTCCGACTTTTAGTCGGTGACTCAACTATAACTAACCGCATATTGAATATTTATTATTTTTTTGTTTAATTCTATTTTTAATTTCTAGCATTGATAGTGCGGCAATCACTTGCGATGTATCAATCCCAGCTTCTCTTATTATTTCATCTCCAGTTAGCTCGCTCTTTTCATCAAGTATATCAAGAATCTTTTGCTGAATAGGATCCTTTGTTGATATGTCGCTTTTAATTTCTAATTTAAGTTTTGGATTTTTAGCATATTCTTCAAGTATGTCCTCGGCTGAAGTTACTGCTTTCGCCCCGATTTTTAATAGCCAATTTGTTCCCCTTGAAACTGGTGAAAAAATGTTTCCCGGCACGGCAAATACGTCTCTATTCTGGTCAAGAGCCGATTTAGCAGTAATTAGGGAGCCGCTTTTTTCAGCACCTTCAACTACCAGCACGCCTTTTGACAGGCCGCTGATTATCCGATCTCTAATGGCAAAATTTGCCCTAATGATCTCGCCACTTTTTTTATATTCTGAAATCAGAAGACCGTTGTTTTTCAGTATTTCTTTAGCCAGGTTAAAGTTTACTTGAGGCCCTATCCCGCGATCATCCACCGTTGACCCCAGTACGGCTATTGTGGGCAAATCATTATCCAAGGCAGATTGGTGAGCAACGGCGTCGATCCCCATGGCAAGTCCCGAAACGATGGTCATACCACTACCGGCTAGACCGGAGATAATATGTTCAGTTGCTTCTTTTCCGTAAGCCGTGAGTTTGCGAGTGCCAACCACACTAAAACAGAAGCCATTCAGAAGCTTAGTATTCCCGCGGCAGTATAGCTGTTTTGGGGGGTCGGCGATTTGGGCAAGCAGTTTAGAATATTCTTTATCTTTTAGTTTTAACTCTGTAATAGGAAAATTCATCTTGTCAAGAATACTTCATAAACCGATATTGGTCAAATTTTTTATATGATGATATTATATTTAATATAGTTTTTAATTTTAAATTCTTTTTTGTATTTATCTGTAATTATTCCGGCCTATAACGAGGAAAAAAGAATCGGATCAACTCTCAAGTCAATTGATGAATATTTAAGGTGGCAAAATTATGATTATGAAATTATTGTAGTAAGCGACGGCTCAAAGGATAATACCGCGGCCTTAGTTACAAATTTTGAGGCGGAGATTAGAAACTTAAGATTAATAGACAACAAAGAAAATCATGGCAAGGGATATGTGGTAAAACAGGGAATGCTTGAGGCGAAGGGCGAGTTAAGACTTTTTACAGATGCCGACAACTCAACATCTATGGACCATCTCGATAGTTTTATTTTCCATGTTAACGAAGGTTATCAGACTATTATAGGTTCGATTGCGGTTAAGGGTTATAAAATTTCTGCCGGTAGTGAGCCGGCATGGCGGAGGGTTTTAGGAAAATTTGGCAACCTGTTTATACAAATAATGGCTGTACCCGGAATTCACGATACTCAAAGAGGTTTTAAACTTTTTACCGCGAAAGCCGCTGATAGTATTTTTCCCAAACTTACTATTTCAAGGTGGGGATTTGATATAGAAGTACTGGCTTTGGCTAGAAAGCTTGGTTATAGGATAAAAGAAGTTCCAGTTGATTGGAAAAATGATCCCAATTCAAAAGTGGGACTTAAGGCCTATTTCCAGGTTTTATTAGAAACGGTTATAATTAGGTGGAACTTGATGACGGGAAAGTATAACTAACGACTAATAACTAACGACTAACGACAAGAAGAGTCATGAGTCGTAGGTCATAAGTCGTAAGTCAGCTTGCTCAACGAATTTAGACAAGATCTTGTTTCCGGAGAATGGGTGCTTTTTGTGGTCGGACGCACCCATAGCCTTCGAGAGGACGAAGATAAAGATTTTTATCAGATAAAAAAACAATGTCCATTCGAAAATTTTCAAGAATCGGGTCAAGAAATCATTTGGAATTATCCTGATTCCGAAAACTGGCGCGCTGCCGTAATTAAGAACAAATATCCGGCGATGAGGCAGGGCCTTTGCACTACGGAAAAAAATTATGGGCCGTTTAAACTTTTTGATCCGATAGGCGATCATGAAGTCGTCGTATACCGCGAGCACGATTACGGGGTATATAAGTTTTCTATCTCTGATTTTACGGACATGGTGCGGATTTATAAAAAACGATTCACCGAGTTAGTTCAAAAATCCGAATGCGCCAAATATATACTTATTTTCCATAATCAGGGACGGTCAGCCGGGGCAAGTATTTATCATCCCCACTCCCAAATTATCACGATGCCGATTCTGCCGCCTGATATTTTCAGAAGCATTAACGGTTCGTTTAGTTATTATAAAGAACATAAAAAGCGAGTCTATAGCGACTTGCTTGAATGGGAACAGAAAGAACGCAAAAGGATTGTTTATGAAAATAAGGAATTTATAGTTTTTTGTCCCTATGTTTCCAAGTATCCCTATGAAATGAGAATATTTTCAAAAGAAAGCCACGCCCATTTTAATCAAATGCCGGATAGTTCCGACGAGTTCTATGCCGATGCCCTGTTTACGTCTTTACAAAAAATAAAAGCTGCCCTTGATAAACCGCCATTTAATATGTTTATCCATACGGCGCCGTTAAAAGATGATTTTGGTGTTCATATGCACGAATTTTACCATTGGCATACGGAAATAATTCCGCATTTAAAAATTGATGCCGGCGTTGAAATTGGTACCGGGGTGGCTATAAATGTTGTAGATCCGAATGATGCGGCGGAAACATTAAGAAAGGCGAGTATCTAAATGGATAAAAAATTAATTGTTGCCAATTGGAAGATGTTGCCCAACACTCTTGCCGAAGCGCAAGAAATTTTAGAATTGGTTAATGATTATTTGGAGTCTATTGGCGAAAAAAAAGAATTTAGCCTTGTTTTTTGTCCGCCATTTGTTTTTTTGGAAGGGGTAGGAAGGATATTAAAAAATTCTCATTTAGCGCATGGATCTTTTCTTGGAGCCCAGGATATAGCGATTGATGATGGCGGCGCTTTGACCGGAGAGGTGTCCGGTCCGATGTTAAGAAAATTAGGGGTTGAATACGTGATTATAGGCCATTCCGAAAGGCGCTGGAAATTGGCTGAATCGGATGAGATGATAAATAAAAAATTAAAATCAGCCCTCCGAAATGAATTAATCCCGATTGTATGTATCGGGGAAAAGTCGCGCGACAGTAGTTTTAAAGAATTTTTAGAACAACAAATTGAGACCACATTCAAAGATTTAAGTTCCGACGAAATAGGAAAATGCATTATCGCTTATGAACCGGTCTGGGCGATAAGCACTAATCCTGGCGCAAAACCAGATACTTCCGCAAACGCTCTTGAGTCGATCTCTATAATTAGAGAGCATTTGAATTTAAAATTTAAAATTAAAAATTTAAAATTTTTGTATGGGGGATCTGTCAATTCTCAAAATATAAGCGATTTTATAAAAGAAAAAGAAATAAACGGGGTATTGGTCGGCGGTGCCAGCGTAAATAAAGAAGAATTTGTTAGAGTTCTCCGACATATAACATGAAAACTGTTAGCGACATTCCGGATTTTAAAGGTAAAAAAGTTCTGTTAAGGACTGATTTTGATGTGCCAATATTGACTAATGACCAACGACTAATGACTAGCAACAAGTTGCAGATTGCCGAAACCTTTAGAATTCACAAACAAAAACCGATGATTGATTATCTGTTGGATGGGGGAGCGAAGGTGGTGATGGTTTCTCATATTTCGGCGGTAAATTCTTTTAAACCGATATTGCCGCAACTGGAGAGCCTGTTAAACCGTCCAATCCACTTGGAAGCTAAGCTTCCAAGTGGAAGCTTAGCTTCCGGATTAACATTGTTGGATAATATTCGTCGGTGGCCGGGAGAAAAAGAAAACAGCAATGAATTTGCAAAACAACTAGGGACGGGATTTGATTTTTATATAAACAACGCTTTTGCCGTTTGTCATAGACGACATGCTTCCATTTCGGCAATTGTTAAATTTTTACCAAGCTATGCAGGGTTGCTGACAGAAGAAGAAACAGAGAATCTTAATAAAGTCATTAATTCGTCAAAAGAATCCAAGATTATTATAATTGGGGGAGCAAAGGCGGAAACTAAGATCCCTGTTATTAAAAACTTAATTGATAAATCTGAAAAAATTATTTTAGGCGGAGTGGTGGCTAACGATATTTTTAAAGAAAGGGGTATGGACATAGATGATTCGTTGGCTGATAAAAACAGCAAAGAGCTTTTTGTAGGTTTGGATATTTATGATTCTAGGCTTGTTTTGGCCGATGATTTCAATGCTCCCGGCGGGAAAATTTTAGACATCGGACCGGCATCAATTAGTAAGTTTATTGACTTGATCGGGCAGGCTAAAATGGTAATTTGGAATGGTCCGATGGGTTTGTTTGAAAATTCTGATTACGCTAAGGGCACTTATGAGATAGCTAAAGCTCTGGCTAATTTAAATAGTTTTAGAGTAATCGGCGGAGGCGATACGATTACGGCCGTGAATAGATTGGGTATTCTTAATAAATTTAATTTTGTATCAACTGGCGGGGGAGCGATGCTGGCCTTTCTTGCCGGTGAAAAACTGCCCGGATTGGAAGCGCTGGGATATTATTGATTAACGACTAACGACTTATAACTAGTGATCAAAGACAAGAACTTATATTAAATTTCAAGCCATAAGTTATAGGTCGCAGGTTTATTATGAAAGACATTGTAATTCTATATCACGCCGATTGTCCCGATGGTTTCGGCGGAGCTTGGGCGGCCCATAATAAATTCGGCGATAAAGCCGAATATATTGGCGTCAGTCACGATCAGCCCGTGCCATCCGGTCTTGTGAATAAAAAAATTTATATGATTGATTTTGCCTATTCGGTTGAAATGACAAAAGATTTAATAAGTCACAACAAGGCGGTAACTGCCATTGACCACCATATTACCGGAGAAGAGGCAGTCAAGCTTACCCAAAATTATTCTTATGCCACAGATCATTCCGGTTCGGTTCTGGCTTGGAAATATTTTTATAAAGACAAATCCGTTCCGTTAATGCTTCAGTACATTGAAGATCGGGATTTATGGAAATTTAAACTTTCCCACACTGCCCCGATTGTTACCTATATAGACTCATGCGATTACAACTTTTCTATTTGGGACAGATTAGTTAAAGATTTTGAGAATGATAAAAAAAGAAAAGAATTTATTGAAAAAGGAACCTTTATGCTGAATTATCGGGAGGAATTGATTAAAAGAATAGTTGAGGAAGGTGCAAAATTGGTCAAATTTGAAGGTTATGAAACTTATGTAGTTAATGCGCCCCATGAATTTGCTGATCGGATCTCGCAAATTTTGTATACCAAAAAACCGCCGCTAGCCATAAGGTGGTCAGATAATAATGACGGGGTCCATGTTTCATTGCGTTCAGATGATACCGTTGATGTGGCGAAAATTGCCCAAAAATTCGGCGGCGGCGGCCATAAGGCGGCGGCAGGATTTAGTCTCCCGTCGGTTAAATCATTTCCATGGAAAGAAATAAAATAATAATTCACACCGATGGCGGTTCAAGGGGCAACCCCGGTCCGGCGGCGATAGGAGCGGTCATAGAAGAACAAGCCTTACAAGGGCATCTTGTCCTACAAGATGCCCTTGTAAGGCGGGAATATAGCCAATTTATTGGCATAACTACAAACAATGAAGCCGAATATCAAGCGGTTATTTTTGCTTTGAAAAAACTTAAACAGTTGGTGGGTAACGCTAATGCCGAGAAGGCCGAGGTTATTTTCTATATGGACAGCGAGCTTTTGGTTAAACAACTCAACCACGAATACAAGGTTAAAGAAGAAAACATTCAAAAATTATTTCTTGAAGTCCACAATCTTCGTCTTGATTTTGGAAAAGTCGAATTTAAACACGTTCTCCGGAGCAAGAATACGGAGGCCGATAAATTAGTTAATCAAGTTCTGGATAGGGAAGCGAATAAATCGAATCTTTAACAAGGGTAGTCCTTGTATCGCAAAGGCCGCTCTTGTGGAGGTCAGTCAAAAGCTTGAAAAAATTATTAATCCTGTCGATTATTGTGATTGTTGCCGGTGTTGTTTTATATTTTGGCATGTCAGGTAAAAAATTAAGCCAAATCTCAAATCTTGGTTCATCTCCGACTGAATCACAGACAGAGGGGCAAGAAGAAAAATTAGCTCCGGTTGAACCGAACGAGATTTTTGCAGAACCCGTTGTTTACGGCGCGCTGAAAGAATCATATTCCGGCCAGAATTTTTCTTTCAAATACCCCGACGGCTTTAAAGTATCTTCTGTTCCGGCAAGCCAACCTTCTCCAAGCGAAGTTGAAGGGGAAATAATCACTCTTGAAAATAATAAAGGAAACGGTTTTCAAATATTTGCCATGTCGTTTGATGAACCGGGGCCGATAACTCCAGAACGTATTTGGCGGGACCAACCCGACGCAGAAATTAACGATCCTAAAAATGCCCAGCTTGATGATTTGAAAGCTTTAGTGTTCAACGGTTATGATGAGGATCTTGGTGAAACATTTGAAGCTTGGGCGGTTTATAAAAATAAACTTTATCAAATCTCCGGCCCAAAAACGGCGGAAAAACTTATTACTGAAACGCTGGAAACGTGGAGATGGAAATAGTGTTTAGTCTTGGTATAATTATGTGAAGATTAACCCGTGGGGATGCTCGTTTTATGCCGATTTATGCACGTCGTTACGGCAAAGAGAATCTTGGGAAGCGCTTTCCCTCACCCCCACCGAATAACCTTATTGAAAAAAAATAAAACACAATTAAAAGGCCTTAAATTTTATCATGTTAAGTTATTATTTTTCATTTTGATTTTTACATTTTTAATTGTTGCTCCTCTCGGAGCTTCCGCCGGCACCATCATCAAAGCCCCCGCCTATCTGGTCTTTCCAACGGCCTCATCGGCCACTGGACTTTTGACGGAGCGGATATCTCCGGAACGAGAGCCAAGGACCGGTCCGGCAACAACAATCACGGCACTCTCACCAACGGACCGGTGCGGGCGGCCGGTAAAATCGGCCAAGCATTGAGTTTTGATGGGAGGTAGTCTTTACAAGATGCCCTTGTAAAGACTTGTAAAGATGTAAAGATTAATCCAATGGGTAGATAACCCCTATCTATTGTATAGTATAGAATTTAAGCCGTTGACCGATTTTTATATTTTGTTATCATTGGATTATGACTTATCGCGATATTGCAATAATAGAGAAAAGCACAGAAACAACTCACTTTCGTGGGGTGCCGGTGGTTATTCTACCGCTTCAAAGCTGGAAAAAGATCGAAGAAATAATGGAAGAGTTTGAGATGAGTCGATCTCTTAAATTTAAGTGCTCTCTCAAAAGTTCGCGTAATGAAATCAAAAAAGGATTGTCTTATGAGTTCGATGTGAAAACGGGAGTATTCTCAAAGGTTAGTGTAAAGTAATGCGGATTTTATTCTCTAAACGAGCGCGGTCGGATTGGCAAAAACTTGACCACACTATTCAAGAACGGCTTCGTGAGAAGCTGGCTTATTTTGTTTCTCAGCGAAATTCGCTTCGCTATGCCGATAAACTCCACGAAGAAGACTTAGGCGGATTTCGCTTCAGGGTGGGAGATTATAGGATTGTGTTTGACGTGGAAGGAAACAGCATTCTAGTTTTAAGGGTTGGACATCGCAAAGATATTTACAAAAAGTAGTTTTTGACAACCCTCTCGACGATGTCTGCATCTACAATCGGGTCCTCTCGGCCGGGGAAGTCCAACAACTCTACAACATGGGCAGATAATCTTTACAAGATGCCCTTGTAAATTGTAAAGATTAATCCAATATTAAATCAGCAATATCTTCCGGGATATTCCTCCCTTCTTTTACTAAAATTCCGACTTCATTGGTAAATTTTATGTATTCGTTAAGATTTTTAAATTGTTCGGCGATTACACTAAAATCGCAGATGTTATTTTTATCCGGTTTTAAGAACGAGGAATAACTGCTCCATTTATAATCTTCCGCGTTTTTGATAATATTTGCAGTTTTTGGGTTTTGATGGATATAAGCCGAAAGCCACAAAAGATATTTGTTATTTTCTACTAATATTTGTTTGAATTGGTCCTGAAATAAATGGCCGACCCTGTTATATTTTTTATTAAAATATTTTGAATAACTGGTTGATATTCTTGACATAAGTTTACTTGGAGGAAGATTCAAGTTTTGTTTTATCAGAAAATGAAAATGATTCGGCATTAGGCAATAAGATGTCAGGGAGAAAGCTTTGTCAGGCAATGGCGGAGTGCGATGATTTTCAAATTTGTCCGGAAAAATATTCTGAACAATCCTCAATAGAAAAAACCTATAGTCGTCAGGTTCAAGAAAAATATCTTGTTTCGCATTGCCCCGATTATAAATATGATAATAGCTATCAGGCGTGTTTTGTTTGTAATCCCTGTTCTTCATTTCTATATGTAATCAAAACAAGGGCATCTTGTAAAGATACAAGATGCCCTTGTAAAATTGTAAAATTGTAAAATTTGCAAAGGTGTCGCTTGCTGTGATATAATAATAGCGTCTTGTAAATGAGGTAATCGCTCTTTGTGGAAGCGAAGGGAGGAAAGTCCGAACACTAACCCTAATTAAAAATTAGGGAAAACGGTAATGGGTAATTCCCATACGCGGCGACGCGAGAGTTGCGATCAGAGACGCTCTGATGCGAAAGCTGAAGAGAAGCCCCCATCCCAACGTAGAAGGCTTAGCTTCGCCATAGGGATAAAAAGCGAAGATGAAACGGCTAAATACTTATCGGAGTGCAAGGTCAGCGTTCTTCGGCAAGCTTAAGACAAGTTTTCTAAGTTTGTCAGAAGTTCGAAAAGTTAGACCGCTATAGGTTGATGGCAACATCAGCCACAGATAAATGATTACTCTTCCGGTTTTCGGGAGAACAGAACTCGGCTTACGTTTTACAAGAACAAAAATCCCCGGAAGGGGATTTTTGTTTGAAATTTAGTTAACTTTGTGATATTTTGAGCCACAATCAACATGTTTAATAAATTTCTGGTTATTATCGGAACAGTAATTCTAATAGCCGCGTCGATTGGCTGGTTTTTAAGTAATCGTAATAATTCTATTTCTTCAGTTGATGACGACTTGATTATCGAAAATACGCCTGATCCGAGTTTATCAGTATCGCCCCAAACTACGGATAGCCAAGAATACGGAGGGAAAAATATTATTGTTTTTTCTCCTAAACCCGGTGATAAAGTCGGTTCGCCTTTTACCGTGAAGGGTCGGGCAAGGGTGTTTGAAAATACGTTCATGGTGGCCATAAGAGAAAATAGCGAAGTGGAAATTTATAAGGAAAAAGCAATGGCCAACGCTCCCGATACCGGCCAATTTGGAGATTTTGAGGTAAAAATTCCAGTACCGGTTTCTGCGGCTGGTAAAAAAATTACTCTTGAAGTTTTTAATTATTCCGCCAAAGACGGTTCGGTTGAAAACCTCGTTTCAATGCCGGTTGAAATAACCGTAAAAGAAACTATTGATGTCGATGTATTTTTTACAAACAGTAAATTAGATCCGGAAAATACATGCGTAAAAACCTTTCCCATCAAAAGACAAATTCTAAAGACGCAAGGGGTGGCATATATGTCTCTATACCAATTAATCCAGGGTCCCAATATTGGTGAGTTGGGCGAAGGATATGATACCGGGATTCCGGGTAACGCAATAATCAATTCTATAGTTATTAGTAATGGAACTGCATATGTTGATTTCGATGAAGGGCTTGAATACGGCGTGGCCGGTTCCTGCCGAGTCAATAGCATCAGGTCTCAAATTGAAGCAACTCTTAAGCAATTTCCAACCGTGAAAAATGTTGTAATATCAATAAACGGCAAAACTGAAGACATATTACAACCATGACCATCGAGATCCAATCTTGTCAGTTGTTATTTAATTAAAATGCGAAAGTCCGATCTATTTTTTAATGCTTTTAGATTACCGGTTGATTTTACGATGTTGATTTTAGCCGGAACGGTCAACTATTTATTAAGAACAAAACTGCTCTCCTTTTTCAGGCCGGTTTATTTTGAATTTAACCTGCCGATGACAAGTTATATCTATTTGGTTATTTTTGTTTCTTTAATTTTCGTGGGTTCATATGCAATATCTGGACTCTATTCCATGAAAAATAGGATGGGTCGGGTGGAGGAGTTTTTAAAGATTTTTGTAGCATCCTCTGCTGGTATAATGATTATCATAATTTACATATTTTTAAGACAGGAATTATTTAATTCCAGATTTCTTGTTTTGGGCGGCTGGTTTTTTGCTATAATATTTATTTTTTTGGGCCGATTGCTTGTAAGAAAACTGCAAAACTATTCCGTAATTCGCTTTAATTTCGGCTTATGCAATACTCTCCTTATTGGTGAAAATGATGCGGCATTAAAAATTTTAACTCAGCTGAAAGACAATCCAATATCGGGTGCTGTTGTGGTGAAGCACCTAAAGAATCCGGAAATCAATGACGTCGGATTGGCCGTAGGTAATCCAGAGATTGAGGAGGTGATATTGGCCGATTCGACTTATCCCGGTCAAAAAGTAATGGAATTGATTGATTTCTGCAATGATAATCACCTTATTTTTAAGTTTGTGCCCAACGTTTATCATGCTTTATCGTCTAACCTTGAAGTGGCTAATGTGGGCGGGATTCCCCTAATTGAATTAAAAAGAACCGCTCTTGACGGTTGGGGCAGGATTATAAAAAGATCCACAGACATTATTGCTTCATCGGCTGGAATTATAATTTTGTCGCCGATTTTTTTACTGTTAGCTTTTGCGATAAAGTGGGAAACCGAAGGACCTGTTTTTGCCAGGTTAAAAAGAGTCAGTAAAAACAGGGAGTTTATATTATATAAATTTCGTTCAATGGTTGAGAATGCCGAAGAACTGTTTCCGCATATTCAAGCATTAAACGAAAGAAAGGACGGTCCGTTGTTTAAATTAAAAAATGATCCGAGAATTACTAAGTTCGGCAGGTTTATGAGAAAAATTAGAATTGATGAGATGGCCCAGCTTTGGAATGTATTAAGAGGGGACATGAGTCTTGTCGGTCCAAGACCTCACCAGCCTGACGAGATTGCAAGATATGAAAAGCACCATAAAAAAGTATTAGCCATTAAGGCCGGCGCAACAGGCTTAGCCCAGGTCTCCGGCAGTTCCGATCTTTTTTTTAAGGAAGAAGTCGCATTGGACTCATTTTATATTGATAACTGGTCTTTAATGATGGACATCAAAATCATACTTAAAACAGTTTTTAAGATGTTAAATGACCGTTCTGCTGTGTAAACCAACGACCAACGACTAGCGACTAACGACCAAGAGGGTCATAAGTCATAAGTCATAAGTTGTAAGTCAGCTTGCGTATTGCCTTAGTTCATGAATATCTTAACCAGTTTGGCGGAGCTGAAAGGGTGCTCCAGGTTTTATGTTCAATTTTTCCCGATGCTCCCATCTATACTCTTTTTTATGACAGAGAAGCAACCGGCGGTGTATTTGAGGACAGAGAAATCAGAACCTCTTTTTTACAAAAAGCTCCGTTTATTAAAAAATACCATCGGTTATTCCCCTTATTTATGCCTATCGCAATTGAGCAGTTTGATTTTTCCGATTTTGATATTGTGTTGTCAATTTCAGCTTCATTTGCTAAGGGTATTATTACTAAGCCCGGAACTCGCCATATTTGTTACTGTCTTACCCCGCCGAGATTTTTATGGGATGACAGTCAAAAGTTTATGGAAGATTTTCATTATCCGGCATTTATTAAAAAAATATTTCCTCCTTTTTTAACCTATTTAAGACTTTGGGATAAAGAGGCATCATTAAGGGTTGATGAATTTTTTGCTATTTCTAATTTTGTAAAGAGCAGAATCGGCAAGTATTATTCAAGAAATGCGAATGTGATATATCCACCGGTTAATATTAAAAAATTCTATATTTCTTCAGAGATAGGTAATTATTTTTTCATGGCTGGCCGATTGGTTTCTTATAAAAAATTTGATCTAGCCATCCGCGCTTTTAACGAGCTTAACTGGCCTCTTAAAATAGCTGGAGTGGGACCGGATATTAATCGGCTTAAAAAAATAGCTGGTGACAATATAGATTTTTTGGGATTAATATCTGATGAAAAGCTGGCTGATTTGTATTCTCATGCCAGGGCTTTTATATTTTCCCAAGAAGAAGATTTTGGCATAACTCTGCTGGAGTCAATGGCTTCGGGCCGGCCAGCGATTGCTTATAGGGGCGGCGGGGCAATGGAAACTATAATTAATGGAGAAACCGGATTATTTTTTAACGAACAGACTCCGAATTCTTTGATGACAGCATTAAAAGTTTTTGATCACAAGAATTTTGATCCATTGAAATGTAGGCAGCAAGCGGAGAAGTTTGATATAAAAATATTCAAGGATAATCTATTTAAACATTTAAACATTTAAACTTTATTTTTATGGTTATCGGCATAGATATAAGAGTGCTAGGCAATAAGACAAAGAGCGGTATAGAAGAATATACGGAGAATCTACTCGCTCATCTTTTACCGTTGGATAAAAATATAAAATTTAAATTATTTTTCTCCTCATTTAATTCCCAACTGCCTGATTATGAATGGCTTCATTTGCCCAATGTTGAACTCTATAAGTTTAAAATTCCTAATAAATTATTTTTCCTATCTTCGAGTTTATTCAACTTTCCTAAAATCGATAAATTAATGGGCGGTGTAAACATTTTTTTCTCACCCCATTTTTTTCTTACTTCTCTTTCGTCTTCATGTAAAAGAGTAACTACATTTCATGATTTATCATTTGTTCATTTCCCGGAATTTTTTTCATGGCGTAAGAATATTTGGCACAACTTGGAAATGGCTCCCAAGTGGCAAGCTAAATTTTCCGATCAGATTATAGCCGTATCAGAATCAACAAAAAAAGACCTCATTAATTTGTATGGCATAGATCCGGCAAAAATAGAAATAATATATTCAGGAATTTCACCTTTGATAAAAAGGCCCAGCGAAGAAAAGCTTTTGGAATTTAGAAAAGAAAATAATTTACCCGAAAGATTTATTCTTTTTTTGGGAAAATTGGAGCCCCGTAAAAATATTGTCGGTATTATTAAGGCCTTCAATATTTTAAAAAGAGATAAAAGATTTAATAATATTTATTTAGTTTTAGCTGGCTCGCGCGGATGGCTATATAAAGACATATTTCAGGAAATAGAAAAATCAGAATTTAAAAAAGAGATTATTATTAAAAATTATATATCCGATGAAGCCAGAGCTTTTTATTATAGTTTAGCCGATGTTTTTATATATCCATCTTTTTTTGAAGGTTTTGGATTTCCTTCGCTAGAAGCAATGGCTTGCGGCACTCCGGTTGTAGTTTCTAATAATTCATCATTACCGGAGATTGTTGGTAATGGTGAATTGCTGGTCCAACCAAACAATATTCAAGAGATTGCTAAGTCAATAATGCTGATTTTAACCGATAATGAGTTAAGAGACAGATTAAGCTGTTTTGGTTTACAAAGATCAGCTAAATTTAATTGGCACAAAACAGCAGAGTACACCCTTAAATATATTAAAGAATAGGTTATATATAGTAACCTTTTATAATAATATTTGTATACTTTAGTAAGGTTCATTATACATACATGGAGCTTAGTTTTTTATTGAGCATAAGCATAATTAATATCCTGTATAAGATTTAATTTTTGAACAAGTTTAGTTTGAATTTATTGAGGTTGAACCTCCATAGATTCGATAATTTGCAGACATTTTTGATCCATTTTTAACTCTAATATTCTAGTTAGCCCCATTTTAGGGTTTTTTCTATTTATTTTTATAAAAACCAGCTAAATTAGGCCTTTTAAATTGATATAATTTTAAATGGATTTTCGGCCTTGATTTTAGTTTGAGTTATCCACTTGCCTAGACAGTCTGTTATTTAATATAATATACATATCTGCTGAATTTCTCGCAGGTCTCGTGGATCTCGAGAGCAGATATCCTTAAGGCAAGTTTTTTGAAAACCAGAGCACAAAATTTTGTGCTCGGTCGAGCACTTAATTTTTATTATTAAGTGCTCTGATATTTCTGCGCTCAATGGAGTTTTTATCCATTGGGTTTATGAAGAGAAAATTTTTAGAAAAAAAACTTTCTGCTAAAGCTGATAAAGCCGAGGCTGAAATGAAGAGAAAAACCGGAAAAGAAAAATCAGTAAAGTCTGATCAACTT
>Ga0209541_10004388_pt1 | contig 25059 bp, 22 predicted proteins | sample RifCSPlowO2_01_FD_184027 | JGI IMG/M metagenome (GOLD analysis project Ga0209541, IMG submission 184027) | Groundwater microbial communities from Rifle, Colorado - Rifle CSP2_plank lowO2_0.1 (SPAdes) (version 2) | ecosystem: Environmental > Aquatic > Deep subsurface > Groundwater | place... | reverse complement strand
TAATACACAGATTATTTCCTTTGTGAGTACAGAATATAAGGTTGATCCGAAAAATCTATCGTGGGGATATTTACAGAGCGGAGAGAAAAAAGTTGGGGTTAAAATAATCAATCTTGCTAAATATGGTGGAGAAGAAATTCCTATCTTGTTCGCTTTCTATCGCGATGGTAATCTTTACGCCTTTTCTGTCCGAAGAATGGAGGGTGTTGCACAAGAGGAAGTGGATGAGTTAATCCGTAGTATTTTACCGATTATTCTTGGCACGATTGAGCCAGCTCTTTAATTTTTGCCGCCAAAGAAAAACTTGAAATTGTTAATGTTCGCGGCGGAACCGATTTGAATTTTGCCCGCCCGCTCAATCCGACAGACTATCTGAAAACTCGGTTTTGAGCCTGTGGGGCCTTTCTGAAACAGTGTGCCTAGATGTCGCTGTGGAGTAAAAACCGAGTTTTGGGACAGTCTAGAGGACAGAATTCCGCTGTGCCCGTCCGTAGCTTTAGCGAAGGAGGGTTTGAGCTGTTTCAAGAATACGTCGTATCTACGGGAAATTACGAGCAACTAACCAATTTTTATTTTGCAGCCATGAATTCTCCGACCGAGGAAATTAAAACCCGTCTGGATATAGTGGATTTCATCCAGTCCTACGTCCGTTTGCAGAAATCCGGGATAAACTTTAAGGCCAATTGCCCGTTTCATGCGGAAAAAACGCCATCTTTTTTTGTATCTCCCTCCCGCCAGCTTTGGCATTGTTTCGGCGGCTGCGGCGAAGGAGGCGATATTTTCAAATTCGTGATGAAAATTGAGGGGCTGGATTTTCCCGAGGCCTTAAAAGTTTTGGCAGCGCGCGCCGGGGTAGAATTAAAACGCGAGGACCCGGCGCTGCGTTCTGAAAAAAACCGGATGCATGATTTATGCGAAGAAGCAGCCAAGATTTTTGAGAAGAATTTATCGCTCACTCCCGTAGCGCAGGACTATGTAAAAAGCCGAGGAATCGCGCCGGATACGGCTAAAAAATTCCGCATTGGATTTGCGCCTCAATCCTGGGATTTTTTGTTAAAAGCGCTTATTGCCAAAGGATTTCGGAGGGATGAGGTGGAAAAAGCCGGACTGGCCGTGCGTTCCCAAGATGCTTCTTCTTGGTATGATCGTTTTCGTTCGCGAATTATTTTTCCAATTAGCGATGTGAATGGCCGGGTAATCGGTTTCGGAGGTAGAATTTTTCAGTTGGAAGCCGGGAGCCGGAAGCCGGAAGCTGCGGAAGCCAAGTACATTAATACTCCGCAAACCCTGATTTATGACAAATCAAAGGCGCTATATGGTTTTGACAAAGCCAAAGACGCGATCCGCCAAAAAAATGAGGCGGTGATTGTTGAAGGATACATGGATTGCGTGATGTCGCAACAGGCCGGAGTTGCAAATACGATTGCGGTATCAGGCACTGCCCTTACCCCATTTCAGGTAAAAGCGTTGCGACGCCTTTGTGATTCATTGCTTTTTTCGTTTGATGCCGATGCGGCCGGGGATTCCGCGACCCGGCGTTCACTTTCCATCGCGGCGCAATTTGAATGTGCGCGGAAAATAGTTGCCATCCCTTCGGGCAAAGATCCCGCGGATACGGTTCGTGAAGATCCAGCTCGATGGCTTCGGGCGGTTGAAACCGCATGTCCGGTTGTGGAGTTTTACTTCACCAAGGCGCTGCGTGAGTATAACCCGGCATCGGTTGAGGGGAAAAAGGCGATTTCGGCAATGGTTCTGGCATACATCGCGGAACTTGCCGACGAGATTGAAAAAGGGCATTGGGTGGCGGAACTTGCCAAGAAATTGGGAATTGAAGAGGAGTCGGTCTGGCGAGAATTACGAAAAAAATCATCCGGCGCGGCCGCGAAAAATATTTCATCTGCGCCACAAAACGCTTCCGGCGCGCATAAAGTCAGCCGGCGCGAACTTCTGGAAGAGCGGATGCTCTCCCTGCTGGCGGCAGTGGGGGAAGAACGCGGACACACAATTTACGGGAGGAATTTTGAATTTTCAACTGCCGCGAATGAAGAACTTTTTGGGGCGTTTCGCGCGCAAACCGCCGTTGATTCATGGCCCGCTAATCTCCGCGAGCGTCTGGAGGTATTGCGGTTTCGCGGCGAGGTTTTGGGCGCAGCCACTAAAGACATGGGCGAGGAGCTTTTGATTTGTGCGCGGGAATTTGAGAAAGAATGCGTGCGCGAGAAATTGCAATCAATCGCCGCGGAAATTGAGAAAAAAGAAAAAGGGAAAGGAGATATTGAGCCGCTACTTAAGGATTTTCATGAATTATCCGGTAAATTAAAAATTATTGTTTAGAGCTTGTCAAAAACATACATATGAAAACGGCCAAAAAGAAAATAAGCGAGAAGAAAGTACCTGTTAAAAAAGCGGTTTCCAAAAAACCGGCCCTAAAGAGCGCGGCGGATAAAGAAAAAGCTACTAAAGCCGTTGAGGGAAAAATTACCGAGTTGCTCAAACGTGGAAGAGAGCGCGGTTTTGTGACCTATTCGGAAATTCTTTACTATTTTCCCACAATTGAAGATGATATTATGCTGCTGGAGGATTTGTACGGCAGATTTGAGCAAGAAAACATAGAAATTCTTGAATCTAAAGAATTTTTATCAGAGGGGGAGCCGACTATTACCAAAAAAAAAGGACGCAAGCGGGATGAGGTTGATCTTGAGCATTTATCGCAGGACTCGGTTCAGATGTATTTGCGCGAAATCGGACGGATTTCATTAATTACCAGCGATGAGGAAAAAGAATTGGCCCGCCGTATTGAAAAAGGGGACGAGGAGGCGCGGAAGAAATTAATGCAGGCCAATTTACGCCTGGTGGTGTCCATTGCCAAGCGCTATGTGGGCCGTTCGCCGCATTTAACGCTTCTGGATTTAATCCAGGAGGGGAATATAGGACTGTTTAAGGCGGTGGATAAATTTGATTATCGCCGGGGTTTTAAATTTTCAACCTATGCCACCTGGTGGATAAGGCAGGCAATTACGCGGGCGCTGGCGGATCAATCGCGCACCATCCGGATTCCCGTACATATGGTGGAAACAATTTCCAAATACCAGCAGGTTAAGCGCCGGCTTCTGCAGGATATTGGCCGTGAGCCATTGCCCGAGGAAATTGCCTCCGAGATGAATATGGAGCTTGAAAAAGTCCACCATATTGAGAAAATTGCGCAGGAAACAGTGTCCTTGGAGGCGCCTGTGGGAGATGATGATGAGGATTCGGTTTTGGGCGAGTTTATTGAAGATGAAAAAACAATTTCTCCGTCCCAGGTAGCGGCACGGCGCCTGCTCAAAGATCAGTTAAATGCCATTATTATGGAACTCACGCCGAGAGAACAAAAAATATTGTCCATGCGTTTTGGCTTGGAAGACGGCATTACGCATACTTTGGAGGAGGTGGGCCGGGAATTCGGCGTAACCCGCGAGCGCATCCGCCAGATTGAGGCCAAGGCCCTGGAGCGCATCCGCATGCATCAGAACGCCAAAAAACTTGAAGGATATTAATTTTTAGTATAAAATAATGAATATTCTGGCGTAGCAAAGTGGGCGAAATGATTGGGAATTATTTCGCGGGCGGCTACTTTTAAAAACCAAAATTCTCGTCCTCCGGCGTAGCGCAGCGGTAGCGCAGGGGACTGTTAATCCCTTGGTCGCAGGTTCGAATCCTGCCGCCGGAGGACTGGAATTTTGCAACAAAAGCCGCCAAGGTAGCGCAGGGGACTGTTAATCCCTTGGTCGCAAGCTCGCCCCGTTAGATAATTTGATATCTAACGGGGTGAAAATCCTGCCGCCGGCCAAGAAACTAGATACGAACTTTTTTCAGCGAAAATCCAAACGCTGAATTTTGACGTTCCGTCTCGCCGCCGCTCGCTAACGCTCGCCGCACCACAGAAAAATACTCTTTGCTCTTTTCATTTTGCGCGCGCCGGATTTTTTCTTCTCTTAATGAAAAGAGTATTTTTCTGTGGTGTATTGCTTTGATAAGTAAGGCGGCGGGGCTGGCCTCTTTTGTGTTCACTCGGACGACTCGGCATTTCTCCCCCCACCTCTTCGAGCTTAAAGGCTCATCAGAGCATGAGCGGCCTCCTGCCGAGCCGTCCTCGCGTGGGCTGGCGGATTTTTTGGCGGCGGGAATATTCATAAATATAGTATATCCCATTTTGGGATTATACCACAATAGGATATATCATAGAAATACATATGGGCAGATCAATTTACTCAAAAGACTACAAAAAGATCATAGAACGCTTGAAAAAAGCGCGTATTGAGGCCGATTTGTCCCAGCAAGCGGTAGCTGACAAACTGGACAAACCACAATCTTATATCTCAAAAATTGAGTCCGGTGAAAGACGGCTTGATGTAGCAGAAATGAAAAAACTTACCCAGATATACAAAAAGCCAGCATCATATTTTATGTAATTTATGTTAGTACAAAAATTCGACAAATTTTTACAATCCGTTGACCTTAAATCCTATCGCGATAAATATAGGCCTATTAAAATCGTGGAAATGGATATGCCTAAGGAGGTTCAAGCTATAAACATGCTTTATAAAGTATATTGGGATCAGAAAAAATTTCTACCCTTCAAAGATTTTTATAAAGAGTATTTAAATTCGCAAAAAACAGAAATTGAATCTTTTAGACAAAAAATAACAATGTGCAAGGATTGTTTTTATCGTGGACTTCCTGCAAGAATTTATCGTACATGGGCAAGCATTATTACTCAAATACACGCTGGTTATGTAGCGGAATCGGTCTTCGGCGAAGGGACAGTTGCAATGTCTGGAGAGCTTGACCATCAAGGAGCCGATTTTCAAGTTAAATACAGAGGAAAGATTTTAAACTACCAAGTTAAAAAGAAATCATTTAGCGGAGAGGTAAGGCGTGGTAAGGGTGGGATTAAAAACAAAATAGAGGGACAATTTATCGATATTAATTATGAAGTTCCAAGTAGCGATTATTTCGAAAACCCAAAGAAAAAGGATGGCGAATATAAACTCCCATACAAAAGATTTCAAGAAAACAAAGAATTGAAAAGATTTTCTAATGGTTTTGTCGTTTTTGCCCCTTACGCTTTTAAGCAAAAGAAAAAAGAAATAGACAATACTCTAAAATAATTTTGCAACTAGTTTTTTATTATCTACCATTTTTTCTGCTAATCTCACATAGTCGGGATTGATTTCAAAGCCAATATACGATTGCCCTAATTCTTTTGCTGCTGCACACTCCGAGCCAGTACCGACAAAGGGTACTAATACAATACCATCCCTTTTTGGCATAGCAGATTTTATCAATTTCTTGGATAGTTCGAATGGTTTTTGTGTTGGGTGCTTCATTATTTTATGCCCATCATGATTTTTCAGTTGTCGTGGTTCACAAACAGAATCGCAGGTTTTACACAAAAACCATCTCTCAATCATTCCAGCTCCACCGGCAAGAGCAGGAATTTTGATAACATCTCTAGGTAAAGCTCCGCCTTCGTGGGCTTTATAAACGGTTTCTAAACCACTACTACTAAATCGCCCTAGTGTTCCTTTTCTTACCTTTCCAGCGGCTCCGTTTAGAAAGCCATCTGTGTATGGTTCTCTAACTTCGTCTCTGTTGAAAACCGGTTTATCTTTCCATGCGCAAATTATGGCCTCATGACTTCTTTGCCAGAAATTGAGAGAAGCAACATTTTTATTCGTATAATGCCAAATCAACCATCGTTTTTGTATTGGAATTTCAATTGAAAGATACGCCAAAATTTCACTGAAACCGTAAATAAACATTGTTCCATTCGGCTTTAGAATTCTTATACTTTCGTTTATCCAACTTTTACACCATTCTACATATTCCCCGAGTTCTCGTTTGTCTATATTGTTGCCAAAATCTTTTCCTATATTATAGGGCGGATCAATTATGACGACATTACAACTTTCATCGGGAAGTTTCCTTAATTCTTGAACAGCATCTCCTAAAATTATTTGATTGAGCGGTAGTTTCTTTTCTTTTCTTACTTCTTTTATTGTTATGATTTTTTCTGCCTGCAATTCTTCCTCGTTTTTTATAACATCAATAACAACACCTTGAATTTTAATATCGCGATCTTTTCTAATAATAATCGGTTCAAAAGTTTTGTTAGCAGGTTGTAATCGAATATACCCCCGCTCTTTATAAAATTTCTTTAGGGTTGCTTCGTGGTTATCTATCAGTGCAACGACACGCTCTCCATTTTCCGCAACATCCTGTTGTTTTACCAAGACGACATCTCCATCTTTTATGTTTTCATCAATCATACTATTGCCCATAACACGCAAGGCATAAAGATTACCGCTACTAGGTAATATATTTTTAGGGACAGCAATAAATTCATTTTCTCGAATTGCCTCTATTGGTTCTCCTGCGGCGATAGTTCCTAAAAGCGGAATTTTGACCATCGGTTTTTTAGAAGCAACGCTAATAGTACGGGCTTTATTTTCTATATTACCTAAATAGCCACCTTCCTTGAGTTTTGAGATATGAAAATGAATAGTTGAAACAGAGGCGAGTTTAAGTCGCTTTCTAATCTCCTCAAATGAGGGGGCATATCCTTTCTTTTGCGAGTAGCTTTCTACGAAGTCAAGGACTTGTTTTTGACGCTTTGTAATCATATACTTTAGATACTTGACTTGTTTCCTTTACATCGATTATAATAGAACAAAAGTAGAAAATCAAAACCGAGTTATCCCCAACTAGCATTTAACTAAGATATCTATGACAAAATTTAGCCATACTCAAAAGTTCACCAAAGAGAATATCGTCAAAGTTCCCCAGGACAAGGCGGTTATTTACAAGATAAAGGATGGGGGTGGAGAAAACCTGTATACCGGAATTGCCGGCCGCGGCCGTTCACAGGAACGGTTATTGGAGCATAAGGAAATAAAGAAAGAGAAAATCCCTGATGGTACGCGATTCCAGTTTGCGCAGGTAAAAAATAAGGAACGCGCTCATATTATAGAAAAACAGATCATCAAAAAGGAACAACCAGAGTTTAACGAATAACATAAATAGCCATGCAAATACAACCATCACTTCAACAAGCAATGGATGCGCTCAAGGCGATTAACTTCAAAGACCTTGAACGAACGGAGGAGCTGGGGCGTGCTTATAGCTTCAAGCAGGCCGTTGATTTCATAAAAAATGTTTACGACGACTTGCTACAGGTTATCGAAAATGCAGAATTACTACGGATATCCACAAATACGGAACAGCAAATAACTAATCTGGCAAATCAAGTCAATGAGAATGTAAAAAAAATCCAAGGGTTTGTTCTTTCGGGAAACGAGGCAAACGCACCAAGTCAACACAAACAAATAAACGAAGTGGTTGCAAGTCTATATCAAAAAGATTTGGAATTACTTCCTCCGCTTATTGAGAGAGTAAATATTCTCAAGCTCAATCCGTCGGAAGTAGAAAATAAGGTTGCTCAAGCCTTTCAGTCAATCAAGGAAATCGAGAAGATCAAGGGTGATGCTCAAAAAACAAAGGAAAATATCGATTCGGCGGTTAAAGAGGTGCGCAATGCACTTGGAAAAGAGGGTGCACTAATCTCCGCCACCGATTTTGAGGAGCAGGCAAAAGAGCATAAAAATTTATCAAAAAAGTGGTTTTGGGGATCAATCGGCTCCATTGGAGCAACCGCTATTTTAGTAGTGATCCTTTTCAGCGGCTGGTTACCATCTCTAAATTTAATTAATGCGGGGAACGACTACCCGAGAATAGTTCAAATTACGGTTTTTAAGCTCGTTTTGCTATCCATTGCTTATTTATTGGTTTATCAGTCGCTTAAAAATTATAAAATCAACCAACATCTGTATGTTTTAAATAGGCATCGGCAACTGACTTTATCAGTTTATCCTTTGATGGCCAAAGCCACGAGCGAACAGGAGCAATCCAACGCGATTGTTACGCAAGCCGCAAAGGCAATATTTGAACCAGGAACTACTGGTTATCTTGATGGCGATGACAATCCGAATCCCGTGAATCTGACCGAAATTATCAATAGAGTTGTTGATAGAAAGTAGTCGCCGCCAAAAAATTCTCCCGTCCGAGCGTTCCGCCGAGCTAAGCGAGGCGGTTATGTCAGATTTCGCTTTTTGGATTTGTGTATCGGGTTTGGCAAAATGATTTCAAAAGCATGCCCCGTGGGGTCGCGGAGCGACTCCTTCGGGGGTTTATTCGGGAGCCGCAGGCAATCCTTATCAAAGAAATGGAGAAAATCGGTATTCTTAAAGAAATTACTGGTTTCTCCCGCAATCGGATTTTCGTTTTGCACGAATACCTAGATTTGTTCAAGAGATAAGGAAATCACCAAACCAATACGCCACCCGCGTGGCGTATTGAGATAATGTGGGCTAATCCTTAATTTTCGCCACATTTTGCATAGTTTATTGACTTTGTGCATAGATTTTAGTGCCTATTGCATAGATTTTAAGTATATGATAGGATATAAAAATGGAAGAAAAATTGCTCAAAATTAGCGAAGCCGCCGAGATTTTAGGCGTTTCTATGGACACGCTTCGTCGTTGGGATGAAAACGGAAAGTTAACTGCGATCAAAAAAGAAGGCGGTACGCATCGCTATTACCGGGAAAAAGATATGGAGATTTTTGCAAGCGATCTTTTTAAGTTTGCGTCTGATTGGATTAGTCAGGGAGCCGAATTCCCGGGTACTTTTTACTGCCCTACCAGTGCTGTGTTTCAGGCAAGGCTGGTAAAAATGGAACACATACTTATGGAAAGACCGGGCTTTGAAAAATTATACTCTTTGATTGTTCTGGTGGCCGGAGAAATCGGGGATAATTCATTCGCTCATAATCTGGGGAAATGGCCGGATACTCCCGGGATTTTTTTTGGTTATGATGTCCAAAAGGGCATTATTGTTCTTGCCGACCGGGGTTTGGGTATTTTAGAAACTTTGCGTCGCGTTCGTCCGGATTTATCTGCGTACGTGAAGGCGGTGGAAGTTGCATTTACCGAATTTATTTCTGGTCGGGCGCCGGAAAAACGCGGCAATGGGCTGAAATTAGTTAGAGAAGTGGTGCTGGCCAATCCGATAGACCTATTTTTTATTAGCGGTGATGCTGAAGTGCGCATGCAAGGTTCGGATAAAGTATTTCGTGTTACGCGTGGTCAGCATGTCGTGCGAGGGTGTTTGGCAAAAATAGAGTTTTAATAAATAAAAATATATAAATCCCGTTAGAAGTCTCGCTTGCGACAAGGTCGCAAGTCCGAAGGACCTCGACGGGGTTACTTCTAACGGGATGAAAGTAAAATTAGAAAAATTCGGTACCACGCTCATATCCCGCGAATTAGGCAGCGAGGCGTTCAAAGCGTTTCAGCCTGCGCTATTAGAACTGCCGCCAAACGAAGAATTGGAAATTGATTTTTCTAGCATATTAACATTATCATCATCATGGGCGGATGAGTTTTTGAGTCCTCTGCTTGAAAAATTGGGTGAACGGTTTGTGTTATTGCCCTCCGACAATCTCTCGGTACAGGCAACCCTAAAAATTCTGCAAGAAGCGAATCAGAGGCCATTTAAATTTAGATGAAATATGAAGATGAATACTCGCGGTGAGCATAGTCGAACCATAAACTCCGATCTAACACCTGTCCCAAACGAAAATTGCAATATAAATAGCCGTTTGTTAAGTTGATCTTAGTTTTTTTAATAGCCAAAAGGGAGTATTGCCGATGAAACGCTTTAAAATCAAGTTGCTGAGAACTGCCGATGGCCTTAATCTTCAAAAGGGGATACCGCGGAAGAAAAGTATCGTAGAGGTTCTGCATTGGTGCTATACCAAGGCGGAAGCTCAGAGAATTGCAAGTGTTATTGCGGGGGCCTTAACCCGCAGTACCCATCTCGGCAATATTGAGTATGTCGTGCTCACGGTGCGGCGGCATCGGTGATCTGCGAACTCTTCATACAATTAAAATAAGAGGCGCTATTGCCTCTTATTGTTATAAAAAGGTCATCTGTTTTTGTATAAAGAAAAGATCATCTAGTCGTGCTCCCCATCTCCGCGGTAAATCGATTTCTTCACGAATAGTACTTGTTGACGTGTTAATTTTTCCGGCAGTTGGATCCATTACCCGTCTCACCCATGGATTTTTCTTTCTGAAAAGATGTAGCTGTTTAGGATTTTCACGGCAGCACGTATATTCGTATCTAATTGTGCGAGGGCGTTTTAGCCCCAAATCAAATATATTTACCGTTGTTAATTCCATAGTGCCTGTGCCTGCGGGTTGTTCGAAATATAAACCATTTTGCCAGTATTCAGCAATACGCGAAACTACCTGGCCAAAATATTGTTCGCCTTTGTGCGCCGCTGGAGTCACTCCGACTCGTTCTTGTGCGATACCGTATTTGGTAAAGTGTTCAATGATGGACCACGAGTAGCAACAGTCATTGATTAGCAAAACCGGACCGTTATATTGTGAGATAACGCGTGTCAAAAAATAATAAGGTATAAATGCTGACTCGTTGATATACCACCCGTCTTTTCCCCCATGTCCATAATAGGCGATAAGTAGCGGAGTGCTGCTAGTGATTTCTTTTGAGGATGTAAGGTCGGCTAGGGAGCTCATTATGTTGATTCCGTAGTTTGTGTCCTCATTTGCCGTTCCGTTAAATATCCGGAGTGGCGGAATTCCGATTCGTTGCAGAAAGTTCCCGAATTTATAAATTTCTTTTAGGAATCTGTCGCGAGGCTGGTATGTGTAAACGTATTCATCGCCGGCGATCAGCAATGCGTTTTTGTTTTCTGTGCGCATTTCTATCGTCATAATCCCCATCTTATTTTTGTAAAGTGCCTACTATATAGTACCATGTACTTTTTATTTTGTCCATCATCGTTAAAAAAATAAGAGGCGCTATTGCCTCTTTTTTTGATTTGGCGCGAATCAGAAAATATGTGATTAGTTTTTTAGTACGCGAATGCGTCTTAAGCGTTTAACAGCTTCTCGCCTGAAATCGCCCATAATAAGAAAAAGGACTAAAATAATTACACTAAAAGAAACGAAACATCTCGCAAATGTTAGTGCACCAGGCACATGCCACAAATCATCTAAAGCCCAAAATACACTCATAAGCCCCCATCCCAGCATTACGCAGTTGGCGAGAAACATCGGTAAATTTTCTGAATATTTATAAAGAACTAATGATATGAAAATTATTGTCGGAATCGCTACGAACAATAAAGGTATTTTCAGTTCCCATATATAAAAGAAATCCACTAGAAGCCAGAAAATCGTCACTAGTGTTTCGTAGAATACCAAATTATTTTCTTGTTCGTTCACGAATACCCCATTTTTTCAGTTTCAGAGTTTTTATAGCGTATAGTGTTTATGTTTATTTGTCAAATAAAAAAAGCGCGTAGCGCTACATTAAGAAAACCATTTAAGCGACTAATGCGATCGAGACATTTTGTGTAGAGCGACAATGGGAGGCGGAATTTGCTTGGTTCGTTTCGCCGGAAGCGAAACGAAAATTCCGCCGACCCTTAGTGAGGCCTCCGCCGGAGAGGCCGAATCGTGTCGCGATACACAAAATGTTGAGATATCGCATTACCGAGCGAGTTAAGCTTTTTCCACCCGCTCCACATACTGTCCGCTCTCCGTATTAATCCGTATGACATCCCCTTCATTTATAAATAGTGGAACCTGAATAACGGCGCCTGTTTCAATGGTCGCTGATTTGGTTCCGGAGGATGAGCGGTCTCCTTGAACTCCGGGCGGGGATTCGGTGACTTTCAAATCCATTTTAATGGGAAGTTTTAGATTAAGAAGTTCTCCGTTGAACATAAGGGCAGTAATAAGGGTATTTGGTTTGAGCCATTTTTGGTTATCTCCAATTACGTCTTCTTTCAGAGTAAATCTGTCTTTTGGGTTTTTAGGGTCGGTAAATACAAAATCGCCCCGATGATGGTACAGGAAATTTATCTCTTTTTTATCTATAGTCGCCTCTTCGAAATTATTGCTTGGCTGGAAACTCATGTCCACGATTTTGCCGGTGCGCAGGCTGCGTATTTTGGCCTGCACCACGGCTTTGCGCTGCTGCATGCGGGAGAAGTTGGATTCAACCACCTCACATGGCTCGCCGTCTTTTACGAAAAGGACGCCTTTTTTTAGATCGGTGTAGGTTAACATTAAGGATAAATTTTTATCTTTTATCTTTTAACTTGCTTCGGTGTGGATAACCCTTGTTTATCCTAATACTTTAAACCAGTATAATGAAAGAATCAAGGTTTGCCTTATAAAAAGGCGCAAAAAAGGTCGGATCCCGCTAGAATAGCGGGATATATAGCATTAAAGGTTATTGTGCACAATAACTATTAGTCAGTGATATTAAATAATAATAAATAATTATTCTCTAACTTAAAACTACATTGAATAACTCTATGCTTATTGAACCTGCAAATTGGGGAGATGTAATTGTCTTTTCTCTCCAGCAGACCTGGACCTCGGTGGTCAACTTTGTCCCTCTGCTTTTGGGAGCGCTTATAGTATTAATCCTGGGATGGATTATTGCTTTAGCGCTTGGCCAGCTGGTGGAGCAAATTGTGCGAGCGTTAAAAGTAGACCATTTCTTGATGAAGCTTGAAGTGGAAAAAGTTCTTGAGCGCGGCGGTCTTAAATTAAATGCCGGGGCTTTTGTGGGAGGACTTGTGAAGTGGTTTTTCATCGTGGTCTTTCTGCTCGCCGCGGTAAATATTTTAGGACTTAGTGATGTTTCTAAATTCTTGAGTGAGGTGCTGGCTTATATTCCGAATGTCGTGGTCGCGGCCGTGATTTTGATTATCGCGGCGCTGGTTGCAGAAGCCACGGAGAAAGTGGTGCGCGGCTCCATTGAGGCCGCCGGGCACCGTGGAGCTCTAGCCGGAGTTGTAGCGCGCTGGTCAATTTGGGTATTTGCCGTTATTGCGGCGCTTCTTCAATTAAAGATAGTGCCGGAATTGATTCAGGCAGTCGTGAGCGCGCTGGTTTATGGCGTGGCACTCATGTTCGGCTTGGCTTTTGGCCTGGGCGGTAAAGATGCCGCGGCGCAGATTATTGAGAAGGTGCGAGGAGAACTAAGGAGATAATATGCGAATACGGAACGAATTATCCGGCGAATATAAACGAATAATTCTAAAACCCGCCAATTGGCGGGTTTTAGAATTGAAACTTGCGTTTTTTATATCTCCGGAGTTCGGAATAATCTAGCCGAGATACTTCGCCATGAGTTTACGTTAATACCAAAGCCCTGATTTGTTCGGGGTATTTTTTATCCACAGTCAAGCCTCTTTATTCTTATTGACACTATTTAAGGGCGAGAGTATAATTGATGTTACACATGAGTATTAACCTACAATTTATTCAAAAAGCGGCTCACATACGAACCTGAACAGCCAGTGTTTTGGTCTGTGTGAATAAGAAAAGCCGCTTATCTAAGCGGCGTTTATGTTTTATATCGGTCGTCCGGTGTTCTTAAATCAAGGATAACGGACGGTTGATAACGGAATGAAACTTTACAATTTAATATCAGGGAAAAAATATCTTACCCCGCAGCATCTATGTGGAGATGAAGCGGGGTTATGCCTTTCAAGTTTTCAATGTAATCCCATTAGAAGTCCGATTCGATAAAATCGAATCGGCAGACGCCTTCGGCGTCTTACTTCTAACGGGACGAGAATTTGGGAGGGTGAAGGAAAATTAAGAGCATATGGTGGATGCCTTGGGTCCCGAAGGCGATGAAGGACGTGGCGTGCCTGCGATAAGCGTCGGGGAGGTGGCGAGCAACCTTTGATCCGGCGATGTCCGAATGGGGAAACCCCGCCGTGCAAAACACGGTGAGCCCCCATCTAACTATACTGATGATATAGTATTTATATATACATAGGTTTGAGAAATGGAAAATGTTCTTTCTCATTCTGGTTGGTCGGTATAGTTAGGTGGGGGTGGCGATACCCGCTGAATTGAAACATCTTAGTAAGCGGAGGAAAAGAAAACAATTCGAGTTTGTAGTTTATAGTCGGTAGTTTGTAGTTTTCTACTCACTACTAACTATTTATTACCAACTCGTCCATTCCCTTAGTAGCGGCGAGCGAAAAGGGAAATAGCCCAAACCCACCGTGCATAGCACTGAAATCCGAAGCACGAAATCCGAAATCCGAGACAATATCAAAATCCTAAATTCTAAATTCAAAACACGTTTAGAATTTGGAACATTCGAATTTGAAGTTTGTTTCGAATTTCGATATTCGAATTTCGAGTTTTCGCGCTGTACACGGCGGGGGTTGTAAGATAATAACGCTCGGTTAAATTCGAGAGGAGCAAAAAGTTGCTTTATTTAGAAGAATGTCCCTGGAAAGGACAGCCAAAGAGGGTGATAGCCCCGTATTTGAAAAATATTGCATGCTCCCAGTTATTATTCTTGAGTACTGCCCCGTATGGAGACTGGGCAGGAAACAGGCAGAACTAGTCTGCCAAGGCTAAATACTCTCGGGACACCGATAGTGAACTAGTACCGTGAGGGAAAGGTGAAAAATAGCCCGATAAGGGCGGTGAAATAGATCTGAAACCATATGCTTACAAGGAGACATAGCCCGTGCCTCACTAATGTTCGGCACGGAATGTCTAATTTCTAATTCACCTAATTTCTAATAAAATGCTTAATGTTAAAAACAGATTTTTGTTTCGGCAATTTTAAATCTTGAATTTTATTAGAAATTGGAAATTAGGGTTTAGAAATTCCCGTAGCGAGCGATAGCGAGGTACGGGTAGTGTCGTGCCTATTGAAGAATGAGCCAACGAGTTTTTGGATGCTACTCGTCTAAATGGCGTAAAGCCATGAAGGCATAGGGAAACCGAGTGTTAATAGCGCGTTATAGTTTATGGTTTGTAGATGGTAGTTTGTAGTTTTTTCTACTCACTACTGCCTACCGACTATAAACTAAATGTAGTATTCAAAAGACCCGAAACCAGATGAGCTTGCCATGAGCAGGGTGAACGACGGGTAACACCGTCGGGAGGCCCGAACCCGTTGGTCGTACAACGCCTTGGGATGACTTGTGGTAAGGAGTGAAAAGCTAATCGAATCTGGAAATAGCTGGTTCTCTTCGAAATAGTTTTTGGACTAGCCCTGAATCACACCATACGCGAGGTAGAGCTACTGAATGGTCTGTAAAGGGCGAAAGCTCGACAGACCAACCAAACTCCGAATGCGCGTATTGTTATTTCAGGAGTCAGCAGGTGGGGGCTAAGCTTCATCGTGCAAGAGGGAAACAGCCCTGACCGTCAACTAAGGTCCCTAAATCAACGCTAAGTGTAAAAAGGTGGTGGAGTTTCTTATACACCGAGGAGGTTGGCTTAGAAGCAGCCATCCTTTAAAGAGTGCGTAACAGCTCACTCGTCTAGAGATTCTGCGCCTAAGATTCTCGGGGCTAAGCGTTGTACCGAAGTTACGGATGTGCGGAATTTTCGAATTCCGTACGTAGTAGAAGAGCATTGTTATTTCAGTGAAGCCGCATCCGTGAGGAGCGGTGGAGAGATAACAAGAGAGAATGTTGGCACAAGTAACCACAATGCCGGTGAGATACCGGCACGCCGAAAACCCAAGGTTTCCTCGGCAATGAAAATCAACCGAGGGTTAGTCGGTCCTAAGGCGATAGCGAAAGCTGAAGTCGATGGACAGCAGGTTAATATTCCTGCACCGTTGTATTTTTTCGATGGGGTGACGGAGAGTAGTATGTCGGGCGCACTATTGGATTTGACGTTTATGACGTAAGGAATGCTCGCAGGCAAATCCGCGAGCAGGGGTTATGCCCGATTCCAAGCGTCGTGAAAATCTTTGGCAGCAATGCCGAAGAAATCCGATAAAGCACTCTTCCAAGAAAATCCTCTAGAGTCAAAAATACAATGACCGTACCGTAAACCGACACAGGTGGGTTGGTGGAGAACACCAAGGCGAATGGGTGAGTCCTGGTTAAGGAACTCGGCAAAAAAGCAGCCGTAAGTTCGCAATATGGCTTACCCCCATCACATTTTGGATTAAGAAAATACACCACAAAAGTTCTATTATGACTTGTATCATAATGTCAAGTCGTATCCAAAATGTGGTGGGGGTCGCAGCGAAAGTAACCCCGGGCGACTGTTTACCAAAAACACAGGTCCCTGCTAACTCGTAAGAGGATGTATAGGGGCTGACGCCTGACCAATGCGAGAAGGTTAAGCATTCTTGTGGAGTGATAGCAATATTGTTCTGCTCTGGGTGCCAAGCCCTCGTCAATGTCTGCGGTAACTATAACCGTATTAAAGTAGCGCAATTCCTTTTCGGGTAAATTTCGGAATTTGCCCACTAAAGGAGTAATTCTTTAGTAAACAGCCAGCTTATAACGGTGAACTCCTTATGGTAAAATTGCTATATGGACAATACCGTGGGAAGTCATCTGTTCAAATTTTAGCAGATTGACCCCGTAACGACTGAGGCAAAAGCCGAAATAAATTGTTTATAACAGTTTATTATACGCTGGCCTCTTGATGAGATGAGAAGTATTGAAGATTACATAACTGGATACGTTGATGGTGAAGGTTGCTTTACAGTAACTTTTAACCGACGTCCAAAGATGTTGATTAAATGGGAATTACGACCCAGTTTTTCTGTAAGTCAAAATGAAGATCGACGGCAAGTGTTAGATGTAATCCGTGAATATTTCGGATGTGGATATATTAGGAGAGATTATTCTGATAAAACGGTGAAGTTTGAAATCCGCGATCACAAAGAGTTGATGACAAAAGTTATTCCTCATTTTGGAAAACATCCATTTATCTCTGCAAAACAGAAGGACTTCGAATTATTTAGCAAGATATGCGAGATGGTAGATTCAGGAAAACATCTAACCAAAGGCGGATTCATAGAAATTATTGAACTTGCATATCAGATGAATGGATCAGGAAAACGCAGAAGAACAAAAGAGGAAATTATAAAAGATCTTAGATCTCATCAAGATGAAGATATAGTCTTATCTTTATCGTAAGATAAAGCATTAATATGAAGTTCCGAAGCGCACGAAAGGCGTAACGACTTGGGGACTGTCTCAACCAGGAGCCCAGTGAAAATACAGTACCGGTGAAGATGCCGGTTCCCTGTGGTTAGACGAAAAGACCCCAGAAGCTTTACTGCAGCTTGATATTGAGTTTAAAGTTTTCCTGCGTAGCATAGATGGGAGGCTTTGAAGTCCTAATTTCGGTTGGGATGGAGCCGTCAGTGAAATACCATTCTTGGAAATTTTAAATTCTAACCGTCGCGGGACCTAAAAAAGGAAATCGCGGCGAGACAGTGTCTGGTGGGCAGTTTGTGTGGGGCACAATCCTCCCAAAAAGTAATGGAGGAGCCTATTAAGGTCGGCTTGGAGCGGATGGACATCGCTCTGGACGTGCAAAGGCATAAGCCGGCTTAACTGCAAGGTGGATATACCGCGCAGTTGCGAAAGCAGAGCTTAGTGAACCGATGGCAATGGTATGTATTCACGCTTCGGGTTTTCCCGATGTGTGGGTATTTACTTCTTACTAGAATAAGGCCAAAGATTAACAGATAAAAGCTACTCTGGGGATAACAGGCTAGTTCCGCCCGAGAGTCCTTATCGACGGCGGAGTTCGGCACCTCGATGTCGGCTCAACTTATCCCGGGGCTGGAAAAGGTCCCAAGGGTTTGGCTGTTCGCCAATTAAAAAGTTACGTGAGCTGGGTTCAGACCGTCAAAATGAATCATTAATATCGAGAATCACACGGCGGCTTTCTCGCGTAAGCGGGATCGAATAAACCGACTCATATCGGTGAAGTCCTGATAATATGTTGCATGAGCAACCTGTCATATGTTAGGATAATACCGAGGGAAGTCGTGTATGTCAAAATCAATTTCATTAACTATAAACGCGTATATCGCAGGATTTCTTGACGGTGACGGAAGTATTTATGTGCGTGCGAAACCGAACCCTACTTATCGGTATGGATTTCAGATTGCACCATATGTTGTATTCTTTCAGTCAGAAAAAAGTCAAGAGCAATTTGCTAAAATATGTAAAATGATCGGCGGTGGATATTTACGAGTACGAAATGATGGAATTCTGGAGTATATAGTAAATAAAATTGATGCGATTAAGAAATTGCTTATAGCAGTTCATCCGTTTATAGTATTGAAGAGAAAACAAATTGAACTAATGCTTAAAATTATTGAGCAAAAGGCAACTGTTAAAAATGAAAAAGATTTTAAGCTCTTGCTTGAACTAGTTGATTCATATCGAGAATTAAACTATTCAAAAAAGAGGAAAAAGCGTACATTGACCCTGTAGAGACTACACGTCGGTCTCCCGATCAAAATCGGGATGGTGGTATAGTCCGACACCTTTAGTAATAGAGGAAACAGAAAGCGTGAGACAGGTTGGTCTCCTATCTACCACAGGCGCAAGATACTTGAGGGGATTCGTCCCTAGTACGAGAGGACCGGGATGAACGAACCTCTGGCGTACCAGCTGTTCTGCCAAGAGCATCGCTGGGTACCTATGTTCGGAATTGATAAGCGCTGAAAGCATCTAAGCGCGAAACATACCCCAAGATTAGGTATCATAGATCCGTAGAAGATGACTACGTTGATAGGGTTTAGGTGTAAGCCGAGTAATCGGTTAAGCCGAGAACTACTAATAGATCATATTTCCTTCACCCTTCCAAGTTTTCGTTCGCAATCGCACTTTTTGTTTTATTTGCTCGGTAACACGGTTTTTCGACACGGACGATTTTGCCCAGCGGCAAAATCGCCTAAGGGTCGAGCCGAATTTCGTCCCTTGATAGACTCGGGACGAACCATGCAATTCGGCTCTCCCATTGTCTCAAAACCGTATTACCTCGCTGTAAAAAAGTGCGATTGACTCACTATAAGGGTTTTCATAATGTAGCCGCTTTTAGCGGCATGCTGATAAAAATTTCTTTAGTGATTTCCCGGTGATTTAGCCTATCGTGTACCACTCCTTCCCATTCCGAACAGGACCGTGAAAGCGATAGGCACTGATGATACTTAGTCCAAATCCGGATTTGGGAAAGTAGGTTTTGCCGGGATATCACTGCAGAAATTTTTCAGTTTAAAAATCTCCTCGTTATTTTGAGGAGTTTTTTTGGAAAGTATTACAGAATTCTTCCAATTCCGGTGAGATTTCCCGGCCTTCGAGATATTTCTTAAGTCGTTTGACGATTGCGGCATCAATTGCGTTTCCATCGGTTAGTTCCGCGCCGATATTGAAGAATTCGGGCAAGTTATCGCGCGGCATAATATCAACCCCGAAACACGCAAGCATCATGGCAAGCGTAAAATTATTGCACCACGCCTCTGTTATCCAATATTCTTCGGATCCAAGCGGAGCCGGGATATGCTTTTGTAATAAAAAGTAGTGCGCCAGCTCATTATAGGCAATAAAATCTGATCGGAGTTTTTTGTCAAACGCCGATACTGTTATCAAATAACTGACAGGAGGAGGTGTCCATACAATCTGTCCTTTATCTGGCATAAGGTCGTTACTCAACATGAAAGTAATATTTTGCTGTTTACATATTTCTTGCGGCGTTAGACCTTTGAATTCCTGACATCGGGCATAAAGGATTTCTGCGGCTTTGGCGGCGTATATTCTCACAGTATCCTCTTAAGAAATGATCTAAACAAAGTGTAGCATGAGAATTAAAATTTTCCATAATAATTGCCACCGATGTTCGGTGGCATTTAGGGCAGGAGAGTTTCGGATATGAAGTCCGAAACTCTTGTAGTGGAGAACTAAATGAGGCGATGGCGCTTGGAAACTCGCTCGACGAGATAATTGTAGTTCGGCACTTTTTCAAGTCGCGGGAGCTTTGCTTGGTTTGCGCGGAGCCGCTTGCGAAAATTGGGGGCGATTTTTTTAAGCTCATCGCCGTATCGCATCGCAACATCGTCAATACTATCGCCGAAGCGTTCGGGGGCATATTCGCGTATGACTTTGCCGCCTGCAAGCGAGAGTTTGCGAATATTATATTCTTTCCCCGCAACCATTATGCGGTAATCTTCTTGGCGCAAAGTAACGGCTCTTGTTTTCAGGAGATGCGATCCACACCAACATTCAATGGTAAGGTTATCTCCTGCGGTATTGATGCGATGAGAGTACACTCGTTTCGGGTCGCGAAGCGCGATAATCACCTTTTTTCGCTTGCCCATAGCCAGGCCGGGTCCCACGGAAATCGAATCAATCGTTGCTTTGATCACCTCGCCTTTTTGAAAGTGATGGTCTTTGTTGGAAAGCTGATAAATCATAATTGAGCGGTCCTTGGATTCATTCCATTCATGCCCGATGAGTTTGGGTCGGGGAGCGCCGGATTCAAAAATTATCATCCGAATTTCAGTTCCAATTTCTATTTTTGGCGTATCAGATATGTCCGTCACTTCCGCCTGCGGATACGGAAATTTTTTTGTGTTGAGAATATTGTTCCCGCATTTAATACTGACGGTGAGTTCGTCGCTCCAGTGACTCGTATGAAAGGAATACACTCGTCGCGGGTCGCGAAGGTAAATATAAACCTTTTTCCGTCCGTCTCGGGCGGATTTCGGTGCAACCGAAAAATGTTCAATATCCCCAAAAATTTCATCAAAAACCTGAAATCTATGATTTTTCGGAAGTCGGAAAATCCGGACAGAGCGGTTTCCGCCAACATGTCGGTCTTCATACACCGCTACGCTTTCGGGAACTATTTCACTACCCCATTGGGTGATTTTGACTTTGATTCTCTGGCTGATTTTAATCTGCTCCGTGCTGTCCAGTTCGTCATACAGCCACATAAAATACCTCTTTTCAAAGATCAATCGGAAGACAGTAAATTTGTCCTTTTAGATGCGGACATATCTCCCGCCGCAATCTACAATCTAATGAATTAGGAATAAGGAACTATGAATTAGGATCTTTGTTTCGTTCTCTAATTCGTATCCCATAATTCCAGTATTGTGGACTCTGGCGGGATGCGAACGAAATGCAGGAGCATTTCGTTCGCGCTGATTGGGGAAAGTGATTAATGCAAAACACGTTTGAGTTCTTGTTTCGGCGAAATTTCGATCGAGTCATACTCCTCGTCAAACATGCTGGATTCTCTCTCGTGCGACTCGATTACCGATTCAAGGCGGTTAATCTGCGCGTAGAGCATTTTGACCTCTTCCTCGAAGCGGCGATTTTCTTCCACCAAGAACATGTTGTGGTCTCCGGAGTTATACAGGCACTCCGTTTTATCGCGCAACTCATTAGTAACGTCACGGAACGCGCTGAACTTTATCCACTCGCCGAAGAAGGTTATTGCGATTGGCAGGGCGTAGGAAACGGTGATTGATACACCCACATACCTTAAGACAAGGTATAGGGCTGTGCCGACGAGAATCATCACAGAACCGAATCCGTATTTCCCGGACCATAAATCTTTCATATCTTCCTCCTCTTTTCTTACTGAAGATCAAACCAATATCCAGGGTGCTATAATCACCCCGGAAACTATTGCCGTCGTCCACCACGCGCTTCTTCGTAAGCTTATTATGAATGTCTGATTACTCGTGAAGAATTCAACCGCGGTGAGAACTAAAATCACCACAGTAGTCGCAATGGCCATGGCGACTAATGCCTCTCCGGTGATTGGGCGCAGGCCTTTCATGGAAAAATTAAATAACGCCATGAAAAAACCCGTGGATATTACCGAAACAACAAACCACCCCACGATTGCTTTAATCATATTCACCTCCAAAGAACGAAAATTTAATAAGCGAATTATACCATATATACATTAAATTTGCAATGGTAGAAATTTGGCGTATATAAGATAAAAACAATACTCTTTTTTTTAATTCCTTTTTCCAGTAAGATAAATAGGTAGATCTCCGCCGCAGGCGGATACATTCAGAAAACCATATAAGTGAGGCAATTATGCTCGACTGCGAAATGGTGGAGGCATAGCCACAAATTCACGAAGCGAGGAGAAAGGGAAACCGGGGCCGAGCACTCAACGTATTGAGTGCTCGGAACACGGTGGGTTCCCTCCGACGAGCGAGTAGAATTTGTCTATGCCGAAACTTTTGAGCATAGGGCATAATGCCGAGCCAAAATATTGAACTGGAGAAACAAAAAACAATTATTAATTCTTTTAACGGTTTTGGGGCCGGTCCTGATTTTATTTTTGATCTTTGGTTATATCGCGCTTCCGAATCCGTCCTGTACCGATAAAAAACAAAACCAAGGCGAAACGGGTGCGGATTGCGGTGGCCCCTGCGCTCCGTGCGAACTTAAAAATCCTAAATCCATACAAATTTTTTGGGTGCGCGCCCTGCCGCTGGGCAACAACTCTTATGATCTGGCGGCGTTTATCCAGAATATTAATGAAGTATTATCCTCAAAGCGCCTGGAATATGAATTTATTCTTTCGGACAGATTCGGCATTATTTTGCAAAAAACCGGACGCAGTTTTATTTTTTCCCAGGATCGGGCATTTGTCATTGAATCAAATATAAAGACCGATCGTGTTCCCGCCAAAGTTGAATTTAAGATCGTAAATCCAAATTGGGAATTTAAGGCCATAGAGCGTCCGAATATAGTTATTGGGAGAAAGGACTATAAGATTGAAGCGATCGGAGAAAAAAAAATGAGCGTGGTGGAAACCAATCTTATCAACCGCACGCCTTTTAACCTTAGCGAGACCGAGGTGCGCGTGGTGGTTTTTGATCGTAAGCAAAACGTGCTTGGAGTAAGTAAAATTATTCTGGATAATTTTCGCACCGGCACCGAGCGTACCGTAAAATCCATCTGGCCGCATGAATTAAAGGGTGAGATCGGGACGATTGAGGTGGAGCCGCGCGCGAATATATTGGATTCGTCCATTGCGTTACCGCAATGATGAGTATCAAGTATAAAGTATTTAGTATTAAGGACGAACGCACCCTTAATACTTGATACTGCATACTTAATATTAAAAGTTTAAGTTTGTTATAGAACTCGATTTGAAATTAGGAATATGTATTTGGTATATTCTCATGTCCAGAAGTATGATTGGTTCCTTTTGGGGGCGGTTTTTTGTTTGATAACATTGGGGGCAATTACTCTTTTTAGTTTATCGGGTATAAGCGCATTTCCATTTTTTGAAAGGCAACTTTATTGGATCGCAATCGGTGTCGCGGCCATGGTGGCGGTAAGTTTTATTGACTTTCGTCTTTTCCGTACGCAGAGTGCAGTAGTTTTTTTGTTTTACGTTTTTGCGGTTTTATTGTTGGCGGGGTTGCTTTTCGGAGGATCTCCAGTCCGGGGAGTGGAATCATGGTTTCGCGCTGGGGTCTTATCGTTTCAACCCGTAGAGCTTGCCAAAATAGTACTTTTGATACTGCTTGCCAAATTTTTTTCCAAGCGACATGTTGAAATTTATCGGATCGCGCATCTTTTTGTATCGGCGCTTTATGTCGGCGTACCCGCGCTTTTAGTGCTTTTGCAGCCGGATTTGGGATCAGCCATTATTCTTGGAGTCATATGGCTTTCCATCGTGATTTTTTCGGGCATAAAATTCCGCCATCTCATATTTCTGGCGATAATAGCGTTGATTATAACAGCACTCTCTTGGAATTTTTTGCTGGCTCCGTATCAGCAGACGCGGATTACGTCATTTTTAAATCCCTATGCCGATCCGCAGGGCGCCGCGTATCAGATGCTGCAGTCCATGATTGCCGTGGGCTCCGGAAAAATGTGGGGCAAGGGGATTGGTTACGGGTCGCAGACCCATTTGCATTTTTTGCCGGAAGCCGAAACTGATTTTATTTTTGCCGCCTTTGCCGAGGAGTGGGGTTTTGTGGGAATTACGGTATTGATTTTAATTTTATTTTTTTTGTTGTGGCGGATTGCTCGCATCAGCATGCGCGCTTCGGATAATTTTTCGCGGCTTTATGCCCTGGGGTTTGGGGCCATGATTTTCGTGCAGGCCTTGATTCATATCGGCATGAATATGGGTATGTTTCCGATTACGGGGCTTACCCTGCCATTCGTGTCGTATGGGGGGTCGAGTTTAATGATGTTGTTGGCGGGAGTTGGAATATTGCAAAATATAAAGATAAATTCGCGGAGGGAAATAGAGTGACGCTCGTTTGTGTGGTTTTTGGCCATTATAATTTCAGACACGACTCGGTTTTTCCTGCGAAAACCTTGCTAAGGGTCGGACGCGAAATTCCGCTTGGCGGAAACCAAGCTTTCGCGTCCACTCATTGTCTGAAATTTCAATAGCCGAAACCGCAATTTATTCGCTTTTGGTGTTTTTTCAATGCATACGCCTTCACAATTTCGCGAAAGAGCATAACGGCTCATTTATTTGCTTATTTCCTTTTGGCTCGCAGGAGGGGTTTGCTTAAGGTAGCGCGTTGCCGCGCTTTTTATAATTTTATTGTAAAAAATAATTAAAATGCCGAGATGTGTTCTCGGCTATTTATCAGATGATTTAGAGCTTTTGGGTTTGTAGCTAACCACGAGAGTGTTTGCTTCATGTAATTCAGAACTCATAAATTCTATATCATGACGGAATGCGGCTTCAAGAAAAGCTCTTTCTACGGCATTTTCTGCGGTAAGATGTAGTTGTGCTAAAGTTTGTATTCTCTGGTTATTATTTGCAGGAATAAACTTTATTTTCATTCTGAATCTTTCACGTATAGGGTACTACATCAAGTCAAACAAATACGGTCAATTGTGTCAACTCTCAGCATCTTTACGATTTTATGCAAAAGAGAATCCGTTTTTATTTTAACATTCTATGTCCGATCGGACATAAAGTGTTAAGATAAATTTTCGTGTTTAACTTCTATAGTGGAACGGAATTTGCCGCAAAGGTATATTTGTGATATTATAATTTGTAGGAACTAGTCGCGTTGTTCACAGTTCCTGCGGATAAAAATAATTGATAAGTTGTTCCATTGGAGTACGATTGTTGATGCCTTTATGCGGTTTAACGG